>OGOS01001187.1_pt1 | contig 17476 bp, 18 predicted proteins | sample 1552701 | NCBI WGS metagenome assembly OGOS01 (sample SAMEA2580128, study PRJEB22360) | human gut metagenome | biome: human gut; feature: human-associated habitat; material: faeces | place: Denmark | collected 2008/2010
TTTCATTTGCCTTTTTGAAAGTTGGACATACAAATAGTAGTTGCGATATAATAATATGGATGAAAGAAGTGTAGTTTTTATGGAAGATAAAATACGAATTATAATGTATTCAAGTGCAGATAAAGTGGATGGCCAAGGTGTGGGCAGTGCCTACGAAGAACAGGTCAATCTAATTAAAGAAGGGGCTAACGATATCTTTGAAGTGGGTATCAACAACTGGATCAAAACACCAGATATTCAACATTTCCATACAGTAGATCCTACTTTCTATGTGAAGATGCAAAATCATAGAGCTGCTAACATTGCCTATTGTCATTTTTTACCGGATACTTTAGAAGGTAGCTTAAAAATTCCGGCACCTTTATTGAATGTATTTCGTTCTTATTTGATTCAATTCTATAAGAGTGCGGATCGCTTGGTCGTTGTAAATCCTAGTTTTATTGATGCGTTAGTCGCATATGGGATTGATCGAGAAAGAATTTACTATATTCCTAACTATGTATCTAAGGAAAAATTTTATCGTAAATCCGATGATGAGTGTGCTTCCATTCGCAAAAAGTATGGTATAGACAAGGATGCTTTTGTGGTATTGGGTGCAGGACAGGTACAAACACGTAAGGGTGTACTTGATTTTGTGAATGTTGCCAAACAAATGCCGGACGTCCAATTCGTATGGGCTGGAGGCTTTTCTTTTGGACGTATTACCGATGGATATGAAGAATTGAAGAAGTTGCAGGAAAATCCACCTGAAAACTGTAAATTCTTAGGGATTGTTCCTAGAGAAGAAATGGTGGATCTATATAATATAGCGAATGTGCTTTTTGTGCCAAGCTATAATGAATTATTTCCAATGACGATTTTAGAAGCGGTGAACTTACATGTTCCATTGGTGCTTCGTGATTTGGATTTATATAAAGATATCTTATTTGATCGTTATATGCATGCCGATAATAATGAGGGTTTTAAAAATTGTCTGTTAAAATTGAAAAATGATTCAGATGTATATGTGAAGTATCAAAATGAGAGTCGTTTATTGAGTGAATTCTATTCGAAAGAACATGTATTGAATATGTGGAGAGAATTCTATTTGAGTGCTTATAAGGATAAACAAGAGGAATTATTAAATAAGAAAAAATAGGGGTTTTTATGAAAAAACAGAAGTACGTACTAAATCTGTTGCTTATTCTTGCTTTAACGGGATTTGCCCTATGGTTTGCGCTAAAGGATAATTTTCATCAGGTTTTAAAGTGCATTTCACAAATGAATCTGTTAAGCCTTGTCATAGTCTTATTGTGGGGTGTTCTTTTTACGGTGGTCTGGGGATTTGTATACTACGTATTAGGTAGAAAGTATACGGATCATTATACGGCGGGTGAAGGGATTCTAGTGGCCTTTATTGGTTCTTTCTTTTCGGGGATTACTCCGAGTAGTACGGGTGGACAGTTTGTTCAGGCCTACATTATGAAAAAGCAAGGAATCAAAGTGAGCGATGGGGCTAGCTTGTTGTGGGCTGATTTCATTATTTATCAGACAACAATGATGATTTATGTTTCGATTCTGTTTCTCTTGCGTTTTGCGTATTACAGTGCTCAATCCGCATGGTTCAATATTATATTGTTGGGCTATATCATCAATGCAGTGGTTGTTGTAGCGTTATATACGATTGCGTTATTTCCTAGTATTTATATCAAGCTTTCGCGTATTTTAGTTAAGGTATTAACGAAACTGCATATTTTAAAGAATCCAGAAAAGACATTGGATTCTTGGACTCTACAAGTCACGAGTTTTACTCGTGAAATCAAGGTGCTAGCCAAAGATAAGAAGAGTATCTTACTTTGTGTATGTGTTAATGTGGTGCGTTTATCACTTTATTATTCTTTACCTTTTGTGATTGCGCTAGCCCTACATATTCCGTTGAAGATGAATGAATTGATTGATGTCATGGCCCTATCTAGTTTTGTGACGATGGCCAATAATTTTATTCCAATTCCCGGAGCAAGCGGTGGTACGGAAGTTGTCTTTTCATTGTTGTTTAGTGGCATGATGAAAAATTTAACGGGTGCGGTTTTAGTATTGTGGCGTTTTTCTACGTATCACATAGTGCTGATTATAGGTGGAGTTTTATTTGTGTTTGTGAAGAATCATTATGAGAGAAAAGAGAGTAAGATCAATTTAGAAGGGATGTAGTATATGCGAATCGGACTATTTACAGATGCATATTTACCGGATATTAATGGGGTTGTTTCAAGTGTGGCAACCCTTAAACACGCTTTAGAAGAGCTGGGGCATACGGTATTTATTATTACGAATCATAAGGGGACAAAGATTGTAGAAGATGAGAATGGTCATATTCTTCGTTTGCCGGGTCTTGAAATCAAGAAGTTTTATGGCTATAAGATGTCGAGTCCACTACAGTTTAGTGCGGATGCCTACATTGAAAGAATGGACTTGGATGTCATTCATATTCAGACGGAAGCGGGTGTAGGTATGTTTGGTCGTCAGATGGCGAAGGCTTTGCACATTCCTATTGTATACACGTATCATACAATGTATGAGGATTATACGCATTATTTTAATCCGCTTGATTTTGATTCGGTTGAAAAATTAGGGAAGAGTGTGATTCGTACGTTTTCTCGTGTCATGTCCAATGGTTCGCAAGCAGTGATTGCACCGAGTGAAAAGACGAAGCAGGCTTTATTGCAGTATGGTGTAATGGCACCTATTTATATCGTTCCGACAGGTTTGGATTTGTCGGAGTATGATCGCAAAAATTTAGATGAAAATAGAGTTCAAAGTATTCGTGAAGAGTTAGGTTTTACAAGTGAAGATCATATTGTGGTCTTTGTAGGGCGTATTGCCAAAGAGAAGGCAATCGAAATTCCGATTGAGGCGATTAGTAAGAATGCAGATCCACATCTACATTTAGTCATTGTGGGTGGTGGTACGGATATGGAGTATTATCAGGATTTGGCTAAGAAGTATAATGTTTCGGATCGTGTGCATTTTACGGGTAAGATTCCTAAGGAAAATATTGCCTATTATTATGCGGCTTTCGATTGTTTTGTATCCGCTAGTTTATCGGAAACACAAGGGATGACATATATTGAGGCTTTAGCGAGTGGCCTATTAGTGTTTGGTCGTCGTGATGAGGTGTTGAAGGATTTGGTGGATGAAGGCAGGTCTGGATATTATTTTGATGATGCCAATGAGCTAAGTCAAAAGTGGGATGTTTTCTTTAGTAAATCCAAAGTGGAAAGAGATGCATTAAGAGCGTATTGTATTTCTAAAACAGCGCCATATACAGAGAGTATGTTTGCGCATAAGGCTTTGAGTGTTTATAATCAGGCGATTGATGATTATAAGCGTGCCTATCATGTGGAACGAATTCGTATGGTGGATGATTTTGTTCGTTTAACTGTGATGCGTGATTGCGATAATGAACCAGTCAAAGTAATGATTCCAACGGATGATTTCTTTGATTTAAAGATCACAAAGGATACAATGTTAGATGCATATTTGATTGACAACTATTTGGATATGCAGTTATTCTATAAGGCGTTTGAGTTAATGAAGAAGCGTGTTTTCTCAAATGATTATACGTCGTATCAAATGGTGCAATATGGAAAGAAATATTTGGGTCTAGATGAAGATCAGGCTTTGGATATTATTCATGAATTTATGGAACGTCATTGGATTGACGATAAGGAGTATGCCTTTGATAAGGCGCAGGCTTGGCATTCGTATGGTCAGCCTAAAATGCAGATTTGTCAAAAGCTAAAAAGAGCGGGCATCGTGGATGATGTCATCGAGGATGCTTTGGCAAGTTTGGATGTGGAAACAGAGCGTAGTAATGCGATCAAATTGGCTCGTCGTTTAGCGCATTCGCTAAAAGAGCAGTCGAGTCGCATGCAAAGGCAGACGCTAGTGAATAAGTTAGTGACGAAGGGATATTCGTTTGAATTGGCGAAACAAGTGTCGGAGTCGATTGAACTGGATGAAAATGATGATGAGGCATTACAAAGAACGATTGCGAAAGCGAAACGTTTATATGCGACGTTTGATCAGCCTAAGCGTAATCAGAAGATTCAGACGTATTGTGTTCGTAAAGGATTTAATATATCAGCTATAAAAGAGGTTTTGGAAGGGGAAAGTGAATGAGAATTAATGAGATTACTCAGGAACAAAAAGTAAATATTAAGTGTTTGATTTCAAAGTGTGACAAAGGAAAAACCGTGAAAGATACTCCTTATTTGTCTTTGATTTTAGAGGATGCAACGGGTGTATTGGATGCGAAATTTTGGAATTTAACGAATGCGCAGATTGAGCAGTATAAGGCGGGTCAGATTGTTGAGATATTTGGGGATTCGATCATTCATAGAAATGCCGTTCAGTTAAGAGTGAGAAAAATGGTGGTCTTAGAAGGCGAAGATATTTCGGATTATGTAAGATTAGCGCCTATGTCTCGTACTGAAATGGAAGAAGAAGTAAAGACTTTGATGAATGAGATCACGGACTCAAATCTATATTGTGTGGTTGAAGAAGTATTAGAAGAAACGAAGGATTTATTCTATACATATCCGGCGGCCACAAGAAATCATCATAATTTTGTGGGAGGACTTGCCTATCATTCAATTAGTATGGCGCGTGTAGGACTAGATATTTGTCGCCAATATCCATTCTTGGATAAGGGGTTATTGGTTGCGGGTATTTTGATGCATGATGTTGGAAAGATTGATGAGCTGAGTGGTCCAGTTCTTCCTGAATATACAAATGAGGGGAATTTGTTGGGGCACATTAGTATTATGAATAATCGTTTGGATCGTGTGGCTGAAAAGCTGGGTGTAAACGATAAAGAGTGTGTTTTATTGTTGAAGCATATGGTTTTGGCGCATCATGGAAAGATGGAGTTTGGATCTCCTGTCCTTCCTATGATTCCAGAAGCGGAAGTGTTAACTTTATTAGATAATCTAGATGCGCGTATGTATATGATGAAACAGAGTTTAGATACAACGCAGCCAGGTCACTTTGGTCCTCGTGTCTTTGCGTTAGAAGGTCGTATGATTTATCATCGAAAAGGAGAGAATCAAGAATGAAGATAGGTTTTGTATCATTGGGATGTTGTAAAAACTTAGTGGATTCTGAACAGATCATGGGTATGATCAAGAGGGGTGGCCATGAAATTGTGGCCAATCCTAAGGATGCACAGGCTATTATTGTGAATACTTGTGGCTTTATTGAGAGTGCCAAAGAGGAGAGTATCAATGCGATTTTCAAGATGGCTCAATATAAAGAGAGAAACTTAGAGAAGTTGATTGTGTGTGGTTGTTTGGCTCAAAGATATACAGAGACTTTAAGGGAAGAGATTCCTGAAATTGATGCGGTTATCCCAATTCGTGAGTATGATACTTTGGCTAGTCAGCTACAGAAGTTATTAGGTTCAGATACATTATTGGATAAGGCAGAACGTGTGATTACGGGAAATCCTTGGCAGGCGTATGTAAAGATTAGTGATGGTTGTTCAAATCGTTGTGCGTATTGTGCAATTCCTTTGATTCGTGGAGATCAAAAGTCTCGTACAATTGAGGATATTATGGAAGAGGTCAACTATTTGGCAAGTGTGGGTGTGAAAGAATTAACTTTGATTGCCCAAGATACAACGAAGTATGGTTTGGATAATTATGGCGAATTGATGCTTCCTGAATTACTACGTCAAGTATCTAAAGTAGAGGGGCTTCATTGGATTCGTGTTCTGTATATGTATCCAGATGAAATTGTGGATGATGTATTGCTGGCTATGAGTGAGAGTGAAAAAATTGTTCCTTATTTTGATATTCCTATGCAGCATGCGAACAATCGTTTGTTGAAATTAATGAATCGTAGAGGACCAAAAGAGGATGTATTAAAGGTTGTGGATAAGATTCATACAATGTTTCCAAATGCGACTTTGCGTACAACTATGATTGTTGGTTTCCCTACAGAAACGGAAGAAGAGTTTGAAGAACTTGTGGATTTCATTAAGGAAATTAAGTGGGATCGTATGGGTGCTTTCGCATATTCGAAGGAAGAAGATACACCTGCTTATGATATGGATGGTCAGATTGATGAAGAGATTCAAAATGAGCGTTTGGCTAGATTGATGGCGGTGCAGGAAGAGATTTCAAAAGAAAAGAATCAGGAAAAGATTGGTAGGGTCATTGAAGTTCTTGTTGAGGAAAAAGAAGGTTTGGTCGATCGTTATCGTGGAAGAAGTGCTGCGGATGCACCGGATGAAGTGGATGGTCAGGTCATCTTTACAAGTGATGAACCATTGGAGTTGGGTTCTTTCGTGAAGGTGAAGATTACAGGTGCCAAATCTTATGATGTTTACGGTACATGTGTAAGCGAATAGTTGGATTGGATCCCATTGTATTTGAGGATTCGAGAATATTGATTGTGGGTTCTATGCCAAGTGCAATTAGTTTGAAGGAACAGATGTATTATGCGAATAAAAATAATCGGTTTTGGAAGATATTAAAAGAAATCTTTCAAACAGAAGACAAGATTGAATTATTAAAAGCATCGCATATTGCACTTTGGGATATTTGTCATTCGTGTATAAGAAAGACGAGTGCGGATAGTGAGATCAAAGATATTGAGCCAAATGATATACAGGGATTGTTGGATAGATATAAGAATATTGAGAAGGTAATTTGTAATGGAAGGACAAGTCATAATACAATGCAGAAGTATTTTCCGAATATTGAAACGGTATATTGTCCTTCGACTTCAAGTGCCAATGCACAGTTTTCGTTAGAACAATTGATTGAAATATATAAGAAGGAGTTTTATGAATAAACTATATTGGGCAAAAGTAAAGGCGGATGCGAAGGTTCCGCAAAAGCGTTATGAAGATGCAGGGTATGATTTATATCCTTGTTTTGAAGAAGATTATATGGTGATTGAGCCTCATGAAACGAAGTTAGTTCCATTGGGTGTAGCAAGTGCATTTGATCCAGAGTTTGTGATGATTTTAAAAGAACGTGGTTCAACTGGAACAAAGGGGATTGCACAAAGAAGTGGCGTGATTGATTCGGGTTATCGTGGAGAATATATGGCTCCAGTTACAAATTTGAATACAAAGCGTGTGGTTATTAAAAAGCAAGATGTAGAGTATAAGGAAGATGCAATTATTTATCCTTATGAAAAAGCGATTTGTCAGGGTGTATTATTGCGTATGCCTCAATTAGAAAGTGAAGAAATTTCTTTTGAGGAACTTCAGTCTATGGAATCTGAGAGAATGGCTGGAAAACTAGGAAGTTCAGGAAAATAGTGAAATGGATCTATTGTCATAAGGACAATAGATCTTTTTTTACGCTTTTGGCTTTAGCCAGTTGAGTGCGAAGTACGAAACGACAAAACCACCTGCTATGCGGGTGGTATCAAAAAAATGTTATACAAAATAATCACCATTCTTTCTATAATGAAGGTGTTCAAGCTATCAAAATAAGAAAGAATGGTGATTATAATGGCTAATAAAGCAAACTCTTTAGCACATACAAAATGGATGTGTAAGTATCACATCATTTTCACTCCAAAGTATAGACGAAAAGTAATATACAATCAATATCGAAAAGATTTAGGTGAAATATTGAGAGAATTATGTAGATACAAGCATGTAGAAATAATAGAAGGACATTTGATGAGAGACCATGTACATATGCTGGTTATGATCCCTCCATCATTATCTGTATCAGCATTGATGATGTTTGATAGACATGCAAATTTGAAATATAAGTTTGGAAACAGACATTTTTGAAGTGAAGGATATTATGTAAGTACAGTAGGATTGAATGATGCGACAATTGCAAAATATATTCGAGAGCAGGAAATGCACGATATAGCAATGGATAAAATGAGTGTAAAAGAGTACGCAAATCCATTCTCAGAACCACACCAACAGGCGTATAAACAAGAAAAAGCAAGGAGAAAGAATAAGTAAAAATGAAGCCCTTTGCGAGCTGGCAGTAAAGTTTTATAGCCGCAGAGAAAACCACGCCTTTTAAGCGTGATTTTTAGGTATCATAATAATAAAAACCCATCCTAGTGCTTACTAGAATGGGTTTTTTGTCGTTAATAGTTTCCTGTATAGTTCCACACCTTTGTATAGGATGGCTTCATCAAAGGTGAACTTATTTGAGTGTAATGGAATGGTGTCTCCCGTACCTAAAAAGAAGAAGATAGATGGGGCTACATTTCTATAGTAGCCAAAGTCTTCACTGATAAGTACAGGGCTTTCTAGTTTGTTGACTAGATTGTTTTTGTATATTGTATAGAATAATTCTTCGTTGTTGAATACAGGTGGATAGTGGTGATTGATTTTGAAGTTTACTTGCACCTTGTATTTTTTGATTGCATTATTCATGTTTTGTTCAATGATATTCACAATTTGATCAAATACCTTTGGATCATAATAGCGAATAGAGCCTCGTACATGGGCTTGGTCAGCAATGATGTTAAAAGCTGATCCAGAATGGAAAGTTCCAAAATGAAGAAGGTGGAATGTGTTGTCGTCGAAAGCTTTTTCTTCTTGTTCTAAAGACTTTTGTAGAATTTCTACACAAGCCGTTAGTGCATTGATTCCATTTTGAGGTTGGGCTGCATGACTGGCTTTTCCTTTTACTAAAAGTTCAAACTCACATCCGCCTGCCATCATTTCATGAGGACGCGTATAGACTTTGCCTTTTTCAAGTTCTGGATAGATGTGTGTTCCGTAGATGGCGGCAATATTAAATTTATCGAAGAATTTAGATTCAATGATAGGTTTGGCGCCACCAGGTTTTTCTTCGCCTGGCTGAAATAACAATAATACGTTGTAGTCGCTTTCCTTGGCATATTTCGCTAATTCTAAAACCATGGCCATATGGCCGTCGTGCCCGCAGGCGTGCATACATCCATTGGTGCTTTTGAATTCTAGGTCTGTATTTTCTTCCATAGGAAGTGCATCCATATCGGAACGGAATACGATTGTCTTTTCTTTTTGGTTATCAAAATAGGCGGTTACACTATTTTGGATGGGATGATCAATGATGCAGTCATATAAGTCTAATACGTTTTCAATATATTGCGCTGTCTTTTGTGTGGTAAGTTCAATTTCTGGAATTTGGTGTAAATTTCTTCTGTTTTCAATGATTGTTGTCATAAAATTCTCCTTTTATTGGGGTTATTATACACCCTATTTTGAATTGTTAAATAAATTTAACATAGATTTAACATTGTAAAGATAGTATGAATTTGCGTTTAAATTTATATTAAGTGTGTAATTATGAAAAGGTGGAAAATATGACAACAACAAATATATTGTCTTTATTGGGTGGATTAGCTTTATTCCTATATGGAATGCAGATGATGGGAAATGGTCTTGAAGCTGCGGCTGGAGATCGTTTAAAACAAATTTTGGAGAAATTAACTTCAAATCGATTTTTAGGAGTCATTGTAGGTGCGCTTGTTACGGCGGTTATTCAAAGTTCGAGTGCAACAACAGTTATGGTCGTTGGATTTGTCAACGCACAGATGATGACTTTACAACAAGCTGTATGGATTATTATGGGAGCTAACGTCGGTACAACCATTACGGGTCAGTTGATCGCGCTGGATGTAAGTGCCATTGCTCCATTAGTTGCCTTTATGGGTGTGGCATTGATTATGTTTACGAAGAGTGCCAAAGCAACTGATATTGGGCAGATCATTGCAGGTTTGGGTATTCTTTTTATTGGTATGAATATGATGAGTACAGCTATGATGCCATTAAGAGAATCAAAAGAATTTGTTGAATTAGTCACACATTTCTCAAATCCATTAGTAGGTATTTTGGTGGGTGCAGGATTTACGGCTTTGATTCAATCGAGTTCAGCTTCAGTAGGTATTTTACAAGCCCTAGCAGCCAGTGGTGTTATTGGCTTGGATGGAGCTGTATATGTGTTGTTTGGGCAGAATATTGGTACTTGTATTACGGCTGTTCTTGCTTCAATTGGAACAAGTCGTGAGGCTAAGCAGGCTACCGCCATTCACTTGAGCTTTAATATCATTGGTACAACGATCTTTACAATTGTATGTATGTTTACACCATTGGTATCTGGGGTTATTCATTTAACGCCATACAATCCGATTGCACAGATTGCGAATATGCATACTATATTTAATGTTTGTACAACAATCTTGTTGCTTCCATTTGGAAAGTATTTGGCTGAGTTTGCACAACACATCTTGCCGGTTGAAAATAAAGAGATTGAAGATGAGCGTTTATTGTATTTGCAGCCACTACCTAAGTCTAAGAAGATGATTGGTGGTGCAGCTATTTCGGTTAAACAAATTAATGATGAAACAATGCACATGTTGAGTCTTGCGTATGAGAATGTAAATCAGGCTTTTGATCAATTGTTGCAGTTTAGTGATAAGACAGATGAACAGATCTACAAAAGAGAGGATACAGTCAATTACTTGGATAAAGTCATTAGTGAATATATTAGTACGGCTTTGGCTACGCCAAACTTGAATGTGAATATTTCTCAAGCATTGTCTAGCTACTATTTGATGTTAGTGGATATTGAGCGTATTAGTGATTATGCCGTGAATATGAATCATCAGGCGACAAAACGTCTTCAAGGAGATATGACAATTTCGGAAATTGAAATTATAGAGCACATGAAGAAGTTATGTGAGGATATGAAGAATGATTTGGATGATGTAGAAGAGGCAGAACGTAAAGATGATGTGATTGATTCACTTGTATCTAGTTGGCGTGAAGCACAGATTCAAGCTTTAAAACAAAAGAAATGTTCAAGCGAAGTCAGCATGATGTTGTCACGTATTTTTACAGATTTTGAGCGTATTAATGACCACGCTTTAAATGTGTCTCAAGAACTGGACAAGATTACAGTGGAAATTCCTGATTAATAAGCAGTTTTTCTGCTTATTTTTTGTTATAATTTGATTATGAATATTGAGAAGTTATTGAATACAATTATTGAAGCAGGAAAGATGTTAGTGGAGAGTGGTGCGGAAGTCAGCCGTGTCGAAGAAACAATGGTCAGAATGTGTCATTGTTTTGAAGGTATTGAATATGCGGATAGCTATGTGACTTTAACGGGTATCATGTTTTCTTTGACGTATGACAATCAAACAATGACGCGTATTTGCAGGGTACACACGGGAGAGGTAGATTTGAATCGTATTGATCAAATTAATACGCTTTCTAGAAGAATTTGTTCAAATCCAATATCAGTGGATGAGTTAGCTAATGAATTGGATCGAATTAAGGGGATGTCTCGCTATACATTTAAAGAGACAATGCTTTTTGGTGCGGTTGGTGCTGCTGGATTTGGAATGTTCTTTAATGGGACTTTATTAGAAATTGTAATGTCCTTTTTTATTGGGATTTTGATTCGTTGTATTAGCTGTTTCTTGTCAAAACACAAATTAAATTCTTTCTTGAATAATGCGATATCGGCAGGATCTGCAGCACTGAGTGCGCAATTGATCCATCAAGCATTACCGCAGACGAATGTGGATATTATGGGAGCAGATCCGCAGAAAACAATTTCAAAAAGCCAATTTCTGGATATACAGACGAAGGGAAATTCTCAGAAACGTCTGGTGCCAATGGTTGAGTCCTATCTTCAAGCCTGCGGGTACACAGGGGTGAATACCTGTGCACCGGGTGAGGTGCGGAACTATTTTTATCTGGATGATTGTATTTTTGGATATAGGGGAATGAATTATGATATATGTGATTTTAAAAGCAGGAATCTCTTCATTCCTTGCTAGTTTAGGGTTTGGTTTCCTATTTAATATTAAAGGAAGAAATTTATGGCTAGCCGGTGTTGTAGGCGCCATTGGTGGTGTCTGTTACAAGGTGGGACTGTATTTAGATTGTTCTGAAATATTATCCAATTTCTATGGGGCTTTAGGTTTAGCCTTAGCATCAGAAATATTGGCACGACAATGTAAGACACCAGTCACAACATTTTTAGTTTGTGCATTGATTCCATTGGTTCCTGGAGGCGGTATGTATCGTACGATGCTTGCGGCCATTCGTGGGGATGCTCAAAACACACTAAATATGGGGCTTCAAACGTTGAGTATTGCGGGGGTTTTGGCTTTGGGAATCCTATTGGTTTCCACAATTATGCGTGTGTATTATCAGGAAAAGAGAAAATTTTTAGAAAAAAAGTAAAAAAGTACTTGCAAAGATGAATATTTATGGTATTATCCCGAGTTTGACAGTTGAAAAAGTAAAAAGTGCTAGAAAGCCTTTATTCAAGGTTTAATCTAGCACTTTCGTTTTTTTGAAATGTTGTATGTGATTTCTATTTTGAAAATTTTTTTACTATTTTGTTTAAATCACTTGGTCTATAGTACTTTCTGTTTAGTTGTAGCTCGAAACATCTTTCTAATGCATCTAATGCCTGACTTCCACTATAGATGGATTTGTAGTACATGTCATCCATATTTACTACATTCATATTTCGTAATGTTTTTATTAGGTTTGATGTTGTTACATGAGTTAAGTTGTCATCCAACTTGCACTCCATAAGCCTGTATATAAGTAGTGCAGTGTAGCAGATCAAGAAATGTGCACGTATTCTTTCTGGCTTTCTCAAGAATACTGGTCTTGCATCGAAATTAGTCTTCATGATTCTAAAACAGTCTTCGATTTTGTATCTATTTTGAGCTACTGCTAGGATGTCTTTGGCTGAATCGTCAAGGTTTGTTGCGACGGCATAGAATCCATCGTATTTTTCTTCTTCATGGATTTTATCCATATCCAATACATAATTAGCTGTATCAGATGATGTGTTCTTAAGGAATCGACGTATATCGTTGGGTCCTTTTTTTATCTTTTCAGGATCTTTAAGTCTTAATAACTTTTTAGCACGTTCAAGCTGTCTTTCGCGGATAGTCCTTTGGTATTCCATCATCTTTCTAGAGAAAGTGACAATGATATATTGATGTAATGTTCCTTTGGCTTTTACTTTTTTTGTTCGACCGTTCTTGTATACTTTTTCTTCATAAAGTCCTGTATCCATGGCTGTGTTGGCTGGAATCACTTTATAGGCAAAATCATTGTATAGACTTAGATTGTTTGCGTCTTTTTTATTAAATGTTCGCATTTCTTTCAATGTGATCGCATCGTCATTTGACAATAGACGGTAGTTTGAATCGTTGAATACGATATCTTTGATCTCTTGTCCAAGTTTTTTTACTGACTGTGTAACGATATAGGCTCTACCACCCATATCATTGAATTTACGGATATTGTAGGATCCAAGTCCTGCATCCGCACAATATATGAACTTTTTGTTTCCGGTCATTTTTATAACTTCTTTTTCAAGTGGAACGGCAGTAAGCTGTTCATTTGTGTTTCCTGGATGAATACACATAGAAATAGGGATTCCACGTCTGTCCATGATAAGCCCCATTTCAACAATAGGAGATGTCTTGTTTTCCTTACTGATTCCGAACTGACGAAGTCCAAGGATAATTTCTCCAGTAACTTCGTCAACAATCTCCTCATCAGGTTTTTCTGTTTCAAAGAAATAGTTTGTACAGTCATAGTACATAACTGAAGTATCTCGTTTAACGATGTTTTCGGAATTGTCAAAAAGATGTTTTAAATATTGGTCACTGTTTCTGTCTAGAATATCCAGGAAACGAATCATATGTTGGTATTCAACCTGAGGTTTCTCATAGTATGTATCAAGTTTATCGTATGTTCCATATTTACTGGCAGGATCCAGAATCCTTGCATAGGTAAGAAACTGACAGATTTTATTACAGTCGTAGGTGATCTTTCGGTCAGAAGAAACTGATTTAAAAAAATCAGACAGATTCAATTTGGCATAGATATCCTTAAGATACAGATATCCAATGTTCAAACTAGTAGAATTCGAACAAGGAGAATCTGTAGAAGGGATTCTTTCATTAAAGTCCATAGTAACAATGAATTCAGATCTGCCAGAACGATATTCCTCATTCATTTTTTTTACTTCGTTTTTAGCGTATTCCAAGGGATTATCCGTTATAAGAAGAAGCTCAGAATGTTTACCTAATCTTTTGATGTTTTTGGTTGTCGTTTTTTTACCATTTCTAAATCCCTGCTGAATATAGTAAGTAGGATCTTTAAGTCGTTTATCATAATACAGTTTCATAGAAGCAGCCATCCTTTACAACTATTATACCACAATTACAACACATACAACAGTAAAAAATAAAAATGTCAATATTAAATGCGACACTTTTTTAACTTTTTTTCAACTGATTTTCCGGATCTCCTCTTCAAACAGTTCGCCCGCTGAATGATAGCCGTGGATCTTACGCGGATAATTATTCACCCAGCTTTCAATCGCAGATATTTCTTCATCCGTTTTTTCATCGAAGTTTGTTCCTTTTGGAATATGTCTTCTGATCATTTTATTTGTCACTTCGTTGCTTCCTCTTTCATAGCTGCTGTACGGATGACAATAATATGTCTTTGTCCTGCTGCCTGCTCCCAGTGCTGACCGTTCAATTCCTTCACAGTCTGCAAATTCACTTCCGTTATCCATCGTAATCGTTTTAAATACTTGTTTGAACATATCGCCCCACTTTCTTTCGATCACATCCAGCGCGTTGACAACTGCTGCCGCCGTATGCTCTGGCAACTTCATCACAATTTCATCGCGTGTTTTTCTTTCAGTCAACACAAGAAGACTGTTCTTTGATTTCCCGCGCTTTCCTTTTACCGTGTCCATCTCCCAGTGTCCAAACTCTTCGCGTGTTTCAATTTCTTCCGGTCTTTTTTCTATACTTTCACCCGCTGACGCTCTTGCCTGCGTTTTCTTGACCTTTTTGTATGTGCGTTTCTTATTCTTTTTAACCGGAAGATTTTTATTTGTCAGGTGTAGAAAGATCCCTTTATCAATATAACTGTACAGTGTTGTTGTGCAGATCATCACGCTGAATTCGCTTTCTTTTTGTTGTGCCTTAATTTCCCCCAGTACCGCCGCCGGACTGTAATCTTCTTTCACGATCTTTTCTTCAATATAATTTGCCAGTTTGATGTCATTCCCGATCTTCAGACTGCCCCCTTTGCTTTTCAGATTTTCTTCATATTTATCATGTGCAATATCAGGGCTGTATCTTTCTTCCGTTGTCAGATCTGAATTAAGCGCAGTAAAACGTCCTCTTTTTAACTCTCTGTATATCGTGCTTCTATGCACATGTAGCATGTCCGCGATCTCTTTGATTTTTACTCCCGCTTTTATCAATGCTTCAATTCTGATCCGGTCTGCTTTTGTCAAATGTTTGAACGTTCTTTCCATCTCCGCTTTCTCCTTCTATAAAAGAAGCCGCAGGCGATGATCATGATCGTCTGCGGTTCCTTGTAATTTATACAGCCTTATTTATCCCTTAATATTTTTTCGACAATTAGTTTTTCAATATAGTCAGGGCAACTTCTTTCCCCATTTTCCCAGTTTGTCAGCGTTCTATATGGAATTTCTAGCCACTCTGACAATTCTTTTCTGCTCATATTTTTCTGTTTGCGTGCTTCTTCTATTTTCATTCTATCCGCTTCCTTATATTCTGCATCCTTTTTCAATCATTTCATTGATAATGTTTCCGTCATAACCGCTTCCGTAATATTTGAAGATAACGCTTCCATCGTCAAATACTACCCAGTCACAATTAGTATCATTTAAAATTCCATCAAGTGCAACATTGGTCGGCACCTCATGCCCGAACATTGAAAAATAACCAGCAGCTTCATCTATTGATGCAAAACTAAAAACTTCCCCGCCTTCTTCTTTGCATATCATGGTATAATCATGCTTTGTGTATCCTTTTACAGCTTTCATTTTCTTTGCACCTCTTGTCTTTTATTTTTTTCCTGCTATAATCTAATTAAGCACTTGGGGCGGTTAGCAGGAATGTTTAGGTATCCGCCCCCTGTGTGATCCCTTATTCTATTTTATTTTCTTATTTCTTCAAGTATTTTATCAATATGTTCCACGGTATGTATTTCTCCGTTTGTCCTTGCTACTTCTCTAATTGATACCAACATCGCTATTAAATCGGCTTTGCTCATTTCTTCGTTCTCCATTGTTTTCTCCTTTCCTGCTTTTCCCTTGTTACAATTATATTATATACCCATTGAGCCTATATGTCAATCTTTTTTTACTCATTGAGCTACTTTTTTGCAAAGAAAAAACACTATGATTCCATAGTGTCATCTTCTTCCAGCAGATCATCAACCGTCACATTCAGAACCTTTGCAAATAGCTTCAATTCGTAATCGGTCACAAACCTTGTCCCTATTTCAATTCTACTTATACTGTCGCGTTCCAGTGTTATCCCTTGCAACTGAATTTTCGCAGCCAGTTCCATCTGCGTCATTCGCTTTTTCAATCGTTCAATCCGAATCCTGTCACCGCATAGATTCTTTTTGCCTTTATAGGTGTATATCTTCATCCTTCATTCTCAATCCCTTGTGTTAATGTTCAGCATCATTCTTGACATTAGCACTTTTTTCACCTATATTTGTGTTAATGATCAGAATTACGGAAAACTGATCAAATATTATTATATAACAAAGGGGGCTTTTCCTATGTTTGGTAAAAAAGCAGATGACAAAATCGCCAAGAAACAGGCGGAGCAGGAAGCAAAAGACAAGGCGGCTATGGAAAAATTCGGTGTTGATTTCGACAGTTACACTTCGGACGACATCAAAGAAAAGAATGTCGCATCCCTTAAAGAAATCGCATCCAGTCTTGCAGGTTCAAAAATGTATTCTTTCGGAAGTCTTTTAAGCGGAAATTCAAATGAAACTTTCGCGCTGGAAATGTCACGCGCACAGGTTGAACAGAATTTCATTCTTATGCGTCAGAATGAAGAAATTATCCGCCTGTTGAAACAGATCGCAGAAAAATAATTTTCTTCTTTTTTTGTACATATTGTCATCGCATAGATCCCGATCAGCGTCATGTATTCGATCTGTTTTCGTGATATTGCACAAAAGGCAGCGACCGTTCTTTGATCGCTGCCTTTTCATTATTCCATTTTCTTACCTTTTAGATACTCACAAAACAGCTTGTCTTCCTCTTCGTCCGCTTTCTTTGCTGCCGCTGTTATTGATAGCATGAAAATAGTTGTCACAGATCCAAACGCCGCAGACACGATCGCTGTGACGATGTATGATGCCGGAATCATCGTTATTCCTCCGGAATAAATTCTGTGTGTTCTGGATCTCCTGAAATCCAGTACCCGTCTGTCGTCTTGTAAAGTACCCTGTCGCCGATCTTTGCTTTCTTCTCGACATTCTTTTCATCAAACATCGTCACGCCACAAATTGCATCGTCTTCAAACGAAGGTCTTCTGCGAAGGCGAAGCCTTCCATCAAACACTCTGCGGATCGTTCCATGTACTTCTTCTTCGCTTCTTGCTGCTGCCGCCGCTGCTTCAA
>OGOS01001189.1_pt1 | contig 17448 bp, 12 predicted proteins | sample 1552701 | NCBI WGS metagenome assembly OGOS01 (sample SAMEA2580128, study PRJEB22360) | human gut metagenome | biome: human gut; feature: human-associated habitat; material: faeces | place: Denmark | collected 2008/2010
ACAATGATATTCAGCAAAAAAATCATATCTATACTGCATATCTAATCCAAAATCACTAACTTTGTCGCCTGAAAATAATAGGTATTATATGCAAAAGATTAGAAACATTGCAATTATTGCCCATGTGGACCATGGGAAAACGACGCTCGTTGACAAGATGCTTTTGGCCGGAAATCTTTTCCGCAGCAACCAGAGCACAGGTGAATTAATGTTGGATAACAATGACCTGGAGCGTGAACGAGGTATAACGATTCTCTCAAAGAACGTTTCTATCAACTACAAGGACACCAAGATTAACATTATTGATACTCCTGGCCATGCTGATTTCGGTGGCGAGGTTGAGCGAGTACTTAAGATGGTTAACGGCGTTATTCTTGTTGTTGACGCATTTGAAGGTGTTATGCCTCAGACTAAGTTCGTATTACAGAAAGCTCTTGATATGAATCTTTCTGTTATAGTATGTATTAACAAGATAGACCGTCCAGAAGCAAGACCTGAAGAAGTTATCGACGAGATCTTAGAGCTTTTCATTGACCTTGATGCTAATGAAGATCAGCTTGACTGTCCATTCATCTTTGCTTCAGCTAAGTCAGGCTATGCTATGGCTGACCTTAATGATGAAAAGAAAGACATGCAGCCACTCTTTGACTGTATCGTCAATAACATTCCTGCACCAGAGGGTGACCCTGATGCAGATACACAGATGCTTATCTCTACTATTGACTACAACGAATTCGTTGGTAGAATTGGCGTAGGTAAGATTGATAATGGAAGCCTTAAGGTTAATCAGGAGGTTATGATTGTTAACCACCATGATCCAAGCGTTAAGAAGCGTGTAAGAATTACTAAGCTTTATACATTTAACGGACTTAATAAGGTAGAAGTTAACGAAGCAGGAATCGGTGAAATTGTTGCTGTATCAGGTATTGCTGATATTCATATCGGTGATACAATCTGTTCACTTAACAACCCTGTTGCCATTCCTTTCCAGAAGATTTCAGAACCTACTCTTTCTATGGACTTCATGGTTAATGACAGTCCTCTTGCAGGTAAAGAAGGTAAATTCGTTACTTCAAGACATTTAAGAGACAGACTTTTCAAGGAACTTAATACAGATGTTAGTTTAAGAGTTGAGGAAACACCTGGCGTTGAGAACTCATTTAAGGTTTCAGGACGTGGTGAGCTTCATCTTTCAGTTCTTATTGAGAATATGAGAAGAGAAGGTTATGAATTTGCAGTAAGTAAAGCCGAGGTACTCTACCACACAGATGAGAGAGGTAAGAAGCTTGAGCCTATGGAACTTGCTTATATCGATGTTCCAGATGACTGCACAGGATCTGTTATCCAGAAGTTAAGCCAGAGAAAGGGCGAACTCCTTGGTATGTCACCAATTAACGGTGGATACACAAGACTTCAGTTCTCTATCCCTTCAAGAGGTCTTATCGGATACAGAGGTGAATTCCTTACTGATACTAAGGGTAACGGTATTATCAATTCTTCTTTTGAAGGATATGAAGAATACAAAGGAGACATTTCTTACAGAAAGAATGGTTCTCTTATTGCTTACGAAAGCGGTGATGCTATCACTTATGGTCTTTTCAATGCGCAGGAAAGAGGTACTCTCTTCATCGGACCTGGTGAGAAGGTATATGCCGGAATGATCGTTGGCGAAAATCCTCGTACTGAGGATATTGAGGTTAATGTATGCAAGACAAAGCATCTTACCAACACTCGTTCTTCAAGTGCTGATGAGGCTCTCCGTCTTGTTCCACCTAAAATTCTTAGCTTGGAGCAGGCACTGGATTATATTGACACAGACGAATTACTTGAAGTAACACCAAAGAGTCTTAGAATCCGTAAGAAGATTCTTGATCACACAGCTCGTTACAGAGCAAACAAAAAGTAATTATTTTTAGGAGGTTTGAATTATGGATAGCGATTTAGGAGCTAAAGTTAAGAAGTTAAGAATTGCACACGGTCTTACACAGGAAGACGTTGCTAAGGCACTTGATGTAACTCCAGGTTATATCAGTAATGTAGAAAATGGACGTAATCTTATGACATTAAGAATGCTTTCATACTATGCAGAGCTTACAGGCGTTTCTCTTGACTACCTTGCAGGAAGTGTTGATAAGAACTACCAGAGCACAGCTCTTGATAATGAAATTATGCAGTTAGTATCTAAATTAGATTCTGAGACTAAGGAAAAGTTAATCTCAACATTAAGAATCTGGATTAATAACTAATAAGATAAGTTGATATAATATATGTTCTTCGTCAAGTTAAGGACTTTGAATATCACATATAAAAGAAACCTGGTGCTAATAAATGGCATCAGGTTTCTTTTTACATATTGGCTGATAATTTATGCTGTGACTTCGTTAACAATGCAGGCAGACCCCCTCTGTGCTTTCGGGTTAGACAGACATTATGACTGTATCTTCTTCATCTGATAGAACTCACCCTTGAGGTTCATTAATTCATCATATGTTCCGTATTCTACACAGTGGCCATCAGCTATTACGGCTATTTTGTCAGCGTCTTTTATTGTTGAAAGACGATGGGCTACTATAAAGGTTGTTCTATCTTTGGTAAGGTTATTGAGAGCCTCCTGTATAAGTTTTTCTGATATACTGTCTAAGGCTGATGTGGCCTCATCTAACACTATAACCTTAGGATTTCGTATAAGTGCTCTTGCTATTGATATACGCTGCCGCTGACCGCCTGAAAGCTTTCCACCGTGCTCTCCTACCATCGTATCAAGTCCGTCTGGAAGTGAATTGATTAAATCTGTAAGATTGGCGGCTTTAACTATTTCATCAAGTGTTGCCTCATCAACGTTATCAACACCATATGTAATATTATCCCTTATTGTCCCTGAAAATAATATTGATGTCTGTGGAACAACCGCAAGATACTTTCTATATGAGCGAAGGTCAATATCCTTCATATTGTGTCCGTCTATAAGCACTTCTCCGCTGTTAACCTGATTAAAACCTATTACTAGGTTAAGAATTGTCGATTTACCAGCTCCGGATTCACCAACCAGTGCAATTGTTTCGCCTTTATCCACATGAAGATTAAGGTTATGCAGAACTGACCTGTCGATATTATTATATCTGAATGTTACATCTTTAAAATCGAACTCACCATATATGTCCTTAATTATTTCCTTACCTTCATTCTGTTCTATGTCATCTTCTAATAATACTTCACCTATTGAATTAACCGATTCAATACCTTTGGCTATTGTAGGAATAAGAGACATAAGTGATGATACCTGACTTACGATTGTAGCAAAATAGCTCTGGTAAAGTGTTATATCTCCCGGCATTACAGTTCCTTTAATTGCAAGAAAGCCTGTGAATCCAAGACATACTACCTGAAATATCTGGAATATCGCCCAGCCTACTGAACCAAATAATGATTGTATTACATCAAGTCTGTAGCCTTTTTCTGCAACAGCAAATAATTGTCCACTCATTTTCTGAACTTCTTCCTCCTCAAGTGCATGTGCCCTTGTGACAGGAATAAGCTCAACCATCTCCATTACCCTTGCAGAAGTTTCTTCCATCTCTTTTCTGAATTCATTATTACGCTTCTTCATTACATTCCTGAAAAATACCATTGTCGCAGCGGCAATTGGTGTTGTGAGCAGAAAGAATATGAATACTACAAGGCTCTTATTAATGGTTACTATAAGTGCTATAGCTATATTAAGTGCTATATTAAGTATGCTAAGAAACATCTGCGTTGACAGTGTTTCCACCGCTTCGACATCTCGCATAATCTTGGATTGCAGACGTCCTGACTGCGTTTCCTTATGATAAGATATAGATAACTGCTGCAGCTTTCTTACAAGTGCCCTTCTTAAGCCTGTCTCTGCATATCTTGTTGCTAATGATTTGTATCTTGTATACATATAATTCATAGGAATATTAAGTGCTACAAGAACAATCATAATCATCGCCTGTATAATTATGTTCTGATAAGTTTCTGGCGAACCACTCGTTATATCATTAATAATATTCGCTGTGACAATAGGCAGTACCCATACAGGTGCATGCTTTATAAAGAAGAATATAACAGCAAGAAAGAACTTATGATAGTTGCCTTTATAAAGACCTAACAATATCTGCATAGGGTGACCTTTATGCTTTTTATAACATTCTATAAACCAGCTCTCGACATCTATTCCCTTTGGTGCTCTTAAATTCAATATACTCACCCCGCTTTCATCGTTATAAAAAGGAATGTGCCGCGGCACATTCCCCTATTTATAGTTGTAATCATATGATGATAAAGTCATAAGTTCCAAATCCTATTACGCAGGTATTAACGACTTTCTGAACTTTTGACTCTGACATCTTATTATTTCTTAATTATATTATCTACATTTTCTGCGACAATTTCTTCACCGTCACAGCCTGTAACCTTAACATTATCAAGAATAAGTGTGTTGATATTACTTACAATCATACCTTGTCTGCTTGCTTCATCACAGCCTAACATCATAGCTGCAACACCTGACTTGGCATTATCTGCGTATGTAATATTAATATTCTCAAATGTAAGTTCTTCTATTTTGCTTTCTGGAAGTCCGCATATATAAGTACCTGCAACGTGGCAGTTCTTAGCATTGATATTCTTAAATGTGAACTTCTTAATTGAAGGTGTTCTATCATCTACAGGAAGCGGCTTCTTAGAACCAACATACTCTGTCTTACCATCCGGGTCACAGAAATAGAAGCTGTTGACTACAAATGGTGTCATAACATTATCCATATCTATATTCTCGAAAGAAATGTCATCAAGAACTGAAAGCTTTCCTCTTCCTCGTCTTGTCTTAACTCTTAAGCCTCTGTCTGTGTTCATAAACAGGCAGTCTTTGATATGCACGTCCATAACACCTGCGGCAATCTCGCTTCCTACTGTTACAGCTCCGTGTCCATCTCTCATACAGCACTGTCTTACTATCATATTGGTTGTTGGAACATTGTACTTCTGTGCCATATAGATTTTGCCTGATTTAATAGCAATACAATCATCTCCAACTGAAATATATGTACCAAGTACAAGTACGTCCTCACAGCTTTCTGGATCAAGACCATCTGTGTTGTGTGAGTCTGCTGGTGCTTTAATCTTTACATCTATAAATTTAAGGTGGTTACTAAAATATGGGTGAATAGTCCAGCAAGGTGAATTCTGTACTGTTATGCCCTGCATAGTAACATTTTCACAATGATTTATAAAGAAAAGGTTAGGTCTCCACGCTATATTACGCACTTTGCAGTTCTTCCACCAGTTATCGTGTGTTGTACCACCATCAATAGTACCCTCACCTGTTATAACAATATTTTTAACATTAAGACCACATATTATTGCCGAGAAAGAGTCTACCGGATTACCTTCCCATGAAGCCAGATTGTATTCTGACTTCTCATCATATGACTCAATAAGACCTGGTAATATAGGGAACTTATCTCTGTCTGTGAATGCAAGTAATGTAGCACCCTTGGCAAGCTCAAGTGTAAGGTCATCTTTTAAGAAAATGCTTGATATTCTGTAAGTTCCTTCTGGAACATATACTCTGCAATTCTTCTTAGAAGCCATAATTGCACACTGGATTGCATTGGTATCATCGTGCACACCATCACCATATGCACCGAAATCCCTTACATTAAGTGTTACAAATTCATAATCTGTATGAAGCTCGACAGGACCATATTCTTTACCGTCATATACCGCTGTTATCTCATAATCTGTATCTGGCTTGAAGCCATATAAAGATGTAACCTGCTTGTCTGTATGTGTGAACAATTCTCCATTAACATATATGTCATATTCTTTCTTGGAATAATACTTTCCTGCTTCTGTTAATTCTACAACTGCATTTCTGCTTGTATTAGTTACTAATACTAACTCCATAATGCTCCTCCCTTGCCACGGCCATAATCCTGATATTCTCTGTTGCGTACTGTCTCGCTGTATACTAATGCCGCCTTGCTTACTACATTCTTATCGGTATCATCATCAGTGAATATCTCACCTGCCATTACCTTATCGCACACGCCTAACACAATGCCTTCGTATTTCTCTGTGTGAAGTGCCTTCATTCTACATCCCTTTAATACAGCATAGGCAAACATAAGCTCTGACTCTTCATCAAAATCATCAAAGTCATCATAATCTCTCCCTGTTTCAAGAACAGCCTTAACTGATGCCTTGAAATAGTCCTGCATCTTTCTGTAGATTTCATATATCATCTGGTCCATAACTTCCATTGTATCAATAAGTGAAGCTGCATATACAGATAATACCTTAACCTTGGCTGTTGTATCTGATGAATACTTAGTGTCTGCAAAAAGCTCATCATTCATAGCGTTATACTGTCCAATAACATCATTATACTGCTCTTTTCCGCCGTCCTTTGTTTCATATGCCATATAAAATGGTTCATATGAATATGCCTTACATAAGCATTTCTTATCATCTGCATCTTTAAAATAACCTGCTTCATTTCTTGCAAAATTCTTAAAACCAGCCGCAAGCTTTACAGCTTCATTCTTATATTTATCATCACCTGTAAAATCTGATGCTAGAACGCATTACCAACCATAAAATGCTTAAGGCTATTCTTATCGATGCTGTCTATAATACCACTCTCTATAACCTTATCAAGTGCTTCTGTTAATGCTTTAACTGCACTATCTTCTCTTAATGCCTTACATAATGAAGAAAGTGCGTTAAGTCTTAATCCAAGAGCGTACACATCGTTACTGCTGATTAATTCATCAACCTGTGATAACTTTGCATACATATTCTTTTCCAATTCTGAATTTCTGTTAATTATCATTGCAATCTCCTTACTATATATTAAGATGAGCACCTTGGTGCTCATTATTCCGTAATTTACGATGTCTTTCAACGCTTACAAAGTTTCGCAAGAAACTTTTAAGATGAGCACCTTGGTGCTCATTATTTTATGCTTTATATCTGAAATAATCAAATGCCGCATAATAATCATCTGTTCCGTGTCTTCCCTCGCTGTCAGTATACCGGCTTCCATAATCTCCAGCGTAAGCATACATTCCAATCATTGCACCTGTAAAACGCTTACCCTTACGAATTCCTTCATCACACAGATAATAGACATTATCCAGAGTAACAACTTTATTATAGTCTTTATCATTATAACTATATGAAAATGTCCTTCTTAGATTATTCGTATCTATCTTAAGGTATATGTCTTTATTACTGTTATCAACGCATACACCATCGTGTGTAATGACCTCATCACCAATCTTCTCCACTACATTAAGCATAAGTCTTGGTGTTTCCTCTAACGTAGCAAATACACCGAATTTTATATAGGTGTTCTCATCATAATAGCAAGTCATGCCGCAGTTCTGACCCGGATATAATTCTGGCATACAAAGCTTGCATACAGCACTAAATCTGAAATGTTTCTGTCTTCTTAAAAGTATATTCTTAGCTTTCATAGTATCAAGGTTATATCTGCTTCCCTTGATATGAATATGAGAGTCTTTTAACTTAATGCCGTCCATCTCCGGCACTCTTGGGAACCACCATTCATTACTCAGATATGAATTATTAAAATCATCATCTGACTCATCTTCCCATATCATCTCTGGCAGATCAGGCTTTACCTGTAATGCACTAGGACCTTTAAGGTTATTGACTATCGGCCAGCCGTCCATAGTCCAGCTTATAGGGTCAAGAGCAGTTTCTCTTCCTAAAATGCTGTATCCATCGCCAATCTTTCTTCCACACAGATACACCATATACCAGTCACCATTCTGTGTCTGTACCGGCTTTCCGTGACCACACCTCTGTATTATCTCATCAGGGTTGTTCTGTCTCATAATAGGATTGTATGGGCAGGGTTCATATATTCCTTTAAGCTCCCTGCTTCTGGATACCGTTATTCTGTGTCCCGGTCCTGTTCCACCCTCTGCTTCAAACAGATAATAATATCCATCCTTCTTTAAAAGATGAGGTCCTTCCGGTGCTCTCTTATTATCTCCATAGAACAAAAGCTCTGCTTTGGATATCTGTTTAGTAGCATCCTCATTAAGCTCAAATATTCTTGCTCCCCTGTTAAGGAGCATATATCTTCTTCCATCATCATCATTAAATATAGATGGGTCAATACCATCTTCATCTATAATGGCAGGCTTGCTGTATGGTCCTTCCGGCTTATCTGAACTTACAACTATCTGCTTTCTGTATACATTACCTGTATCATTAAGTCTGTATGTAGCTGTTATATAAAATCTTCCCTTATAATAAGATATATCGGGAGCCCAGTAACCTCGTCCTCCTTCAAGGTCATCAAGAGCCGCCCACTCTGGTTCTGTAATAGCATAACCTATTATCTTCCAGTGAATAAGGTCTTTAGAATGCGATACTGGTATACAAGGATAGAATATAAATGAAGAATTAACCATATAATAATCATCTTCAACCCTGACAATTGATGGGTCAGGATACATACCTGTCCTTATTGGATTGTGATACATCTCACTTAACTTATGACCAACAACACTCTCAAAATATTCTTCTAACTCTATAAAATGATTCTGATGAGCAACCTCAAAAGGTGTCTGTAAATTAATATCTCCAGACAAAGGTGACATTCCAACTCTCTCAACCAGATACCTGCAAGTAGGTACGCTTCCTGACATAGCCGCATAATGAAGCATATTCTTATTATTATCATCGTGAATATTCATACTTGCCCTTGAATATTCAACTATATACTTCACAAGCTCAAGGTTACCCGTCTTAGCGGCAAGTAATGCCATAAGTACTCCATGTTCGTCCTTCTCATCTATAAGATTAGGCTCATTCTCAAGTATAGTCTTAACTTCTGCAATATTTTCAAGATATATTGAATCTGCTAACTTTCTCAATTCTCCACCACCTTAACGTGTTTTATATAGACAATTCCTAAATATGTCCTAATTTTAACATATAGATATATGTATTTCTACATAAAAAATGCCAATACAACAAAAAAAGACGGAAATGATATTAGCATTTCCGTCTTTTTTAATAATTATAATAATTAATCTCAACAATCAGATAATAGTTGATTAATAACTATTCTTATATTCCTGATATTACTCCTTAACGGCACCTACATTAACACCCTGTACAAAGTACTGCTGGCAGAATGGGTAGATAATCATGAAAGGTAATATAGCAACGATTGTAGCCGCATTAGAGATTGTGTTAGGGTCTACTGAATCGTCGTTAGGAATATTACTATCCATAACCATATTACGAAGCTTAATCTGGAAGTTGTATAACTTATCTGTTCTGATATAAATCTTGAAGTTAGTATAATCATTCCAGAATGTTACGGCAAACATAAGACCGATTGAAGCAAGGGCAGCCTTAGAAAGTGGTAACACAATCTTAAAGAATATACCCATTGGTGAACAACCATCAATCTGAGCAGCCTCAAACAATGATTCTGGAATACCTTCAAAGAAGTTTCTCATAAGTACAAGGTTATATACGTTGATAGACATTGGTAAAATTACTGCCCACAATGTATCAAGTAAGTGTAAGTTCTGCATAACTAAGTACTTAGGAACCATACCACCATCGAAAATCATTGTGAATAATAACATATATGCGAAGAAGTTTCTTCCTGGCATTTCCCACTGAATGAGTACATAACCACCGAGTGTAGCAAGTAATAATCCCATAAATGTACCAGCTAATGTTGTGATAACTGATACAAGGAATGGACGATAAAGAGAAGCTCTTGAAATAATCGCACCATATCCACCTAATGAGAATGTACTTGGCCACCATCTAAAACTTGTTGCTGAATGAGCATCAAATGAATCTACAATAACCTTCCACATAGGGAAAAGAATTAACAATGAAACCAATATAAAGAAGATTACATTGACTATTGGGAAGATCTTAAATTTTTTCTTTTTCTTTTTATAAACTAACTGTTCTTCACTCATCGTCTAACCTCCTATACAATTCCACGTCCACGGACTTTTTTACTTGCGTAGTTACAACCAAGTACGAGGATCATACCTACAAATGACTTGAATAAACCTACGGCTGTTGTATAACCATAATCAGAGAATGAAGCCGAGAATGTCTTATTGTAAATGTATGTCTGTAATACCTGAGAAACATCATATGTACCAGCACTCTGTGTAACGAATACTGATTCAAAAAGGTTCATAACCTTAGCAAGGTTAAGAATAAATACTGTGATGATTGTGTTAGCTAAAGCAGGAAGAGTTATATATATAAGTCTCTTAAATCTGTTAGCACCATCAATCTGAGCAGCCTCATAAAGATCTGGGCTGATACCTGATAATGTGGCAAGGAAAAGAATAGTTCCCCATCCTGTATCCTTCCAGATATTCATTACGAAGAATGTACCTGTCCAATACTTAGAGCTGCCAAGGAAATCAATTGGAGAATTGATAAGTCCCATATTAATTAAAGCACCATTAACAACACCTGTGCTGTTAACAGAAAGAATTACTTTGAATACAGCAGCGACAACTACCCATGACATAAAGTGAGGTAAGTATACGATTGTCTGTACTGTCTTCTTAAATGCCATATTAGTAATCTCGTTAAGAAGAAGTGAGATAATAACTGCGGCACCTGTATTAAGTATTAACTTAACAATTGATAATACAAGTGTATTTCTGAATGCCTGCCAGAAGAATGTATCAAATTTTAACATTGTCTGGAAGTGGAATACACCAATATAATAAGGGTTAGCTAATACATATGAAGTAAAGGCGTAACGACATCCTAACATTGGCCAGTAGAAGAATAATAATACCATTACTAATACTGGCAGGAACATAAGATAAAATCCTCTGTAGTAGAACATCTTCTGCCCAATATTCTGATTTAATGTGTTAGATAAATACTTTGTATCAACACCGAGGTCTTTCTTGAATATCTTAACGACATCCCAGAACACACCAACAATAGCAACTATAAGGCCGATGATTATAACATATACACCTGAACCTATTGAATAAGAATTACCATTATAACCATTAGATAATAAATCTGAAATGTTATGGTATACATACTTTAACGCACCAGTCTTAGTCTTTCCATCAGCACTAGTAAACTGGAATGCAAACATTGAAATAAATGCAACAGCTGTAGCTGCCACAGATGTAATAATAGATAACTTTTCTTTCTTAGCAACAACTAATAAAATACCAGCAACAAGTATTAACATAAATATGTACCACATTGCAATGACGCTGATATTCATAAAGCCGAATGAATATGCCTTAGGTGTATAACCATCCATAAGAGTTTCGTTAGACTTTGCAAATGGAAGTAATCCGCCTATTAACATAATAACCATACCGATAATAGCTAAATATCTGGTATTACCAGCTGGCTTACCATTAAGTGCTCCACACTTAGGGCAAATCTTTGCCTTCTTAGGAAGCTCTGTTCCACAAGACTTACACTGCATCTTTATACCCTTCTTTCCTAATATTATAGTAACAATTGCTTATATTAAGCAAAATTCGTGCCAGAAGACCAGGTCTACTGGCACGAAATATAAAGTGATGTTTAAAACATCTTTTAACACATATTAAGTAGCATTAATTACTTTCCAGCGAACTGTGTATTTAATGACTTAAGAGCTGCTTCTACCTTAGAACCAACAGTCTTTGTGTATTCCTGCATACCCTGATCAACTGTCCATTCACCTCTTGAAACGTTATCAATTACTGTGTATCTTTCTGTATTGATATCACCAACAAGCTTACCAACTTCTTCTGTCATAGCAGGTGAATCTACAAGTGTAGAATGTTCAAAGAACATATCTGAGCAAGATGTAACATTTTCTGGCTGTTCATCCTTTCCTGGATCCTTACCGCTTACAAAGTTAGCAAGAACTAAGTTGCAGTCAAGATGAGCCTTAGCATAAAGTGTCTTAGGGCTAGTCTTCTTACCAAGGAACTTGAATGAACCATCAGCCTGCTCTTCATAGTAGTAACCCTTAGGACCATATTCCCAAAGTGTCTGGATATCTCCACCATCTAACATTGTATCGATGAAGTACTTGAAGATTCCTTCAGCCTTACCTGTCTCAGCAGCGTGAGATGTAATACACCATGATGGTGCAAGTCTTTCTGCGTATGAACCAAGTTCCTTGATTGGAAGAAGTGGAATCATTGAATCATCAAGACCAGCTGTCTTTAAGTATCCTCTTAATGTCTCAGCCCACTGTCCAGCCCAGTATGTAAATACACCTGATTCTGTCTTAGGATCTGATGACTTAAAGTCGTTACGTGCTGTCTGAGTTGTCTTTGTGCTTGTTTCCTTATTGATAATACCATCGTTAACAGCGTTCTGAATTCTCTGAAGAGCATCCTTCATCTCCTTCTGAGAGAAACCATCTACATATTCACCCTTTGCCTGGTCATAGTAGAAAGTAAACTGAGCATTCTGATAGAATTCTGGAAGGTAGTTAGTATAAGGTGCTTCCTTTGAATAGAAACCTGGAGCAGAAATTACATAATCAACTCCTCTAGCTTCCTTCATCTTCTTAAGCATTGTGTAGAACTCATCATATGAGAGCTGCTTGCTTGTTAAATCTGCCTTAGAATAACCAGCCTGTGTAGCCCAAGCTTCCTTTACATATGTAACGCATCCGTTACCACGAGCAGGAACGAATCCGTAGAGAGCCTTCTCACCATCAACGCCTCTTACGTAGTTAGCCTTCATAATCTTCTCTGCATCTGAGATAAGTCTTCCAGAAGACTTTGTTGCTGAATTATTCCAAGCATCTGTCATATCCCAAAGAAGACCCTGGCTTGCATAAAGTGCTAAATAATCAGATGAAAGAATGATAACATCTGGCATTGCACTTGCATCAAGCATTGAGTTAGCAACTGCATCATAGTATGAGTTGTGGTCAGGACGTGTGATTTCAAAATCAAGACCTGTTAATGACTTAAGCTGTTCATCGAACTTCTCGCCCCATTCCTCTAATGTAGGAACTGTACCATCAACCATAACTGTGAAATGTTCTGGCTTTTCTACGCTTGCCCAATCTACAGTTTCTTTTGTGTTGTTTGAAGCATTGTTATTGCCACATGCTACAAGACCCATTACTGATGTAAGAGTTAAACCTACAGCAGTAAGCTTTTTAATTGTCTTTCTCATAAACTTGTAAACCTCCCTTAATTGGTTCTTGTGGGGCAACCCCACTTAATATGTTTTTTGACATTGATATATTACCATTTTTGTACTATTTTAACAAGACTATTTTTAACAATTCTTGTATTTTTTTTAATTTTTTATGAACCCCAGTATTTATGCGGCTTCCCAGCACTATATTTTTGAACAATTTATTAACAAAACGCCCTCTATACATTTGTTTTGTATATTTTTGCTTTTATTAAAAAATGATATTTTATGTAAATTTTGCACTATTATTAAGATAATTTTAGTATTTTTTTACATCACTTTAACAATCAAATGTAATTTTTATCTAAAAACCATACTTAAATTGTGCTTATTTACCAGTGTTAATTATTTGTTCATAATTCGTCCATTTGTTACAATCATATAATTGTACGATATGTTATAAAAATATTATATTTCCAGCCATATTTCTGCAAAATTTAACATTTTCTTTATCATTAAGAACTACATTGCCCGCAAACGTGTCCATCAGCTTCTTTTCAAATGTGTCACAAACTGACATTTCTGCTGCAAGTTTAATTGTGACATTTGCACCAAAGTCAGTATCAATGATATCCACATTATTATCATTACATATATACTGCAATTTGCCATATGCGTTATAATCAGTCGTTATGACAGCAGTTATTCCGTCACACACCTGTGCCACGTCTGAATTCTTAATTCCTTCTTTAGCCGCCGCCTGATATGCTCTTATAAGTCCACCTGTTCCAAGAAGCACGCCGCCAAAATATCTTGTTACAACTAAGAGGCAGTCTGTAAGCCCATATGAATTAAGTATATCAAGCATCGGCTTTCCTGCTGTCCCCTGCGGTTCTCCATCATCACTAAATCTCTGTATCTGCCCCTTATCGCCTGTTACATAAGCATAGCAGTTATGTCTTGCATCCCAGTATTTCTTCTTTACTGCAGTGATATACTCCTCTGCTTCTTCTTCGCTTTTTATTTTGAAAATGTGGCAGATGAAACGCGACTTCTTCTCCTCTATTTCTCCACTGCCGTTCTTTAAAATTATATTCATAACTCCTCCGATTGCCTGTCATTCATTTCTATGGTACAATAAGGTATCCGTGTTACGGATTATTACTTTAAATCCTTATTGGATTTTGTACCTTGCATTTGGTAAATAATATCATAGTTTTACCATTTATAACAATATGGAGGATTTACAATTATGAATTATGGTGGAAACGGCATAAGACGAAAGAAAAAGCTCCTTAATTCATCAGCAACGAAGTTTAGGACTAAGTTTAACATTTTCTTTATCAAACTACTTCTTGTTGGTGCAATTGCAGTTGTAATAAGCGGCTCATGCCTTATATTCGGTGCTGCACAGGGCATAATTGAGAGTGCACCTGATATATCGTCAATCAATGTTTCACCCGAAGGTTACGCAACTAAGATATACGATAACAATGGTGAAGAAATACAGACGCTTGCAACAACCGGAGCTAACAGAATATACGCTTCCCTTGACCAGATTCCAGTATATCTTCAGCACGCATTTGTTGCTATTGAAGATGAAAGATTCTACAAGCATAACGGAATTGACCTTCAGGGTATTATGAGAGCTGCCATGATTACTGTATCCGATGGCGAGATGTCACAGGGTGCCAGTACAATAACACAGCAGTTACTTAAGAATAATGTATTTAATGCTTACAATGAATCTACTATGGAGAAGATTAGAAGAAAGGTTCAGGAACAATATCTTGCTATCAAGCTAGAAACTGTTATGGACAAAGACAGCATTTTAGAGAACTATCTTAATACAATTAACCTAGGCAATGGTTATTATGGTGTACAGGCGGCTGCTAACGGATACTTTAATAAAGATGTATCCGAGCTTACTTTAAGCGAATGTGCCGTACTTGCTTCTATTACCAAGAACCCTTCAAGACTTAACCCTTTGAAGAATCCTGATGATAATAAGGAAAGACAGCTTGCCGTGCTTAATAATATGTTAAAGCAGGAATACATCTCTACTAATGAATACAGCGAGGCTGTTGCAGATGATGTATATGCAAGACTTGAAGGTATTGATGTATCAGCTGCTTCTTCTTCATCTAATTATTCTTATTTTGTAGATGAAGTTATCAACCAGCTTATAGATGACCTTATGCAGCAGAAGGGTTATTCTAAACAGCAGGCTACAAGTATGATATATTCTGGCGGTTTATCTGTATACACTACTCAGGATATGTCTATGCAGAACATTGCAGATTCAATACTTAATGACCCAGACTACTATCCATCCAATACAGATTTTACTATTAATTATAATCTCACAGTAAAAGAGGCAGATGGAACATTTTCATATTATTCACAGAATAATATGGAGAAATGGTTTAAAGAAAATGTTGATTCTTCTTTCAGCCTTACATTAAGAAATGAAACTACTGCTCAGGGCTATATTGACCAGTACAGGGAAGCTATGACAGCTAATGGCGGAACTGTTACTTATGAGAAGTCCTATTTTGTTATACAGCCTCAGATTTCTTTCTCTATAATAGAACAGTCAACAGGCTATGTTAAAGTTCTTGTCGGCGGACGTGGAGATAAGGCTACTGACCGAGGCTTAAACAGAGCTACTGATGATGTAACAAGACAGCCGGGTTCTTCTATCAAGCCGCTTGTTGCTTATGGACCAGGACTTGATACTGGTGCTATCACTCTTGCTTCTGCTATCGATGATGCACCTTACTATTATTCAGGAACAGATGCACGACTTGTAAAGAACTACACAGAAGGACAGTATCTTGGATATATGACAGTGCGTGAAGCACTCACACGTTCACAGAACGTACCTGCTGTAAAGGTTCTTACACAGATAACACCAAGCGTTGGTTTCAGCTACCTTGAAAAGTTCGGACTTTCAACTTTGGTATCTACCAAGAATGCAATTAACGGAAACCACGATGTTGTGCAGTCACTTGCACTTGGTGGTATGACAAAGGGTGTATGTAATATAGATATGACAGCCGCCTATGCGGCAATCGCCAACAAAGGAACATATACTAAGCCAATATATTACACTAAGGTATTAGACAGAGAAGGTAATGTAATTATTGACAACTCAATACCAGAAACACACAGAGTCTTAAAAGAGTCATCTGCATGGCTTCTTACAAGCGGTATGGAATCTGTTGTTAATTCAGGTACCGCTACAAGAGCCAAGTTATCTAACCAGCCGGTTGCTGGTAAGACTGGTACTACACAGTTTGATACTGATATATGGTTCTGTGGATTTACACCTTACTACACTGCTTCTATATGGGTAGGTTATGATGATAACTCTAAGCGTGTTGACTCAGTCAACCATACCGGTATATGGAAAGCTATTATGCAGGAAATCCACGAAAATCTTCCTACTGGAAGCTTCACACAGCCAGATGATATTGTACAGGTTGCTGTATGCTCTAAGTCAGGCAAGCTCCCTGTTGAAGGTTTATGTGATGCTGACCCTAGAGGAAGCTGTATAATCACTGAATATTTTGCGGCTGACAACCAGCCTACAGAAACCTGTGATACTCACGTTAAGGTTAATATATGTAATGACTCAGGTCTTGTTGCTAACGCAGGCTGTACTAATGTTTCAACTAACATTTATGTTAAGAAGTCATCAACTAACACTTTAGGTGGTGAGGATACTTCTGGTTATACAACTGCTGATGCACAATATGCGATAACTGATGAGAAGCTAAGCAAGCTTTGTACGCTTCACTCAACAGCCGCACCTGTAACACCATCAACAACTACTAACAATAACAGTAACAATAATGATAATAATCAAAATACAAATGATAACTCAACTAATCAAAATTCTAAGTTGTGTTATTTTTCGGCATTTGATTACTTTGTATTATCATCTACTTTGGCAATTGCTTTAGCTGAAGAATTATCAGATACTGATATAGATATATTATCTACGTTTCTTGCTACATTGTCGGATCAACTTGCATTAATCGGTGATCTTAATTCATGTGCACAAGGTGAGACAGAAAATGCATTCGTTCCTCCAATTCCTGCTAATACACCTTCAAGTAGAGGATATTCTAATTCTAGCAATTTAAAAAGACGTTCAAAAAAAATAGTAAAAAGAAAGATTAAAAAGAAATAAAATCAAGTTCGCTTAAATTTTATTTCTTTTTTATTTTTTTGTTTTACTTATTTCAACATGTCCCA
>OGOS01001198.1_pt1 | contig 17384 bp, 10 predicted proteins | sample 1552701 | NCBI WGS metagenome assembly OGOS01 (sample SAMEA2580128, study PRJEB22360) | human gut metagenome | biome: human gut; feature: human-associated habitat; material: faeces | place: Denmark | collected 2008/2010
TCCGGGGTTATTTGATTAATATTTAACTGGTCCCGATTTTAACGGGACACTAATGCTTATTGGAATAAAATGGCTAATGGTACTTCAGAAGCACTTATCAAACATTTTTGGGGAGCTAGTTTTGAGGGCTACGAAAAACGCTATTATTTTAATTATGGTAGCGATCTTTCTGATATGTCAACAAATAACTATTGGCCACAGGCACATGCAATGGATGTTCTGGTGGACGCGTATATGCGTACTGGTAAATCGTATTATAAAGAACTTTTTCCTTTGTGGTGGGAAGGTATGCCCAAATATAATTTTGCCGGAAAAATGAATCCCAAAGATCCTTGGTGGAATGTTTTTGTTGATGATATGGAATGGATCGTATTAGCACAAATAAGAATGTTTGAAAGTACAGGGGAGAAAAAATATATAGAGAAAGCGAGACAAGTATATGATGATTGGATTTGGCCTACATGGGGACCGGAAGATGAAGCTCCCTGGTTTGGTGGAATTACTTGGAAGACGGATGTCGCAAAATCAAAGAATGCTTGCTCTAATGGACCGGCTGCATTAATTGCTGCTCGTCTTTACTCTTTTTACGATCAGGCTCAATTTAGCGATGGCAAGATTAAAAATGCTTACTTAAATGAAGCTATCAAAATTTATATTTGGGAGAAAAACTACTTATTTGATCGTAAAACAGGAGCTGTTTATGATAATATTAATGGAAAGGGTGAAATTCAGAGAAACTGGATATTTACTTATAACATTGGAACCTTTTTAGGAGCTGCCCATGAGCTTTATAAAATAACAGGTGATAAGCAGTATTTAGATGACGCAGTAAAGGCTGCCAATTTTGTTGTAGAACAATTATCACAAAATGAAGGTTTGTTGCCTGATGCTGTAAGTGGCGATGGAGGATTGTTTCATGGAATCTTTTTCCGTTATTTTGTTAAGCTGATCAATGATCACTCTGTAGATTATTCAGATAGAAAGAAGTTTCATGAGTATATCACTCGCTGTGCCACTGTAATGGCTACTCAAGGAATTAATCCCAACACCATGTTATATGGAGGGCGTTGGAGAAAGGCTCCTGCAGATAATGAAAAAGTAGGGTTAACTCCTCATTTAACAGGATGTATGTTGATGGAAGCGATGTGTGTCCTACAACCTTTATGATTTTCTTTAAAGTGGAATGTTTAGGCAGTATAGTTCATATTGCCTAAATGTTTGTTATACGAATACCTATAATTAAATGAAATCATGATATTTAATTTATCATTTAAATGAGTATTCATAATATAATGATGTAAGCAATAGTAATATGGTAAATTTAAAGATAGTTGGAGTTTTAGGAATGTTATGTTTTACGGGATGGTTATCTGCCCATAACGTGAAAATGGAAAAGGAAGTAATAGTCGGTGATGGTATTGCTAAATTTGTTCCAAAAGGTTTCAATCTGAGTCAAATGCCTTCTTTTGCCTTGAAAGCAGAGCCTCAGGAAAAAGGTATGTTACCTTCAAATTGGCAACTTTATCCTATAGTGGAAAAGAAAAAAGGACATGCTAGTGCCTATTTGGACGTACCTCAAGGTACTAGTCTTTATGGTGGCGGTGAGGTCACAGGGCCGTTGTTGCGAAACGGACAAAGTATCAAATTGTGGAATACAGATTCAGGTGCATATAGTGTTGATAATGGAAAACGCTTGTATCAGTCACATCCTTGGGTAATGGGAGTTCGTCCGGACGGAACTTCTTTTGGAATTTTATTTGATACACCTTATAAAGCAGAACTGACAACTACCGATGAACGTATTAATTTCGAAACAGAAGGTGAACTGTTTCGTATATTTGTAATAGACAGAGAGTCTCCGCAGGCGGTTATAAAAGGCTTGGCCGAACTTATCGGTACTATGCCTATGGTTCCACGGTGGGCTTTAGGATATCAGCAGTGCCGATTCTCTTATACACCAGCCAGTCGTGTAATTGAGGTTGCAGATACTTTCCGTATTAAGCGTATTCCTTGTGATGTGATGTGGATGGATATTGATTATATGGATGGTTATCGTATTTTTACATTTAATCCTCAGACATTTCCCGATCCAGCGGCTTTGAATCGAGACCTTCATATACGTGGATTTCATTCAGCATGGATGATAGATCCGGGGGCTAAAGTTGATTCAACTTACTTTGTCTATAAGTCAGGAACAGCAAATGATGTATGGGTTAAGACAGCGCAAGGAAAAGAATTCCATGGAGATGCCTGGCCCGGTGCATGTGCTTTCCCTGATTTCACTCAACCTAAAACTGTGCGTTGGTGGGCTGATTTATATAAGGACTTTTTGGATAAGGGAGTTGATGGAGTTTGGAATGATGTGAATGAACCTCAGATAAGTAATACTCCTACAGGAACTATGCCTGAAGATAACAAACATTTAGGAGGTGACAAGATTCCGGCTGGACCTCATTTGAAATATCATAATGTGTACGGTTATCTTATGGTTAAGGCATCTCGGGAGGGGATTATGAAAGCGCGTCCTCAAAATCGTCCTTTTATTTTAACGCGTTCAAATTTTTTGGGTGGACAACGATTTGCTGCTACTTGGACGGGAGATAATGCTTCCTGGGAAAGTCATATGACTATGTCTGTTCCCATGATTCTTACTTTAGGATTATCTGGTCAGCCATTTAGTGGGGCAGATGTTGGTGGTTTCTTGTTTAATCCTGATGCAGACTTGTTTGGTCGTTGGATGGCTTTAGGAGCTTTTTATCCTTTTTCTCGAGGGCATGCTTGTGCTGGTACTATTAATAAAGAGCCTTGGGCATTCGGACAAAAAGTAGAGGATGTATCACGTATGGCGTTAGAACGTCGTTATGTTTTGTTGCCTTATTATTATACGTTGCTTCATGAGGCTTCAGAAACTGGAATGCCTATTATGCGTCCTGTCTTTTTTGCAGATCCTAAGGATACTTTACTTCGTGCAGAAGAACAGGCATTTCTTATTGGAGAAAATTTACTGGTTGTCCCAGAATGGGCTAAGAATCCAGCTTTACCTAAAGGTATTTGGAGAAACCTGTCTTTGATTCCAGGTGATGATAAGGATTCATATCAGGCTAAATTAAAAATTCGTGGTGGCGCTATTATTCCGACAGGAAAAATTATACAGAATACGAATGAAAAATCGCTTGATCCATTGACTTTATTAGTTTGCTTGGATGAAAAAGGTGAAGCCCATGGTACTCTTTATTGGGATGAAGGGGATAATTGGTCGTTTAAAGATGGCAATTATAGCTTTCAGCATTTTACCGCTATTCGTACTGCTGATAATAAAGTGCAAGTTAAAATAACCCAAAAGAAAGGTAAGTATATCACAGAAAACAATGATATGGCTATTGTGAAGATTATTACAGATAAAGGCATATATCAAGCTAGTGGTAATTTAGTTGAAGGAATAGAAGTACAATTGTAATAACAAATAAAACAATTCTTATGAAAACTAGATTTTATTGCATACTTGTATTATTAGCATGTTCCATTACTCTTTATGCACAAGGTTATCAATGGGAAAAAGCTATTTCTTACCGTGAAGGGAAGCAAAATGCATATATGAAGCAAAAATGTTTGCTTGATGTATATTATCCGACTGATAAGAAGGATTTTCCCACCGTTGTTTGGTTTCATGGTGGAGGATTGACCGGCGGAGACCGTGAAATTCCACGTGAATTGCGTGAGCAAGGAATTGCTGTTGTGGGTGTGAGTTATCGCTTATGTGCCGGGAATAAAGATCCTAAGGCAATTAATGCTGATGTAACAACTGATGATGCGGTAGATGATGCAGCTGCAGCCACTGCATGGGTAGTAAAGAATATAGCCCGTTATGGAGGAAATCCTTCGAAAATATATTTAGCAGGACATTCTGCGGGAGGTTATTTAGTCAGTATGATTGGACTGGATAAAAGTCGGTTGGCTAAATATGGAGTAGATGCTGATAGCTTTGCTGCTCTTATTCCTTTTAGCGGACAAGCTATTACTCATTTCCAGAATAGACGTGATAGGGGAATTTCTGATTATCAGCCTTTAATTGATGAGCATGCTCCGTTATACTATGTGCGTAAAGACTGTCCCCCTATCCTGTTGATATGTGGTGACCGTGAACGTGAGATGCTGGGACGTTATGAAGAAAATGCTTATATGTGGCGTATGCTTAAGATTATAGGTCATCCAGCTGTATATCTTTATGAACTACAGGGGTTTGACCATGGAACGATGTCACACCCTGCTCATTCTATATTATTAGAGTATATTCGTAACAGAGAAAAGGAAGTAGATAAATAGATTGGTAGGTATGGAGTGTCTCAATAGTTACATTACTCCATACCTATTATATTATGTATTCTATAGAAGAATAAGGGAAAGATCAAAATAGTTTGATTCACTAATCTTTTTCACATGATAAATTGCAGATAAATGATTACTGAAAGATAAAAAACTGAAGTGGATGATCTGAATTAATTTTATTTGATATGAATGCAAATATTATATATCTCTTTCAATGCAATTTGTTATTTTCTATACCTTTGTACCTGAATATTGATTAAAAAATATACTATGATAAATGCTGTTATGAAATTTATAGGAGGATTGTTTTTTTTTCTGGTATGTGTAATAAATTCATTATCAGCTTATAATTTAAGGCAGGTTACTAATTCAGATGGTCTTACCAGTAGTGCTGTACTTTCTTTACTGCAAGATAGTAATGGCTTTTTATGGATGGGGACTTGTGATGGAGTGAATATATATGATGGCACAAAAGCATATAGTTGGAATGGTTGGGGGCAATTGAACTTATCTGGGTACATCATAGAAGAAATATTAGAAACTCATGATGGAGTAATTTGGGTACAGACAAACTATGGTTTGAGTAAAGTTGATAAAGAAAAACGCCTTGTTGTTGATTATCCCCAGTTTAAGGGTAGTTATATGATGGTCAAGAATGAACTAGGGGATCTGTTCTTCTTCTCAAGTAGTAATTTGTTATACGCTTTTAATGAAAAAAAACAAGAGTTTTATAGACTTCCTATAGGAACTTTGGATAGGGAAGATATTGTTAATCTTTATGTGAATGAACATTATCTAATTATTTTCCTAAAAAACGAGATTATATATTATCAAATGAAACATTCTCCGGAAGGAGAATATATCCTCTCTACAATAAACACTAGTGAAAAAACAGAGGTACGTTATGGCTTTGGAGATAAAAATCAGGTTTATTGGTTAGACAAAGATTATAATTTATTTGGATATAGTTTGGATAAGCCTGTAAAAAAGCTTATTTGTAACTGGAAAGAGGCATTGGATGGAAGAGGAACCATTGTAGATATACTTCGTGATGGAACATCTTTTTTTGTTGCGTTTCAAACAAATGGTTTATTGAAGATTTCTTTGCAGGCAAATGATAAGTATACGGTAGATGATTTAGGCATAAAGTCTGGAGTATTTCGGATCTTAAAAGATCGTTTTCAAGATATTGTGTGGATTGCGACAGACGGTCAAGGCGTATATATTTATTCTGAGGGGAAGTATTCAATTTCATCGGTAACCTATCAAGATCTAAATCAAAGTATAGGTAAGCCGGTTCGGTCTATTTTTTTTGATAATGAAGGTACATTATGGTTAGGTACTAAAGGGGAGGGAATTCTTAAAATTTATGATTTTTCTCCTCTGAAGCATAATATGAACTATAGGACAGAACTGATAAATTCTCAAGAAGGTGGATTAATAAATAATTCTGTATATGCATTTGCAAAAAGTTGCAGACCTATGTTTTGGATAGGACATGATGCTGGTCTCAGTTATTATTCATACCGAGATAGAAAAATCAGGAGCGTTTATTCGCCAGAAAAAATCAATTACGTGCATGCAATATATGAAGAGAATGATTCAATTCTTTGGATAGCTACAGTGGGTACAGGAGTTATTCGTGCACGTATCGAAGACAGATCTGGCATTCCATATATTCATTCTTTAAAACGCTATACCATTGATAATGGGAATTTCTCATCAAATTATTTCTTTACTTTATTTGCAGATAGTCATGATAATATTTGGTTTGGAAATCGAGGATATGGGCTATTTCATATAGAAGGTGATAGTTTGGCTGCTATACCCTTGAAAAATGAATATTCAAGTAGGGTAGTAAATGATATTTTCTCGATTCTTCGCGACAAAGACACCTTTTGGCTTGGTACAGGAGCAGGGCTGGTTAAGAAGTTGCATGATGAAGAAATGTTTTTTAGTCAGCAGGATGGATTTATTAATAGTACAATTCATGCAATGCTTCAAGATGAAAATAAAAGGTTATGGATTGCAACCAATGGGGGACTTATCAGCTTTGATGTGCTGAATAATAAATTTCAAAATTATGGAAAAGGTAGTGTGTTAGAAATATTGGAATTTAGTGATGGAGCTTCATTTTGCCAGAACAATACATTGTTTTTCGGAGGTATTAATGGCTTTATTACTATAACCAATAATGAAATGTACGTTTCTGACAAGGCAGCTGTAAAACCTCCATTACGCTTTACAAATATCAATATTTTAGGTGAACAAGGCATGTGTGTTGATGTACAGAGCTGGGGAGATAGCCCTTCTCTATCATTAGAGCCTGATCAGAACAATTTTACGATATCTTTTCTTGCGTTAGATTATGTAAATCCAACTAACTACAGTTATCAGTATCGTTTGAATGAGAAAACGGAATGGATAGATAATGGAACGAATAACAGTATTTCTTTTACTCAAATGAATTATGGAGATTATCTTCTTGAAGTTCGTTATAAGAATCAGACAACAGGGGAGTTTAGTCCTGTTTATTCTGTGCATATAACTATTGCTTCCCCTTGGTATTTAAGTACGTTAGCTGTTGTTATTTATGTTCTATTGCTTTTGTTGGCTGTATTGTTGTGTATTCGCTGGTTTTTATTAAAGCAACAGCGTAAAAAGCTATTAGTGCTGGAAAAAATGGAGCAACAACATAAAGAAGATTTATATGAAGAAAAGCTGCGTTTCTTTACTAATATAATTCATGAGTTTTCTACTCCGCTTACACTTATATATGGTCCTTGTGAGCGCTTGTTGAAATATGACCATTCGGAGTATGTACATAAATATGTCTCATTGATAAAAGCAAATGCAGAGAGGTTAAATGCTTTGATTCAGGAGATTATTGATTTTAGAAGACTGGAAACGGGACACCAGGTTCAATGTATCCAACAGATAGATGTTTCAGCTTTATGTAATGATATTATTCATTCGTTTTCGGAGTTGGCAGAGCAAAACATGATTCAATTTGAAAATGTAGTGTCAGAAAATATTTTTTGGAATACCGACAGTAAAAGTTTGACGAAAATTTTGAATAATTTAATCTCGAATGCTTTTAAATATACCTCTGTAGGGGGACGTATTCGTGTAACGGTAGATGTAGTTGATAACCAAAGTTTACGTATTAAGGTGTATAATACGGGAAAAGGTATTCGTCAGGAGGATATTCCTTTGATTTTCAATAGATATAAAGTGCTGGATGGTGTAGAAGCTTCTACTATAAAGGGAATGACTTCTCGAAATGGTTTGGGACTTGCTATTTGTCATAGCATGGTTGAGTTGCTAAAAGGAGAAATACAAATTCAGAGTGAATATGGCAGTTATGCTGAATTTATCGTTCTGCTTCCAATGTTGGAACTGACATCAGAAAAGGTAGATGTTAATGATAATGCTATGCTCAATATTAATAACGTTTTGCCAATAATGAAATCTGATCAGCTAGAACAAATTTCTGAAAAGTCTACAGATCTGGCTTCATCAAAACATAAGATTCTAATAGTTGATGATAATACTGAAATGTTAATGTTATTACAAGAAGCATTTTCTGACAAATTTAGGGTTGTTGTTGCACATGATGCTGAGCAAGCATTGAAGGAAGTAAAGAATGATATACCTATGTTGATTGTTACAGATGTTATGATGCCGGGTATAGACGGTTTTGAACTGACGAGAAGATTGAAGCAGAATAAGCATACTATGTCTGTACCTGTAGTTATATTATCAGCAAAAAATTCTAGTCAGGAAAAGATTGCAGGGCTGGATGCTGGAGCGGATGCTTATATAGGAAAACCTTTTAATATAGACTATCTGAAGGCTGTGGTTGAACGTTTAATAGAGAATCGCAGTAAGATGAAAGATTTTTATAATACTTCTGCTTGTGCGTATGATTTTTCTCATGGACATCTGGTTATGGCTGAAGATAAGGAATTTCTATCGAAAATAACAGAATATATAGAGAAACATGTGGACTCAGAAAGCCTTTCTTTGGAAGAGGTGGCTGAGTATATGCAAGTGAGTGTGCGAACTTTGTATCGTCGTTTTAAAGAAATGGATTTAGAATCTCCTAAAGATTACATAAAGGAATATCGAATAAATTTAGCTGCAAAACTATTACGGACAACTTCTCTGACTGTTCAAGAAATTATGTATAAAACGGGATTTGCTAATCGCTCTCATTTCTATAAAGAATTCTCTAAACATTTTCAGGTAACTCCTAAAGATTATCGGAATAAGTATAATAAGAAGGAATTTGAAGCTATATAATGTGTATATAACAAAAACAGTCCGAGATCTCATTTGAGTTCTCGGACTGTTTTTGTTATAAAGAATGTTTATTATTTCTGTTCTTTATTTTGTTGAGGCTTACGTTCGCGTTTTGCATGGTTACCTTCTCCCATTCCTTCTGGTTTAGGTAATAAGACCTTATGTGACAGTTTGAATTTTCCAGTTTTAGAATCAATATCCAGTAACTTAACTTCAATATCATCACCTTCTTTTAAGCCTGCTTCTTCGATAGTTTCCAGACGCTTCCAATCGATTTCTGAAATATGGAGTAATCCGTCTTTACCAGGAAGGAATTCTACAAATGCACCGTAAGGCATGATTGAACGAACTTTTCCTTGATATACTTCACCGATTTCAGGAACAGCAACGATACCTTTTATCAGACGCATTGCATCATCAATCATCTTTTTATTGTTTCCTGCAATTTCGATACGGCCAACACCATTAACTTCTTCAATTGTAATAGTTGCACCTGTCTCTTCCTGCATACCCTGGATAATCTTTCCACCCGGGCCGATTACAGCTCCAATGAATTCTTTAGGGATAATCATTGTTTCGATACGTGGAGCATTTGGTTTCAAGTCTTGTCTAGGCTCAGCGATACATTCTGTCAATTTGTTCAGGATGTATTCACGACCTTCTTTAGCTTGTAACAATGCTTTTTCAAGAATATCGTATGTCAGTCCGTCACACTTAATATCCATTTGAGTTGCAGTAATACCATTTTTAGTACCTGTAACTTTGAAGTCCATATCTCCCAAGTGATCTTCATCACCTAAGATATCAGACAGAACGGCATATTTTTCTTCTCCGGCATTTTTGATCAATCCCATTGCAATACCTGATACCGGATTCTTAATAGGTACACCTGCGTCCATCAGTGCTAAAGTACCGGCACATACAGTTGCCATTGAAGAAGAACCGTTAGATTCCAGAATATCCGAAACAACACGTACGCAATATGGATAATCTGCTGGAATCTGACCTTTCAGAGCACGCCATGCCAAGTGACCGTGACCAATCTCACGACGTCCTACTCCACGTTGTGCTTTTGCTTCACCTGTAGAGAATGGAGGGAAATTATAATGCAATAAGAAACGTTCTTTGTGCTGATCAAGTACATCATCCACAATCTTTTCATCAAGTTTGGTTCCCAATGTAACGGTACTCAAAGATTGTGTTTCTCCACGGGTAAAGATAGAAGAACCATGTGGATAAGGCAATGGACCTACTTCGCACCAGATAGGACGAATTTCTGTTGTCTTACGACCGTCCAGACGTTTTCCTTCATCAAGGATGCAGCGACGCATAGCTTCTTTTTCTACGTCATGGTAGTAACGGTCTATCATTCCTGCTTTTTCTTCAAGCTCTTCTTCTGTAAACTGAGCTTTGAATTCTTCACAGATTGCATCAAATGCATCCTGACGTTCGTGTTTATTGCGGTTTCCTGATGCAGCTATTGCATAAGCTTTTTCATAACAAGCGTCATGAACGGCTTTGCGTAAGTCTTCGTTATTTTCTTCGTGGCAATATTCACGTTTAACAGTAGAACCAACTTCTTCCATCAGTTCCATCTGTGCCTTACAGTGTATCTTGATTGCTTCGTGAGCAGCTTTTAAAGCTTCTAACAAATCTTGTTCGCTCACTTCGTTCATTTCACCTTCTACCATCATGATGTTTTCATAAGTGGCAGCTACCATCAGATCCATATCGGCTTTTTCAAGCTGTTCGAATGTAGGATTGATAACGAATTGACCGTCAATGCGTGCTACACGTACTTCTGAAATCGGACCGCCGAAAGGAATGTCGGATACGGTCAGTGCTGCAGAAGCAGCCAAACCTGCCAAAGCATCAGGCATATCTACACCGTCTGCTGAATACAAAATGATGTTTACGTAAACTTCTGCGTGGAAATTGTCGGGGAACAATGGACGCAAAGCGCGGTCTACCAAGCGGCAAGTCAGAATTTCATAATCAGAAGCTTTGCCTTCGCGTTTGGTAAAGCCACCCGGGAAACGTCCGAATGCTGAATATTTTTCTTTATACTCTACCTGAAGCGGCATAAAATCTGTACCGGGAACTGCATCTTTTGCTGCACAAACAGTAGCCAGCAACATGGTGTTACCCATGCGTAGCATAACAGCACCATCTGCCTGTTTTGCCAGCTTTCCCGTTTCGAGTGTAATGGTTCTTCCATCACCTAGCTCGATCGTCTTAACAATAGGATTGATCATAAAAAATATTTTAATATAAAAGTCTTCTTAAAGTTCGCGCAAAGATACAAATATTATTATACTAATCGGGTGTAAATGAGATAAAAGTTTAGTCTGTACGTATTTTTATATAATTCTTATTCCATTTTACATTTGAGGTTTGTGATATCGGCACTTGGATCAGGCTAAAAAAATGTGTCATTTTATAAGAACTTGGATAAAAACTTTGTGAACTCATAAAAAGCCGTATCTTTGCATCCCGAAATGAATAATAATCGCTAATGAAAAGAAATGCTTATATCGCTGCAGCTCTGTTGTTCGCAGGTTTTACGGCCTGCAACAACGAGCCTGCTTTTAAGGTGCAGGGAGAAGTGACCGATGCTGCCGATAAAATGTTATATCTGGAGCAGACAGGATTAGATGGTATTGTTGCGTTGGACTCAGTGGAGTTAGGAAGTGATGGAGCTTTCAGCTTTGCTGCCGCTCGTCCCGAAGCGCCTGATTTTTACCGATTGCGTATTGACAATAAAGTGATAAACTTCTCGGTTGATTCTACTGAAACTGTTGAAGTAAAGGTTGATTATAAAAATTTTGCAACGGAGTACAATATTCAAGGCTCTGAAAATAATCAGAAAATCAAAGAACTGGTTTTATTGCAGACTGATTTGCAGGAACGTGTGAATCGTATGGCTCAGTCGGGAATACCTGTTGGTATTGCTCAAGACAGTCTGACACGTATGGTAGATGCATATAAGGATGAAGTGAAGCGGAATTATATATTCGTTGCTCCCAATAAACCTTATGCGTATTTTGCTTTATTCCAGGTCTTAAATGGATATATGATTTTCGATCCGTTGAATAATAAGGAAGATGTGAAATGTTTTGCTGCTGTGGCTACAAGTATGAACAATTTGTATCCACATGCTGACCGTTCACGTAATCTGTATAATATGGTTATCAAAGGTATGAAAAATACCCGTGCTCCGCAGGTGAAACCTTTGGATATTCCAGCAGATAAAATACAGGAAGCTTCTATTATTGATATTCCATTGATGGATATAAAAGGTACAGTCCGTCATCTTACAGATTTAAAAGGTAAGGTAGTGCTGATAGACTTTACCGCATATGGAAGTGCAGAATCAGGAGCACGTAATTTGCTGTTGCGTGAAATATATGATAAGTATGCCTCACAGGGATTGGAAATCTATCAGGTTTCATTAGATACAGATGAGCATTTCTGGAAAACCGCAGCTGATAATCTGCCTTGGATTTGCGTTCGCGATCCTCAAGGACCATATTCTACTTATGTCAGATTGTATGGTGTGACTCAGTTGCCGACAGCATTTTTGGTAGGTCGGAACAATGAACTGAATATGAGAATTGGTCCGAAAACAGATTTGGAAGAAGCGATTAAGAAATTATTATAACATGTTGAAAAGCATGTGAAAATAGTGCGCTTTGGTACTTGACTGGTATCAATAAAAGGCGTATCTTTGCCAAAGTCATAACAGAGAAGGGTTCCGATACATGTTTGTGTATCGGGATTCTTTTTTGTTTTATAAGCAAGAACAATTTAATTAATAACGAATATAATAAGGAGGAAAAAACTATGGCTTATATGTCAGAAGAAGGCTATCAGAAGTTGGTAGCAGAATTAAAGCATCTGGAATCTGTAGAGCGTCCGAAGATTGTAGCTGCTATTGCTGAAGCTCGCGACAAGGGTGACTTGTCTGAGAATGCAGAATATGATGCGGCTAAGGAAGCTCAAGGTATGCTGGAAATGAAAATAAATCAGTTGAAAGCAACAATTGGTGATGCGAAGATTATAGATACATCTAAATTGAAAGCTGATACAGTTCAGATTCTTACTCGTGTAGAACTGAAGAATGTAAAGACTGGCATGAAGATGGCATATACTATCGTGTCGGAAACTGAAGCTAACCTGAAACTGGGTAAGATTTCTGTAAATACACCGATTGCTCAGGGTTTGTTGGGTAAGAAAGTGGGTGATGTTGCAGAAATTACTATTCCACAGGGTAAAATCAGTTTGGAAGTAACAGGAATATCGTTTTAACTATAAGGCGGGTCTGCTTTGTTGCGGACTTGCCTTTTTTAATATATCATATTATGGCAACAATATTCAGTAAAATCGTTGCGGGGGAAATTCCCAGTTATAAGGTTGCAGAGGACGATAAGTTCTATGCTTTTTTGGATATAAGTCCGTTGGTAAAGGGACATACACTGGTTGTCCCTAAAAAAGAAGTCGATTATATCTACGATCTGAGCGATGAAGAATTGGCTGCTATGCATGTATTTGCAAAACATGTGGCGCTGGCTATTCAGAAAGCTTTCCCTTGCCGCAAGGTTGGAGAAGCAGTAATTGGTCTTGAAGTACCTCATGCTCATATTCATCTGATCCCTGTTCAGAATGAATCGGATATGCTGTTTTCTAATCCGAAACTGAAGCTGAGCGATGAAGAGTTTAAGTCCATCGCAGAACGTATTCATAACGCCTGGGAAGGCAAAGCTTGATACCTCCTTTCTACCAATATTACAAGAATGAAAGCCATCCTTCATCTCGCAGGATGGCTTTTTTGATTTATACAGTGATTTAAAGTATTTATTATGATGAAGAAAGTGATATTCTTGTCGATGTTGCTGGTCTTTTGTATGCTGGCTTATGGACAAACATACCGCATAGAAGGAACTGTAATAGATAAAACAAGTCGTAAACCACTGGAATTTGTCAATGTACTGGTTGTTGGCTTAGGAATAGGCTCTTCTACAGATGCCGAAGGGTATTTTAGCGTCGAACAGGTTCCGCCTGGAATCTACCGTTTGCAGGCTTCCATGTTGGGGTACAAAACGGTCTTTACATCTGAGTATCGTGTAAATCACCGTACTCCTCATATTCAGATTGAAATGGAAGAGGAGGGAACGCAACTGGAAGGAGTGACTGTTACGGCTTCTCCTTTTCAAAAAGTAGCAGAAAGTCCGGTCAGCCTTCGTGTAATCGGTTTGCAGGAGATAGAAAAAGCACCCGGTGCCAATCGTGACATATCCCGTGTGGTACAAAACTATTCGGGAGTTGCTTTTTCTCCCATCGGCTACCGGAATGATTTGATTGTACGTGGTGGTGGACCATCGGAAAACCGTTTTTACCTTGATGGGGTAGAGATACCGAATATCAATCATTTCAGTACGCAGGGAGCTTCAGGAGGTCCGGTAGGACTGATTGATGCCGATCTGATACGGAATGTGAAGTTTTATAGCGGTGCTTTTCCTGCCAATAGGGGGAATGCCTTGAGTTCAGTGCTCGATTTTAGTCTGCGCGACGGAGATATGGAGCATAACTCACTGAAAGCTACGTTAGGAGCGTCGGAAGTAGCGCTTACCTCTAACGGACACCTGGGAGATAAGACTTCTTATCTGGTATCAGTACGACAATCTTATTTGCAAATGTTGTTTAAAGTTTTGGGGTTGCCTTTGCTTCCTGCTTATACGGATGCTTCGTTTAAACTGAAAACGCGTTTTGATGCACGTAATGAACTGACGTTGCTTGGATTGGGCGGTATTGACCGGATGAAGCTGAACTTTGATATAGAAGGAGAGGGTGCTGAATATATATTAGGTTATTTGCCTAAGATAAATCAGGAAACTTTTACTTTGGGAGGTGTATATCGGCATTATGCCGGTCCGCATGTTCAGTCGGTGACGTTAAGCCATAGCTATTTAAATAACCGTAACCTGAAATATCACGACAATGATGAAAGCTCGGAGGATAATCTGACGTTGCGTCTTCGGTCAGTAGAGCAAGAAACGAAATTGCGGATGGAAAACACTTCTACCTGGAACCTTTGGAAACTGAATGCTGGTGTGGAATTGAATTATTCCCAATATTCCAATACAACTTACCAGAGAGTTTTTACAGATGAGGTGCAAATTTTCGATTACCGTACAAATCTGGATATATTCCGTTGGGGACTTTTTGCTTCAATGGATTATTCAGCTCCAGACGAGCGTTTTACTGCATCACTTGGAGTTCGTACAGATGGAAATAATTATAACGACAAGATGAAAGAGCTGTGGAGGCAGCTTTCTCCTCGTCTGTCTGTATCGTACAGATTGGTTGACCGTCTGTTCTTAAGTGGTCACATGGGACTGTATTATCAGCTTCCACCTTATACAGCGCTCGGTTTTAAAGGAAATGATGGCAGTTACCTGAACCGTAATCTGGATTATATTTCCGTATCTCAGGAAAGTGTTGGGCTTTCTTGGCAGCCTAATGAGAATATGGAGATATCGGCTGAGGGATTTTATAAATTCTATCGCGATATGCCTTTGTCCGTGTCTGACGGCATACCTTTGGCTTGTAAGGGAAATGACTACGGGGTAATAGGTAACGAACGGCTGATATCTACAGCTGAGGGACGTTCATACGGAATAGAAATGATGTTTAAGTGGCTGTTAGTTCAACGGTTGAACTTATCATCCTCATTAACAATTTTCAAGAGTGAATTCCGTGATGGGAAAGAAGGTGATTATGTGCCCTCTGCATGGGATAATCGCTTTATATTCAATGTAAGTGGAACTTATAACTTTCCCAAAAACTGGAGTGTGGGTGTGAAAATAAGCTGCATCGGAGGTTCGCTTTATACACCGTATGATGTCGAAAAGTCATCCTTGGTAGAAGCATGGAATGCACAGGGTAAAGCATATTATGATTACGATCGGTATAATACAGAGCGTCTGCCGGCTTTTGGACAGCTGGATATCCGTGTTGATAAAATGTTTTATTGGAAGAAATGTATGTTTGGTGTTTATCTTGATATCCAGAATATTACGGCTAGTAAACTTCGTCAGCCTGACGTGCTGATGAGTACCGGGCAGATTGAAAATCCAACGGCTCCTCTTTCGGAACGACGTTACGTAATGAAGTCTATAAAACAGGAAAGTGGAACCTTGCTGCCTACTCTTGGTATCACTTTTGAATATTAAAGTGTCAAGAAACCAATCATAATTGCTATAGAAAAAAACATGCCCATATTTTGGAAAAAATATGGGCATGTTTTTATAAAAATATCGAGAAGTTTTTTTCTTTTTTGTACGAAAAAATCGAGGGATTTTATCGCCTCTATGTTACAGATACATGCAGAAGGAATTAAAGTAGTGGGGAAGCTCCTTCTCTATCGTGTATAATATCTGTAAATCTTTGTTTTTCTTGATTTTATATATAATAAGATCAGGAGTATTTTTCTCCGAACTTCATTTCTACATCATTTACAAACTTGCGGATTGCATCGTGGTCATCTTTTTTACAGATAAGGAGTACGTTGTCACGTGATGCAACCAGATAGCCGTCTAAATCTTGAACTACGGCAAGTTGTCCTTCCGGTACTAATATGATACTGTCTTTGCAATTGTAAAGTACAGTATTACTGTTAATTATTACGTTGTGGTTCGTGTCTTTGGGCGAAGCATCATAAAGTGCATCCCAAGTACCCAGATCGGCCCAGCCGAAATCGCATAACTGCACGTATACATTGTCGGCTTTTTCCATAATACTGTAATCTATCGAAATGTTCGGACACGAAGTGAAGTCGGGTACATCACATTCTACTCGTGGGCAGATTTCTGACATCATTTCGTGAAAAGCTTTCAGTATAGTATTGACATGCCATACAAAAATGCCAGAGTTCCAATAAAATTCATTGCTTTGCACGAATATTTCTGCAAATTCACGAGCCGGCTTTTCTATGAAAGTTTTTACTTTATAAAAATCTCCTTTTTTTTCTTCGTCTATCTGAATGTATCCATATCCTGTTTCTGGGCGGTTAGGCTTTATTCCCAATGTAACCAGTTTGTCATTTTTCGATGCAAATTCCAGTCCTTTCAAAATAGCCTCTTTAAATTCTTCCACTTTCAGTATCAGATGGTCGGACGGGGCTACGACGATGGTTGCGTCTGGATTTATTTTCTGAATAATGTGCGATGCGTAAGCGATGGAAGGAGCTGTATTACGTCTTTCTTCTTCAATGATCAGCTGTCCTTCAGTTATTCCTGGTAGCAGATCAAGAACGATTTGTTTATAATCTTTATGAGTTGTAATGTAAATGTTGTTTGTTGGAATTATTTTCTTGTATCTGTCGAAAGTTTGTTGTAATAAAGTCTGTCCTGTTCCAAAGAAATCAAGAAACTGTTTAGGCAATGCTTTGCGACTGTAAGGCCAGAAACGGCGTCCCATTCCTCCAGCCATGATGATACAGTAGTAGTTGTTATTCATGATATCGGCGTAGCTTTAAAAGTTTATGCTAAGATAGCCTTTATTTTTCGAACAATGTCCGGAAAGAGTTCTAAATAGTGTTAGATGAAAATTATTTTCACTTTTTTGCGTGAAATGCTTGTGGTTTCAAAATATTTGACTACCTTTGCACCGCAATTAAGGGAATATATATTCCCTGATTTAGTTGCCCAGATGGCGGAATCGGTAGACGCGCTGGTCTCAAACACCAGTGGAGT
>OGOS01001203.1_pt1 | contig 17324 bp, 7 predicted proteins | sample 1552701 | NCBI WGS metagenome assembly OGOS01 (sample SAMEA2580128, study PRJEB22360) | human gut metagenome | biome: human gut; feature: human-associated habitat; material: faeces | place: Denmark | collected 2008/2010
ACAGGGGGCTGCGGCATCATTTCCAGCGCCATCAGGTCGGTGCAGCCCTGCCGCAGGGCAGTGCCCTGACAGTCGTTGCCGGTGTCGCCGCCGCCGATGACCAGTACGTTTTTACCGGCTGCATTGATGGCCTTGCCGTCTGCAAAACCCGAGTCCAGCAGGCTCTTGGTCACGCTGGTCAGGTAGTCCACGGCAAAGTGCACGCCCTTGGCGTCCCGGCCGGGCACGTTCAGGTCGCGGGGCTTTTTTGCGCCGCAGCACAGCACTACGGCATCAAAATCTGCCAGCAGCTGCTCGGCGGGCACGGCGCCGCCCACATCCATGCCGGTGCGGAACACAACACCTTCGGCCTGCATCAGCTTGACCCGGCGCTCGATGACCGCCTTATCCAGCTTCATGTTGGGGATGCCGTACATCAGCAGACCGCCCACACGGTCGGCGCGCTCAAACACCGTAACGGCGTGGCCGCGCTTGTTCAGGTACTCTGCCACCGAAAGCCCCGCAGGGCCGCTGCCCACCACGGCAACGCTCTTGCCGGTGCGGGTCGGCGGCGGGGTGGCGGTCAGCCAGTTCTTGGCGTAGGCCGTCTCGATGATGGCGTGCTCGTTTTCGCGCACGGTGACGCTGCTGCCGGTCACATCCCCGCAGGTGCAGGCGGCCTCACACAGGGCGGGGCACACCCGGCTGGTAAACTCCGGGAAGCGGTTGGTGGCCATCAGGCGGTGGAGCGCCAGTTCCCACTTGCCGTGGTACACCAGATCGTTCCACTCCGGGATGAGATTGTTCAGCGGACAGCCGGAGGCCATGCCGCCGATCATCATGCCCGCCTGACAGAAGGGCACGCCGCAGTCCATGCAGCGGGCGGCCTGCGTCTGCTGCTGCTCCCGCGAGAGCCAGATGTGGAACTCGTTAAAATTTTCAAGGCGCTCCAGCGGCGCAACGTCCGTGCTGGTCTTGCGCGCATAATCCATAAATCCTGTTGTCTTACCCATGCTGCTGCCCCTCCTTACTTATGCTTCTGCACTGCATAAAATGCTTCGATCTGTGCCTGCTCGCCGTCCAGACCACGCTCCTCTACCGAGGCGATGACCCGCAGCATGCGGTCGTAATCGTAAGGCAGCACCTTTTTGAATTTGGGCAGGAACGCACTGAAATTGTCCAGAATCTCCTTGCCGCGCGGAGAGCCGGTGGCCTCCACATGGGCGCGGATCAGCTCCTTCAGGGTGGCAACATCGTACTTGTGCTCCACCGGCTCCAGGCTGACGGTCTCCTTGTTCACCCGCTGGTAGAAGTCCCAGTTTTCGTCCAGGACATAGGCAATGCCGCCGGTCATACCGGCTGCAAAGTTCTTGCCGGTCTGTCCCAGCACCACCACGGTGCCGCCGGTCATGTACTCGCAGCCGTGGTCGCCCACGCCCTCCACAACGGCAGTAGCGCCGCTGTTGCGCACACAGAAGCGCTCGCCGGCCACGCCGGAGATGAACGCCTTGCCGCTGGTAGCGCCGTACAGCGCCACGTTGCCGGTGATGATGTTCTCCTCGGGCTTGAAGTCGATGCCCTGCGGCGGGCGCACCACGATCTTGCCGCCGGAAAGGCCCTTGCCCATGTAGTCGTTGCAGTCACCCACCAGCTCCAGCGTCAGGCCATTGGGGATAAAGGCACCAAAGCTCTGGCCGCCTGCACCGTTGCAGTGCACGGTGTACACATCGTCCGGCAGGTCGTTGCCGTATTTACGGGTGATCTCGCTGCCAAAGATGGCACCAAAGGCGCGATCCACGTTGGAAACATTCAGGCTGACGCTCTGGGGAGCCTTGCTGCCCAGCTTGAACTTCTTCATCAGCACCTTCATGTCCAGCGTGTTTTCCAGATGGAAGTCGTAGCTGTCCTCCTTGATAAAGTGGACGTTGCTGTTTGCAATGGCGGGGTTGTGCAGGATGCAGTCCAGATCCAGCTTTGCGGCGCGGCTGCCCGGGGCAGCGGGCTTGACCCGCAGCAGATCGGTGCGGCCCACCAGCTCGTCCACGGTGCGCACGCCCAGCTTTGCCATGTACTCCCGCAGCTCCTCTGCCACAAAGGTGAGGTAGTTGATGATGTACTCCGGCTTGCCCTTGAAGTTCTTGCGCAGCTCGGGGTTCTGGGTGCAGATGCCCATGGGGCAGGTGTCCAGATTGCACACACGCATCATCACGCAGCCCTCGGCCATCAGCAGGGTAGTGCCGAAGCCGAACTCCTCTGCGCCCAGCATACAGCTGATGGCCACATCCCGGCCGGACAGCAGCTTGGAGTCGCTCTCAATGCGCACGCGGGTGCGCAGACCGTTCAGGATCAGGGTCTGGTGAGTCTCGGCGATGCCCAGCTCCCAAGGCAGACCTGCGTGCTTGATGGAGGTGCGGGGCGCAGCACCGGTGCCGCCGTCATAGCCGGACACCAGAATGACCTGTGCGCCGCCCTTGGCAACACCGGCGGCAATGGTGCCGACACCGGCCTCGCTGACCAGCTTGACGTTGATGTTAGCGCTGCGGTTGGCGTTTTTCAGATCGTAGATCAGCTCTGCCAGATCCTCGATGGAGTAGATATCGTGGTGGGGCGGGGGAGAGATCAGGCCCACGCCGGTGGTGCTGTGGCGGGTCTTGGCGATCCACGGATACACCTTGGCACCGGGCAGGTTGCCGCCCTCGCCGGGCTTTGCGCCCTGTGCCAGCTTGATCTGGATTTCCTCGGCGCTGACCAGATATTTGCTGGTCACGCCAAAGCGGGCAGAGGCCACCTGCTTGATCTTGGAATTGCTCTCGCTGTGGTAGCGCTCTTCGGGCTCGCCGCCCTCACCGGTATTGCTGCGGCCGCCCAGACGGTTCAGGGCGATGGCAATGGTCTCGTGCGCCTCACTGCTCAGTGCGCCGTAACTCATGGCAGCGCCCTTGAACCGCTTGACGATGCTGGAGACCGGCTCTACTTCTTCCAGCGGGATGCCGCCGTCTGCGGCGTAGTTGAAGTCCAGCAGACTGCGCAGATGCACACCCTCGGCACCCATGTTGTCCACCGTCTGGGTGAACTGCTTGAAGGTGTCGTAATCGCCGGTGCGGCAGGCTTTCTGGAACAGATGGATGGTCTGGGGGTTGAACAGGTGCTCTTCCTTGCCGCTGCGGAACTTGTGGGCACCGCTGTCGGCAAGCTCCATGTTGATATCCAGCCCCAGCGGGTCAAAGGCAGCGTTATGCAGCGCCTCCACATCGGCCTGAATGTCTGCCATGCTGATGCCACCCACACGGCTCACCGTGCCGGTGAAGTATTTGTCGATGACCTCCTTCGAGATGCCAACAGCCTCAAAGATTTGGCTGCTCTGGTAGCTCTGGATGGTGGAAATGCCCATCTTGGAGGCGATTTTTACGATGCCGTTGAGGATAGCGTTATCGTAGTCCTGCACGGCGGCGTAATAGTCCTTGTCCAGCAGACCCTCGTCGATCAGCTGCCCGATGGTCTCGTGTGCCAGATAGGGGTTGATGGCGCAGGCACCGTAGCCCAACAGGGTGGCAAAGTGGTGCACCTCCCGGGGCTCGGCGCTTTCCAAAATCAGCGCCAGTGCGGTGCTCTTTTTGGTGCGGATGAGGTACTGGGACACTGCCGACACCGCCAGCAGGCTGGGGATGGTCACATGGTATTCATCCACGTCACGGTCGGACAGGATGATGATGTTCGCACCCTCCTTGTAAGCGCGGTCTACCTCCAGAAATACCCGGTCGATGGCCTTTTCCAGACTGGTGTTCTTGTAGTAGTTGATGGACACCGTAGCCACCTTGAAGCCCGGCACGTTCATGTACTTGATCTTCAACAGGTCGGTGTTGGTCAGGATGGGGTTGTGCACCTTGAGCACCTTGCAGTTCTCCGGCTTATCCTCCAGCAGGTTGCCGTGGGCACCGATGTAAACGCTGGTGGAGGTGACCACCTTCTCCCGGATGGCGTCAATGGGCGGGTTCGTCACCTGTGCGAACCGCTGTTTGAAGTAGTTGAACAGCGGGGGATGCTGGCTGCTGAGCACAGCCAGCGGGGTGTCGGTACCCATGGCACCGGAAGGCTCTGCGCCCGCCCGCGCCATGGCAAGGATCATGGTGTTCACGTCCTCGTACTTGTAGCCGAACACCTTCTGCAGCCGGGTCAGCTGCTCGCCGGTGTAGCTTTCTACCTTCACGTTGGGGATCTTCAGCCCGCTCAGCTGCACCAGATTGCGGTCGATCCACTCGCCGTAGGGCTCGCGGCTGGCGTAAAGCTCCTTCAGCTTTTCGTCGTCCACCACCTCGCCCTTGACGGTATCCACCAGCAGCATCTTGCCGGGACGCAGGCGCTCTTTGACCAGAATGTTCTCCGGGTCGCATTCCAGCACACCCACCTCAGAGGACAGGATCATGCGTCCGTCCTTGGTGATGTAGTAGCGACTGGGGCGCAGACCGTTGCGGTCCAGCACCGCGCCCATCACGTCGCCGTCCGAGAACAGGATGGCGGCGGGGCCGTCCCACGGCTCCAGCATGGTGGCGTAGTACTGGTAGAAATCCCGCTTTTTCTGGCTGATATTCTTGTTGTTCTCCCACGGCTCGGGGATGGTGATCATCACAGCCAGCGGCAGGTCCATGCCGTTCATCACCATAAACTCCAGAGTGTTATCCAGCATGGCGGAGTCCGAACCGGAGGTGTTGATGATGGGCAGGATCTTGTTCATATCGTCCTGCAAAATGGGGCTGGAGATGCTCTCCTCACGCGCCAGCATGGCGTCGGTGTTGCCCTTGATGGTGTTGATCTCGCCGTTGTGCAGGATGAAGCGGTTGGGGTGTGCACGCATCCAGCTGGGGTTGGTGTTGGTAGAAAAGCGGCTGTGCACCATGCCGATGGCGGACTCATAATCCGGGTCCTGCAGATCAGCGTAGAAGCGGCGCAGGTCGTGCACGAGGAACATACCCTTATACACGATGGTGCGGCTGGACAGGCTGGGCACATAGGTGCCGTTGCTGGCCTGCTCGAACACGCGGCGCACGATGTACAGGCGGCGGTCAAACTCAATGCCCTTGCTTACCTTGGCGGGCTTTTTGATGAAGCACTGCCAGATGGCGGGCATGCAGTCCCGCGCCTTCTGCCCCACGGCATCGGGGTCTACGGGCACTTCGCGCCATGCCAGAAACTCCAGCCCCTCCTTGCGGGTGACCACCTCGAACAGCTTCATGGCCTGTGCCCGCAGGTGCTCGTTCTGGGGGAAGAAAAACATACCCACGCCGTACTCCCGCTCGTTGCCCAGCCGGATGTTCAGCTCCTCGGCCACCTTGGAGAAGAACTTGTGGCTGATCTGCAGCAGGATGCCCACGCCGTCGCCGGTCTTGCCCTCGGCGTCCTTACCGGCGCGGTGCTCCAGCCGCTCCACGATGGACAGTGCATCGTCCACCGTCTGGTGGCTTTTACGTCCCTTGATGTCCACCACAGCGCCGATGCCGCAGGCATCGTGCTCGAACTGTGGGTCATACAGACCAAGGGTGGTTTTCTGCTCTGTAAAGTTTTCCATAGTCTTTCCCATCCTTTTTACTTGTTTACCGGGGGCTGCGGCACCCTCCGCAGCTTTTTATCCCCTGCAAAAAGAAAAAAGCGCCCCGCAAGGGCATAGGATGCCCCTGCGGAACGCCTTTGTTCCGATACCTGATATTATACAGATTCCTGAAAAATCTTCAAGTGACAGCTGCACCAAATATGCTACACACATTGCGCCGCTTCTTGTGCGAAACGCCGCGAGCCCCCGCAGCTGTGCGCGGCATACAAACGAAACCTCACCCGCCCAGAATGGCCTGCAGGTCGGCTTCCGGGGTGGCAATGGGCTTGAGGCCGTACCGTTCCTGCAGGGTGCGCACCACCCCCGGCGAGAGGAACGGGGGCAGGGTAGGCCCCAGCCGGATGTTCCGGATGCCCAGCGCCAGCAGCGCGATGAGGATGCACACGGCCTTCTGCTCAAACCAGCACAGCACCAGCGAGAGGGGCAGGTCGTTGACGCCGCAGCCAAAGGCGTCGGCCAGCGCCAATGCGATGCGGATGGCGCTGTAGGCGTCATTGCACTGGCCCACGTCCAGGATGCGGGGCAGGCCGGTGCCCGGCACGGTGCCAAGGGGCAGGTCGTTCAGGCGGAACTTGCCGCAGGCCAGGGTCAGCAGGATGGTGTCGGGCGGGGTAAGGCGGGCAAACTCGGTGTAGTAGCGGCGGCTGGGCCGGGTACCGTCGCAGCCGCCCACCAGAAAGAAGTGCCGCAGCTTACCGTCCCGCACCGCCTGCACGATCTCGTCCGCGTGCTGCAGCACGGCGGTGCGGGCAAAACCGGTGGTCACCGTGGAGCCGCCGTTCAGGCCGGGTAGCAGGGTGTCCTGCGCGTAGCCGCCCAGCTCCAGCGCCTTTTCGATCACCGGGGAAAAGTCGCGCCCTTCGTCGATGTGGGGCACGCCGGGGTAAGCCACCACCGAGGTGGTGAACACCCGGTCGGCGTAGCTGGCGCGCAGGGGCATGATGCAGTTGGTGGTGAACAGGATGGGCGCGGGGATGTCCTCGAACTCCTGCTGCTGGTTCTGCCATGCGGTGCCAAAGTTGCCCTTGAGGTGGGGGTAGCGGCGCTTCAGCTCCGGGTAGCCGTGGGCGGGCAGCATCTCCGAGTGGGTGTAGACGTTGACGCCCCGGCCTGCAGTCTGTTCCAGCAGCTGCTGTGCGTCGTAGAGGTCGTGGCCGGAAATCACGATGAACGGCCCCTTTTCAATGGTCAGGGGCACCTGCACCGGTTCCGGATCGCCAAACGCGCCGGTGTTGGCCGCGTCCAGCAGCTCCATGCAGCGGTAGCTGGCTTCTCCTGTGGCCTGCACCAGCTGCCACAGGGCGTCGGTGGTCTGGCCGGGGTCGCCCACGGCCTGCAGGGCGGTACAGAAGAACCGGTCCAGCTCCGGGTCGATGCGGCCCAGCACCCGGGCGTGGTAGTTGTAGGCGGCCATGCCCCGCAGGCTGAACAGCACAAAGCATTTCAGGCTGCGCCGGTCGGCATCCGGTTCCCGCCAGAGGGCCTGCATGTCGTAGTCCGGGCCGGTGCCGGGGCTGGCGTCGTGCACCCGGCGGGTCAGCGCGTCCACGGCGGCGGGGTCAAAGTTCACGTTGGTAATGGTGGTGAACAGCCCCTGCATCAGCAGCCGGGCCTGTTCCGGGGCCGGGCCGCGCCCCGCCGCGATGAGCTGCCCGGCAAACGCGATGAGCGCCCCGGTGAGCCGGTCCTGTGCGGCGGCTGTCTCGGCCGACTTGCCGCACACCCCCGCTGCGCCGGTGCAGGCGGTGCAGCCCGCCGCCTGCTCACACTGAAAACAAAACATCTGCTCGTCCATACAAAACTCCCTTTCTGCCATAAGATACTGCCAGTGTGGGCAGAGCGGGGCGGGGTTATACCAAAAAAGAGCCGCACCCCTGCGGGCGCGGCTCTTGGACGATGCAGTATGACTTAGTAGGTAATGCCCTGTGCCATCATGGCGGTAGCAACCTTCAGGAAGCCGGCGCAGTTTGCACCGACCATCAGGTTGCCCTCGGAACCGGCAGCCACAGAAGCGTCGTAGGAAGCGTGGAAGATGCCCTCCATGATGCCCTTCAGCTTGGCATCCACTTCCTCAAAGCTCCAGCTCAGGCGCTCGGAGTTCTGGCTCATCTCCAGACCGGAGGTAGCCACGCCGCCTGCGTTGGAAGCCTTTGCGGGTCCGTACAGGATGCCGTTGGACAGGTAGACCTCGATGGCCTCCGGGGTGCTGGGCATGTTAGCGCCCTCGCAGACCACGGTGCAGCCGCCCTTTACCAGAGCCTCGGCAGACTCCTTGTTGATCTCGTTCTGGGTAGCGCAGGGCAGGGCGATATCGCAGGGGACAGTCCAAACCTGGGTGCAATCAGCCACATAGGTAGCACCGGCGTGGGTCTCGGCGTACTCCTTGATGCGGCCACGGCGCACTTCCTTCAGATCCTTGACGTAAGCCAGATCGATGCCGTTGGGGTCGTAGACGTAGCCGTTGGAGTCGGACATGGTGACCACCTTGGCGCCCATCTGGGTCGCCTTTTCGCAGGCGTAGATGGCCACGTTGCCGGAGCCGGAGATGACCACGGTCTTGCCCTGGAGGCTGTCGTTCCGCATGCACTTCAGGGCCTCAGCGGTGAAGTAGCACAGGCCGTAGCCGGTAGCCTGGGTACGGGCCAGAGAACCACCAAAGGTCAGGCCCTTGCCGGTGAGCATACCGCCCTGGAAGCTGTTGGTCAGGCGCTTGTACTGGCCGAACAGATAGCCGACCTCGCGGCCGCCGACGCCGATATCACCGGCGGGGCAGTCCACGAACTGGCCGATGTGGCGGTACAGCTCGGTCATAAAGCTCTGGCAGAAGCGCATCACTTCCATGTCGCTCTTGCCGTGGGGGTCAAAGTCAGAGCCGCCCTTGCCGCCGCCCATGGGCAGGGTGGTCAGGCTGTTCTTGAAGGTCTGCTCGAAGCCCAGGAACTTCAGGATGCCCTGATTGACAGAGGGATGGAAGCGCAGGCCGCCCTTGTAGGGGCCGATGGCGCTGTTGAACTGCACGCGGTAGCCGCGGTTCACCTGCACCTTACCGGCATCGTCCACCCAAGGCACACGGAAGGTGATGATGCGCTCCGGCTCCACCAGGCGCTCGATCAGACCGGCCTTCTCGTACTCGGGGTGCTTTTCCACAACGGGCTGGATGCTCTCCAGCACCTCGCGCACAGCCTGCAAAAACTCGGGCTCGTTGGCGTTGCGCTTTTCCAGACCCTCGTAAACGCGCTTCAGGTATTCATTCGTCAGCATAATAGAATACTCCTTTTCCCAATTACTCTATAAATTTGAAAAAGCGGAAATGCCCCTGCCCGCCGCACAGCGGGTATATCCTTGCAGATGCCGGGCGCTTCCGGTTCTCCATGCTTGCACGGCACGCCCGCAATGGCGGGCAATGCTTACTTTACTATTATAAAGCTTTGCGGTGGGTTTTACAATAGCAAAAAGCAGAATTTGTTTAAAAAAACAGATAAAAAGTCACAGCTGCTTCACAAAACGAAAATTAAAAGCCGGAATGCGTCGCGAACCTTGTTTTTTAAAGTGCGCTGCCGCCCCAAAGCTGCACAGAAAAGAATGTCTTTTGCACGGCAGCGGGCTTATCTAAGCAAAAAGCCCTGTGTCGCAACGGGCACAGGGCAGGGTGCAGTTACTTCTTCAGCAGCTTTTCGCAGGCGTCTGCGGCGCCTTCCAAAAATTCGCCGCCATAGGTCTCGATCATGCCGGCGTCGGAAAGCTCTGCCAGTTTGGGGTCGATGGGGCACTTGGCCAGCACGGGCAGGTGATGCTTTGCGGCAACCTCGTCCACATGGCTGTTGCCAAACACATTGATGTGCTTGCCGCAGTCCGGGCAGACGATGTAGCTCATGTTCTCCACGATGCCCAGCATGGGCACCTTCATCATCTCGGCCATGTTCACGGCCTTTGCCACGATCATGCTTACCAGCTCCTGCGGGCTTGCCACCACAACGATGCCATCCACCGGCAGGCTCTGGAACACGGTCAGGGGCACATCACCGGTGCCCGGGGGCATATCCACGAACAGGAAATCCACGTCCTTCCAGACCACATCGGTCCAGAACTGCTTGACCGCACCGGCAATGACCGGGCCGCGCCACACAACGGGGTCTTCCTCGTTCTCCACCAGCAGGTTGATGCTCATTACATCAATGCCCATGCGGCTCTGGATGGGCCAGCAGCCCTTGTCGTCCGCCATGGCACGGCCATGAATGCCGAACAGCTTGGGGATGGACGGGCCGGTGATATCGGCATCCAGAATGCCACAATGGTAGCCGCGGCGGGCCATGGCACAGGCCAGCAGAGCGCTGGTCATGCTCTTGCCCACGCCGCCCTTGCCGGAAACAACGCCGATGACCTTTTTCACACTGCTGTTGGGGTTGGGGGCATCGTGCTGCGGAGCGGCATCGCGGGAAGAACAGGCTGCACTGCAATTAGAGCAGTCATGGGTACATTCTTCGCTCATTCTCTTTGTCGCGCACGGCAGGGGCAGGACCCGGGCGGTGCGCTTCCTCCTTGCTCAAAATACAGGCGGGGGCTTGCGCCCTGCCTGACCACTGTTAACTATACCATAAAAAGTGCGCAGAAACAACCCATAGCGCCGCTCATGTTTTGCAAAGCCGCCGCATAGGCTGAACCGTGAACGCCCGTTCCGGGGCAGGGGGAGGTGCAGGGTGCGGCAGAGTTATTTTAAGAACGCGGCGCTGCTTACCGGCTCGGACGTGGTGCTGCGGCTGGCTGGCATGGGGCTGCGCATCTGGCTGGCCAACGCCTTGGGCGGGGTGGGTATGGGGCTGTATCAGCTGGTGCTGGCAGTGTACGGGCTGTTCGTCACGTTGGCCACGGCGGGCATCTCGGTGGCCGCTGCCCGGCTGCTGACCGAGGAGCTCAGCCGGGATAAAGCCGCTGCGCGCGGGATGCTGGTGCGGCTGGTGCTGGCAGGGCTTACGCTGGGCGGGCTTGCCATGGCCGCCCAGCTTGCCACCGCAGGCCTTGCGGCAAAATGGTGGCTGGGGGATGTCCGTGCCGCTGCCGCGCTGCGCACCTCGGCGCTGGGACTGCCATGGATGGCTGTCTCGGCAGTGCTGCGCGGCTTTTTTCTGGCGCGGCGGCGGGTGGAACCCAACGTGCTCAGCCAGCTGGCAGAGCAGACGGTGCGCATTGCCGCGGTGGTGTGGGCGCTTTCCCGCACGCAGGGCTGGCCGGACGGCAGCCGCTGTGCACTGGTGCTGGCTGCCACCGCCTTGAGCGAGGCCATATCCACCGCCCTGATGACACTGTTTTACCGGCGGGAGGCGGCACGCTGCTTCGGCAGCACAGCGCCGCGCCCGCCAAGGGAGGCGTCCCGGCGGCTGTGGGACATCCTGTGGCCGGTGGAGGGCGGCAGGGTGCTTTCCAGCGCGCTGCACACCGCCGAGAATATGCTGGTGCCCGCCTGCCTTGCGGTGTATCTGGGGGCTTCCGGCGGGCGCACCGCCGCGCTGGAGCAGTACGGCACCTTAAAGGGCATGGCGCTGCCGCTGCTCAATTTCCCCTTTGGGCTGCTGGGCAGTCTGGCTGTTTTGCTGATGCCGGAGATCACGCAGGCGCATATCGAGGGGCAGACCGCCCGGCTGAACGCCCTGCTGGACCGGATGCTGCGGCTTACGGGATACTTCTCCATGCTGGCGGGCACGCTGTTCTGGGTGTGGGGCAGGCCGCTGGCGCAGCTGCTCTACCATAGCCCGGAGGCCGGGTTCTATCTGGAGACCCTTGCCCCGGCCATGCCGCTGATGTATCTGGAAAGCATGGTGGACGGCGCCATGAAGGGCATCGGGGAGCAGAAGGCCGCTTTCCGGTACAGCGTGTGGGACGCGGTGCTGCGCATTGGTGGGGTGGCGGTGCTGCTGCCCCGGTACGGGATGCGGGGCTTTCTGACGGTGATCTTACTTTCCAGCTTTTACACCTGCGCAGCCAACACCGGGCGGCTGCTGCTTTCCAGCGGTACAGGGCACGCTTTCCGCCGCTGGCTGGGTGCGCCGCTGCTGGCTGCTGCCGCTGCCGGTGCGGCAGGGCGGGGTGTGCGCCGGGCGCTGGCTGGCTTTCCGGCTCAAGGGTTGCCGGGGCAGCTGGCAGTGCTGACAGTGGGCGGTACGGTGACGGTCCTCGTGTTTTTACTGGCGGCGTTGCCGCTGGGGCTTTGGGAGGAGCTGCGGGCGGTGCTGCGGCAGGCAAAGACCGGGAAAAACAGGGGAAAGTGATAAAAACGTAAATTTTCTGGACACAGGCGGGGATTGTGAGTATAATACAAACGTGTAGTTGTATCCTTCCGGCATTGCCGGGGGAGAACACTGCCGAAAAAGCAGCGCAGGGCAAACCCTTGGCGCTGAGAGGGAAAAAGAGGATCGTAAGTGAAAGATAGAACCAAGAATACCCCGCAGGTGCTGCTGCGCCGTGCGCTGCTGGTGCTGCTGGATGCAGCCATTGTGGCATTCAGCTTTTATTTTGCCCTGCTGCTGCGGGCAGACGGTGCCGTGGAGGCCGGGTGGTGGCCCCACAACCGTGCCCTGCTGTACGAAAACCTGCCGTGGATCGTGGCGGTGTATATCGTCTGCTTTCTGGCAGGCGGGCTGTACTCGGTGCTGTGGAAGTACGCCGGCGAGCGGGATCTGATCCGCCTTGCCGGAATGATCGCCGTGCCCACCGCTGTGGTGTATGTGGTGAACCGCCGTTTTATCCACGGTGTGCTGTTCAATTCCGCCAACTGCATGGCCTCGGTGCTCATCTTTTTGTTCATCGGCGGCAGCCGCTTGGCTTGGCGGCTGTTTTTGAACCATCCGCTGGGTGAGCGGATGCGCAAAGTGCCCGCCAAGGACCCCAACCGCCCGGTGTTGATCGTGGGTGCGGGCGAAGCCGGTGCATGGGCCATCAATGTGTGCAAATCCAACAAGGAATACGGCCACGCCGTGGTGGCGGTGGACGATGACCCCGCAAAGCTGAACCAGACCATCCACGGCGTGCCGGTCAAGGGCACGCTGGAGGACATTCCGGAGCTGTGCAACCGCTACGGCATCCACAGCATCATCATTGCCATCCCAACCTTAAAGGGCAGCAAGCTGAGCCATGTCATCGACCTGTGCGTCAGCACCCACTGCGCGGTGCAGCTGCTCAGTGACCCGCAGCTGGTGGGCAGCGGCGCACCCCAGCAGGAGGTGTTCCGTGAACTGAACCCCGCCGACTTCCTCTCCCGCGAGGAGGTCACGCTGGATACCGACAAGATCTCTGGCTACCTTACCGGCAAAACGGTGCTGGTAACGGGCGGCGGCGGCTCCATCGGCAGCGAGTTGTGCCGTCAGGTCATGCGCTTCAAGCCCGGCAAGCTGCTCATCTTTGATATCTACGAAAACTGCGCCTACGAGCTGCAGATGGAACTGCAGCAGAAGTACGGCCGCGATATCCCGGTCACGGTGCTGATCGGCTCTATTCGGGATAAAAAACGTCTGGACGAGGTTTTTGATACCTATCACCCCACGGTGGTGTTCCATGCAGCGGCGCACAAGCACGTCCCGCTGATGGAGGTAAGCCCTGCCGAGGCCGTAAAAAACAATGTGCTGGGCACCAAAAACCTGCTGGTCAGTGCCAGCGAGCACGGGGTGGAGCGCTTTGTGCAGCTTTCCACCGATAAGGCCGTGAACCCCACCAGCGTCATGGGCTGCACCAAGCGCATCTGCGAGATGCTCATCCAGACCTTTGCGGGCAACACGGATATGAAGTGTGTAGCGGTGCGGTTCGGCAATGTGCTGGGCAGCCACGGCAGCGTTATCCCGCTGTTTGAAGCGCAGATCAAAAAGGGCGGGCCGGTCACTCTGACCGACCCCAACATCGTGCGCTACTTTATGACCATCCCGGAGGCAGCCCAGCTGGTGCTGCAGGCGGGTGCGCTGGCCGAAAGCGGCAATATCTATGTGCTGGATATGGGCGAGCCGGTGCGCATTATGGATCTGGCCAAGCAGCTCATCCGCTTTTACGGCTACGAGCCGGGCGTGAATATGGAGATCAAGATCGTGGGCCTGCGCCCCGGTGAAAAGCTTTACGAAGAGCTGATGATGGACGAGGAGCAGGACAAGATGCGCCGCACCCAGCACAACAAGATCTTTGTGGCAAGCCCCCGCACCATTGATCTGGCCGAGTTCTACGAGCAGCTGCAGGCGCTGGAAGCCGCTGCCGCCCACAACGATGAGGGCGTGGTGCGCCAGCTGGCGGCCATGATCCCCACCTTTACCCCCACCCGGGAGAACCTGAAACTGTAACAGCTTGAATTGCGGCACTGGGCCGCATGGGATAGATCGCAGGCCGGAACATGCCGGGCTGCGCAAAACGAGAGGGATGTTATTATGGAAAAGAAACCGTTTCTGACCGAGGCGATGGCACAGCAGATCATCGAAGATGTGCCCACGCCGTTCCACGTCTACGACGAGAAGGGCATCCGGGAGAATGTCCGCCGCATCAACAAGGCCTTCAGCTGGAACAAGGGCTTCCGGGAGTATTTTGCCGTCAAGGCGCTGCCCAACCCCATCATCCTGCAGATCCTGAAGGAAGAGGGCTGCGGCGTGGACTGCTCCTCTCTGACCGAGCTGATGCTCAGCGAAGTGTGCGGCTTCAGCGGCAGCGACATCATGTTCTCCTCCAACCAGACCCCTGTGGAGGACATGAAGAAGGCTTACGAGCTGGGCGCTTATATCAACCTCGATGACGCCACGATGGTGGACTTCCTCGACCGCGTGGCCGGTGTGCCGGAGAACATCTTCTGCCGCTACAATCCGGGCGGCACCTTCCAGCTGGGCGAGAGCAAAGAGGGCTTCCAGGTCATGGACAAGCCCGGCGACGCCAAGTACGGCATGACCAGGGAGCAGCTCTTCGAGGCCTTCCGCATGCTCAAGGCCAAGGGCGCCGAGGACTTTGGCATCCACGCATTCCTTGCCAGCAACACTGTCACCAACGACTACTACCCCAAGCTCGCGCGCATCCTCTTTGAGCTTGCCGTACGCCTGGAGCGCGAGACCGGCGCACACGTCGCCTTCATCAATCTGTCCGGCGGCGTCGGCATCCCCTACCTGCCCGAGCAGCAGACCAACGACATTCGCGCCATCGGCGAGGGAGTACACGCGGCATACGACGAGATCCTGGTTCCCGCCGGCATGGGCGATGTGGCGATCTGCACCGAGATGGGCCGCTTTATGATGGGCCCCTACGGCTGCCTGGTCACCAAGGCCATCCACGAGAAGCAGATCTACAAGGACTATATCGGTGTCGATGCAAGCGCCGTCGATTTGATTCGCCCTGCCATGTATGGCGCCTACCACCACATTACGGTAATGGGTCAGCCGGGCGGCGCCGACAAGGCCACAGCGTCCGTCACGAACACCTATGACATCACGGGCAACCTATGCGAGAACAACGACAAGTTCGCTATCGATCGCGAGCTGCCGCATATCGACATGGGTGACCTGCTTGTAATCCACGATACCGGTGCGCATGGCTACTCCATGGGCTACAACTACAACGGACGGCTGCGCTCGGCCGAGGTCCTGCTGCGCCCCGATGGCGCGGCCGACCTCATCCGCCGCGCCGAGCGCCCGGGCGATTACTTTGCCACGCTCGACGTGCTGCCGTGCGGCCGAGAGCTGCTGGCCAAGTCGCGCGCCGAAAGTGCACGCCGTCGCGCCAAAGACGAGCGCTTGGCAGTCGCAGCTCAATGGAACAAACGCATCCAGATCGCAGAGGCGAAGGGGAAGAACATGGACATCCGCAATCTCGAGGGCTCAACCGTCGCCCTAGTTACGCCGTTTAAAAAGGACGGCAGTGTCGACTTTGACGCGCTTGGGCGCCTTATCGATTTCCACCTGCAAAACGGCACCGACGCCATCCTCACCCTAGGCACCACCGGCGAGAGCGCCACGATGACCGACGACGAGGACAACTCCGTTGTCGCCGCAGTGGTCAAGCAAGTTGCAGGACGCGTCCCCGTCATCGCCGGCTCGGGCTCCAACTCCACGCAGACCATGCTCACCAAGTCGCTTACTTACCAGGGCTTGGGAGCCGACGGCCTGCTGCTCATTACCCCCTACTACAACAAGTCTAACGAAGAGGGTATCTATCAGCACTTTAAGACCGTAGCCGATGCCGTGGACATTCCCTGCATCCTGTACAACATCCCCGGTCGTTGCGGCTGCGGTATCAGCGAGCACAACGTAGAGCGCCTGGCCGCACATCCCAACATCATGGGTATTAAGGAAGCCTCGGGCGACGTCGCCTACGCGGCCAAGATCGCTCACCTGCTGTCAGACGACTTCCGCATGTACTCGGGCGAGGACGCGCTTACCGTGCCGCTCATGAGCCTGGGCGCCTCGGGCACCATCAGCGTGTGGGCCGATGTTCAGCCGCAGCTCGTGCACGACATGTGCCACGCCTATTTGGACGGCGACGTGGAGCGCGCCCGCGATATCCCGATTGCCGGTCAGCCGCTCATCAATGCCCTCTTTAGCGAGGTCAACCCCATCCCCGTTAAGGAAGCGCTCGCCCAGATGGGCATGATCGAGGCAAACTACCGTATGCCGCTGTGCCCCATGGCAGACGACACGCGATCCGCACTTACCGATGCTCTGAAGGGAGCTGGTCTGCTTGATTAAGACCGTCATTATGGGAACGGGCCGCATGGGCTCGCTCATCCGCACCACCGCCGAAAGCATTGTCGATGCCGCCGGGCAGCCCGTTTTTGATATCGTGGCCCAGATTGGCTTCGATTTGAGCGAGCTCGAGAACGCACCGGCTGCCGATGTGATTATCGACTTCTCGAACGTCGCGACCTTCGACGCTGTCGTCGCCTATGTCGAGCGCACGGGCGCGGCGTTGGTCTCAGGCACCACAGGCTACACCCCCGAGCAGATGGACCGCCTGCGTGAGCTGGGCCAGAACACCCGCGTTATGCACTCGGGCAATTACTCCATCGGTATCGCAGCCCTGCGCCATCTGGTAGCGCAGGCTACACGCGAGCTGCCCGGCTTTGACTGCGAAATCGTCGAGACGCACCATAACCAAAAGGTCGACGCCCCCAGCGGCACTGCCAAGTTGTTGCTCGACGCCGTCGTCGAAGCCGAGCCCGAGGCAGGCTACCACCCCGTCCATGGCCGCGAGGGCATGTGCGGAGCACGCGATCCCAAGGAGATCGGCATGCACTCGCTGCGCGGTGGCACTGTCGCCGGCGTCCACGAAGTGAGTTTCTTTGGCCAGGACGAGGAGGTCACGCTCACCCACCGCGCCACGGGCCGTCAGATCTTTGTCAACGGCGCCCTGGCAGCCGCGCAGAAGCTCGTCGCCCGCGAACCCGGCTTCTATACGTTCGACCAGGTCATGTTTGCCTAACCAGGTATCAACCGAATCCACCCAAAGGAGAGATAGCGAATGAGCAACGCAGCCGAGATGGATGCCCAGGAGATTATCAATTACATCGCCACCGCGCCTAAAAAGACGCCTGTCAAGCTGTATGTGCGCGAGAAACCCGGCATGAAGGTTGCTTGGGGCGACGCACATGTCTACGGCGGCCGTCGCGGCAAGACCGTCTTTGGCGACTGGGACGAGCTCAAAGCCATCCTGGACGCCAACGCCGATTCCATCGATTACTACGACGTCGAGAATGACTGCCGCAACTCCGCCGTCCCCATGCTCGACCTTAAGGGCA
>OGOS01001248.1_pt1 | contig 16882 bp, 17 predicted proteins | sample 1552701 | NCBI WGS metagenome assembly OGOS01 (sample SAMEA2580128, study PRJEB22360) | human gut metagenome | biome: human gut; feature: human-associated habitat; material: faeces | place: Denmark | collected 2008/2010
AAGAAATTTCTGTTAAATTTTCACATACAAGACCAAATGGGACAGACAGCTCGACTGCCGGAATTGATGTTGGCGCATCCGTAATTAGCGGCGAAAACATCGCAATGGGATACGGTTCACCAGAAGACGTTGTCGACGGGTGGATGAATAGCTCTGGTCATAGAGCTGCTTTATTAAAACCAGATTTTTCATATATGGGAGTTGGATTTTATGAATCAGCAAACGGTATGTATTACTGGACTCAAGAATTCACATGTACGAATCCAGATGCTAAGGGTTCCATTACATTTGATGCAAACGGCGGCTTGATTAACGGGAAAGACACTTACACAATATATGGATGCGCAGGACAAAGAATATGGTTATATGACGCGCCAGATGGCTCTAGCGTTACTAATATTCCAACGCCTACTAAAGATAACTACTCTTTTGGAGGATGGTTGACTACAAGAAATCCAGGAGGAAACAGAAAACCAATTAAAGGAGTAGCATACGCAACTAATGGAGATACATTATACGCAAAATGGGTTCCAAATGATTAATATGACACAGAAAAAAGGAGGGTTTGATCACTATGATAAGAAAAAGAATATTTTCCAGATTACTATTCTTGATGCTGGCTATTATGATCACTGTTACGCTTTACCAGCCCACTCAGGCTGCTTCCGGTAAATACACCGGGACCTACACAAAAACATGGTCTGTTTCAAGTAATATGACAGTCACCATCAAACCAAGCTATTCTGTCATTGTAAATAAGGTTACCAGTACAAAAGTCCGGCTTCAGCTCGAAAAACTGGGAATAAACGGTTCGCCTATCTATGCGACTGCTCCTATTACCGCAAAACGTAAGGGAAACATAATTTCTTTTAAGTGGAAAGATACATGGGGGAATTCCGGCACTGGAACATTAAAATTGTACAAAGGATATGTTAAATTGAAAGTAAAGCAGACACATAATGCCAAGTGGAATCGGAGTACTCTGGATACAAACGGTAAATATATGAAAATCTACCGTAAGAGTGGTAACACAAAAATGGACAATATAGATTTATAAAAGCAGGGCAGAAACAGTTTTAATGCTGTTTCTGCCCTTTGTTTGGTTAATAGATTTTTGTCATTTTGGAAGTATCCATGAAATTTATTTTCTGGATTTCTCCAATATCTCCGGTACTCACGTCCGGACAAAACGTGTAATCTTTTGACTGGTTCCCAATAGTCACACGGGCATACCAGTGTTCGCTCCAGTTCCCGTCATAATAAAGGTTGCTGATCTTGTCAAAACCACCGATCTCTTTTGCTATGGAACACAGGATTGTTGGGGTTGTAAGGGAATCAAACCGCCAGCTTTTGAACCAAAGCTCAGCACTCGGCTCCGCGGCAAAAGTATAGAGATAAGTTCCGTCATTTGCAAGATATCGTGGATGTTTCTTTTCGATGTAATCTACAGCAGCCTGCATGCGTTCAAACGGATCCATGCCTGCAGCTGAGGACTGCCGTACGATTTCCTTGACTGCTTTTTTGTACTCTGTTTCATATTCCTTTATTTTACAGGGAATAGATGCAACACATTTTGAATTTTCCATCAGATTAATATAATTTTTCCCTTTACATGTGCCAAATAAAGTATCTCCCGATCCTGGATCACTGAAACCAATGCTCATGATATATCCGCCATCAACTCTTGCAACTTCCAGATTGTCACGGATCTCGAGATAATTGACATCTGCAAATCTTCGGACCCCCTCCACATATTTGTATACTCCATTTGAGGTTTTCCAGTCAAGAGAATTGATATCAGGATTATCTGTTTTAATGTAAATGACTCTGCTATATTCAGCATACCAGTCGTCCTTATCAAGACCGTCCAGAAGATATACTTCATATTTGTAATCACTTTTTTGGCTGACTACTCCTCGCCGCAAGCAGCGAGGGTTCTTATGGTGGCATTCTGACTCTCCCCGTACACCGCAGGGGCTTTGGAGGAGAGTTCTCTGCCAGAGCATCGTCACTTCGCGTCCAAAACCATCCGGGGGACGGCTGTATTGGCGGACGCATTCCATGTTTCTTTCAACATGCGGAAGGCATAGTCAGTCCTCCCTCGCAGTCTATAGTCAGGCGGCTTTGATCCCGCTGTTCATGACCCTGATATGGTTCTCAATGATATACTGCTCCAGTGCCAGGTACATCCGGTACATGGCCTCAAAATAAGTCTTACATTTATACCTGCTGATCTTGTCCAGGCTATGCCCGATACAGAACAAAAGAAAAGAGGAATACCAGTCCCTCTGCACCCTGGTGCCGTCGGACAGGCAGTACATCCTCTGCGACAGGAGCTTTTTGATATAGCTGCCACAGGTATGGTCGTACTGGCTTGCCCGATAGTCAAAGGGGACTTCGATATATACTCCTCCGGAACACTCGAACTTCGCCTTTACCTGAGCCTGGAAATACCCCGGGCACCGGTTTTGGATGGATCGTCCGTGGCGTTTTTTCCGTTTGTACTTATGGATCATCTTGACGGTGCCGTCTTTCTGCTTTACTTCAGACAGCTCCTCCTGGCGCTCCGTCTTCTTTGCCCGCTTCTGCATCTTCTTTGCGTTACCGGGTTCTGTCACGAACACATTCCCAAGCTCCCGGATATGGTTCACATCCTCGTTGATGGCAAAATGCCGGTTCTCGGCAGCGATCCTGCTCAGATTGCGGTACTGCTTCTGGAGTTTCCGGTACCGTCTGGACTTCTTCCAGGTCTTTTTTCCTTTTCGGATGGTGCCGTCCTCCCTGTAATTTTCCGGGTTCATGGCCCGTCTGGAACGGGCCATCTTCCTCTGGATGGCAGCTTCCTTCTGCTCCCTATTTTTGATCGACATGCCCCGCTCTGCCAGGTTCTTTAAGATAACTTCCTTTTTGGAAGTACAGGCGATGGTCTGCGGCCCGATGTCGCAGCCAACCACACCCCTGCCCAGCTGGTGACGGCGGCTTCCGTCTTTCCGGCGTTTGGGTTTTGGCAGCCCTTCAATGGTGAGGTGGATGAACACGCGCACCCGGCCGCGGATCTCTTTAAAACAAAGGGACGCATAGCAGGGACGGTAAGTGTCCATGAGTTCCCCTTTTTTACGGAACAGTTCCAGTGCAGCACGGTCGGATGCTTCCGGGTTTTCCAGATAATGGCATACCGCTGCGATCTCTTCCTCAGCAAAGAGATCATGGGGCTCTTCTACGCCGGTATCATGCCCGCGTCTTGTCTTTGTATGCCCTGGCTTGTTGATGATGGGAAAGAGCGTGATGTCCCCGATCCTGAAGTTCAGGCTGCCGCCGTCCAAACGGACGATGATCCCGCGTACGGCCTGTTTTGCCCGGATCTCCGGATGATCCCCGTATTTCCTGAAATGGAGGGTCTTTCCTTCCCTGTACAGACAGGCCTCCACGCCCTTCCAGACATCCTCTGCCTGTGTCAGGGCAAAGATGGAATTGAGATGGTACTGCTTATTTATCCTTATCATGGACTGGCGGCAGAACTCCCATGTCACGTGATATTCCTCCTGCATCTGCTTCATTTCGGCACTGATGGCCTTCATTTCTTTCTCACGTTTGGCATTTTTTGCCTTCCCATACAGGGACTGCAGGTGCCGGTATCTCTTTGTGCGGACCAGCTGGTCATAGTTTTTCTTCATCACGCCGGTCAGGTCATTTCCAGCAGTCCGTAGGACGTTGTTGGACAGATGGATCAGTTTATATTTATCCTGTTCGGAGACCTGCGCTTCCAGCACCAGTACATGGCGGTTTGACTCTTTGCGGAATTGTTTCAGATCCGGGATCTTCTCCTGCATGGCTTCTTTCCTCCGTTTCATTGATCTTTGGCTCAGGATACCATGTTTTTAGAAGGAAAGATTTTCACACGAAAAAAAAGCCCTCTTTTTTCGGGGCAGTAAAGAAAAAGATTCTTTTAACTTTATTTATGCGGCTTTCATCCCCGACGCAAGCATCGGGGTTTTTCGCCGCAAATATATAACATTATCTGTACTGAAAGGACTAAGATTTAACCAAATTAGGGCGGAACAGTCACTAAACATAAATGACATATTAGTAACATTATGGGTATCAAAAGAGGTTAAGTCAAACCCGGCAATTTTAGAACAACTTCCGAACATATTGTTCATACTGTTAACATTACTGGTATTTAAAGAAGTCAGATTAAGGTCTGTAAGTTTGGAGCAACCATGAAACATACCGCTCATATCAGTACAGCTGCTTGTATCCAGAGGAGTCAGGTCAAGGCTTCTAAGTTTGGAACAACCATAAAACATACTTTCCATTGAATTAACTTTGCTGGTGTCGAAGTTATTCATTTTAATAGAGGTTAAGTTTGATTTTCGATAAAATAATTCGTAACAGGAACTGGCTGCGATTACATTTTGTCCAGGTATTTGAGAAGATACAATCATTACTGTTCCGTCCATCCATGCTACGACTCCCCTATCTCCGTCAGCATCTACATCAATCAAGGGCGTAGATGCAGGCATAATTTCATCAGAGAACTCAACAGAGGTTGCTGAGGAAGGAATAAGTTTATTAAAATTGGGGCCCGCTTTAATGACAAAGGTTTTTCCGGTTGCATATAAATCCATATCACACGAAATTCCATCAGGAATTCCTGCTTCCGAGACTTTTACTTTAGAAGAGAGTTTATTGTCAGAAAACCATCCTGCAGAAGCTGCAATTTCTTTATATTGTCCGGAAATAACTTGTCCAGCACTGTTTACAAGGATTTCGTTTTCTGTACTACCATCTGGGAACGTTAAACCATTTCCGTGATAAGTGATGGTATACCCAAGAGGGTTTTTGCGGTAGCGCTCAGTACTGATTGTAACATCCGGTACCGATCGCTCGTCATTGGACAGACTGTCCTCCCATGTTTTGGTGACAGTTACTACTCCGGATGTCTTGGAATCTTTGAAATCATATACTTCCCCGGAATCATCGCTGTTCTGGGAATCCGCAGCCGCATCATTTGTACTACTTAATTTCGATATTTTTATCGAGGGGGGTACTACCAGAATTAGTAATACCTGCAGAGACTGGCACTGCTGCCAGAAGAGAGAGTCCCAGGATCATGCCAGGAATCCACATTTTCAAGTTACACATTTTCATAAAACAGTCCTCCTTGAGATTTAATTATTAACCGTAATATGACAAAAACCAAGCTTACACTATCGAAAAAAACACAAAAAAAGACCGCCGAAGCGGTCAATTTCCTGATACCCAGAGCCGGCTCCAGATCAGAAGACCTGGAAACCGGAAGCACCGATGATCACACCGTTGTCATCTCTTACGAGATTTGCGGGAACCACCAGGTCATCTCTGCCAACGGCTGCCTGAGCAACCAGCGTGGATACGATAAAAACTGTATCGTCAGCTGGTGCCGGCAGGTCAGTAATATTCTTGGAAAACACAGTACGAAATACCGGAATGCCATCGATATCACCGACTTTAACCTGATCCATACCAACTCTGGCAATAGTGCCGGAAGCCGGAAATGTGATCTTATCACCGCCGTCAAGCAGAATGTTTACTGGATGTGCTGTAAGGTTTACGAATTTTTTCATATTAATCTCCTTTTCTCCAAATCGTTTTTTTAAGTTATAATCATTATGAAAAAAAATTCTGAAAATGAAAAATTACTGATTCCGCGGCGGAAAAGCAAACGCAATCTTCCCATTTTCTAATCTCAACATCGCATCAAACTTCCCCCCGTCCTTCTTCTTAAATCCCTTGATCACTCCTGTCTGCCCTTTTGTGAGCAGGTCGGATATCTGTTTGTCTGTAAGCTTCTTGTGCGCTACTTCCCCGATCAGGAATTTACACTCCGGGTACCCGGTACATCCGTAACCAAATTTTATCTTTCTCAATGGTTTTTCGCAGAGAGGACAGGTGAGACCGGATGCTTTCTTCTCATGTACTTCAAATTCCCGGTTCATGACCTCATCGACGGTCTGGTCCACATATCCTAAGATCTGCTCCCGGACAGGTTCATAGGCTTCTGTTCCCTGGCGGACATTTTTGATGTGGGTTTCCCACTCCGCGGATAATTCCGGATTGACGATACTATGGTCTCCTATATATTCGATGTAATCTTTTCCGGACTGGGTGATATAAAGTCCTTTTCCTTTTACCTCCATGTACCCGGTGGTGATCAGGTCTTTGATGATCTGGGCCCTGGAAGAAGGCATCCCGATTCCCTTGGCTTCCTTCATAATCTTTTTCAGATCCCGGTCAGTCATGTATTTCTGTATGTCTTCCATGGCATCTACCAGTGTCGCCTCGGTAAGCCGTTTGGGTGGCCTGGTCACGACTTCATGGATCCCTTTCTGGGCGATCCCTATCTTCTGTCCTTCCGATACATCCGGCAGGCGCAGTTCCTTGATCTTCGTGTCAAAGATGGCTGTAAAGCCCCGGTCTTTGATAACAGAACCCCTGCTCACAAATAAACTTCCATCCACATCGAGGAGATACTTTCTCTTCTCTTCCACCAGGTCAGGAAGAAAGATTGCCAGAAAACGCTTATAGACCATGATGCATACATTTTTTTCCATTTCAGACATTTTGGAAAAATCCGGAATCTTCCCTGTCGGGATCAGGGCACCATGGGAACTTTTTTTTACTTCCTCATCGTTTACGTATCGTTTGTTTGCCGCTGCCTTTTTGATGGCTTCTGGGGTGATGGAAGACAGATATGGTTCCATCCCCGGAACAGCGGATACCGTCCGCAGCAGGGAAGAAAATTCTTTTGCTTTCTCGGAAGAAAGGTGTTTTCCGTCGGTACGCGGATAGGACATGACCTTGTGCGTCTCGTATAATGACTGCAGAGCCTGCAGTGTCTCATCCGGGGAGTATCCGTACTTCTGTCCTGCCTCCACCTGGATGTCTGAGAGTTTGTACAGCCGCTGCGGAGGCTTTTTGGTTTCTTTTTTTTCTGTTTTCTTTACAATGGCTTCCGGACCAAGACCGCTTACCAGTTCTTTAGCTTTTTCCAGTTCTGGAAAGGCAAGGTCTTTTCCTTCTTCATCGACCAGTGTCGCTACCATTTCCGGATCTTTTGTCTGGATGACCGGCAGGTAGGAACTTTTCGAGGAAAATTCATCGATCGCTTTACAATTGTCATAGACCAGCTTCAGGGTAGGCGCCTTTACTCTTCCCACTCTCATGAGCATGCCGGTCTTGACGGTATATGCGACAGAGAGGTTGAACCCGATCAGCCAGTCAAATTGTGCCCGGATCCAGAATGCCTGCGTCATACCCACATCTCTGGGGCAGGTATGGAAGTCCGTCAGGTTTTTGAAGGAATCCATGATCCCCTTGTCTGTCAGGTCGGTCTCAAAGAAGCGGTATGCTTTCATCTTTTCCAGATGCAGGTTCTTTTCCAAAAGGGCATAGATCCCGTTCCCCTCCACATCACTGTCGGTGCCGACGATGATGCCTTTGTAATCCCCGGACTTTATAAGATCACGTATCTTTTTTACCAGATCCGGCTTGATGGATTTGATGCGAAAACTGTCAGGCACCATCGGAAGCTTCAGGTCCTTCCATTTCAAATTCCATTGGCTGTATTCTTTGGGTTCCATCAGTCCACAGACATGGCCTGCAAGGGCAACGAATGTGATGTCCCCGCAGGGTTTATTTGATCTTTCGTAAGCCTTTTTCACCAGTATCATGGTGGACGGCTTTTCGGCTATATATAACAGCATAAAATTCCTCCTAAGAAAAGGGGAGGAAAATTCCTCCCGTTTTTATACAGAAAGACCTAGGCGGTCTTTCTCTGTGACCTGTGATATTTTTTTTGTTCTGTTTTTTTATATGCACTTTCGATCAGTGCAAGTTTTTTGTTGACAACTGACATCTGATAATCCAAAAAATCGTTCTGGATCTCCTCTTGGAGGACAGAAATAGTCTTTTTTGCCGCAATGTATTTTTTATAATATTCGTGGCATTTGTTGCGCACCATCCAGTAAAAAGTTCTTTTATCTGATTCATAAAGATCTGCCAGGTGTTTGTACATTGGCTGTCCGTTTTTACTGAGTACGTAATCATCAACAACTGCGACAACCTCTCTGGTACGTTTAGAGTAACCTAGAGTGGTTTCCTTTTTGACAGTATACCCGAGTCTTTTTTCCGGTGCTTCCAGTACGGATTCCGGGTATCTTTCCGGTTTCCTGTCTCCGGTCAGCAGACCGATTGCAGTCAGTTCTTCCCGGCTGAGCGGCATCCCGGAGGATCTTTTCTGTAGCGTTACGTCCGCAAGGCCGAACCGTTCAGAAATCTCCTTTGCAGCTTCCAGCAGGGTGAGTCCTGTCTGAAACATATACAGATCAAAGATATCCGCAGTATGTCCGCAGGCAAAACATTTGATCCGGCTGTCTTTCATGATAAAGGCATTTCCAAATCTCTGGTCGTCATGGAACGGACAAAGGACAGAAGTCAGTCCTCCGATTCTTCGTTTCTCTATGCCCAGTATATCACAGATATCTTCCATGCTGACGCATTCCTTGATTCTTTCCAGGTCATATTCTTTCATAAAAAAAATCCCCTTTCGTTTTTGATCTTTGGATAAAATGAAAAATGAAGGGGATTGATAAAATCACATATGGCTTTCGTATTCTGCAAAACAGATACAGGCAAGACAGACACAGGATGACAGGAGCATCCCAAGGGTAGAGAAATTAACCCACCATTCACCTGGACTTGCAGCCGGCAGACTTGCATCCGTCGAACCTGTAGCCATCGAATTTGCAGACGTTGAACCAGCAGTTGAGCCAGATGCCGTCGGATCCTTCGCCGTCAGAGCGACGTTGTTTTCCGATGGATGAAAGACGGCGATATCCGGATGGTAAAAATAATACCCTGTCATCTCCGGTTCTACCGTCATGGCATCCGGCCTTTCCAGATGAAAGCAGAAGATAAAAGAGGAAAACAGCAGTAAAGCAACAAAAGCGGTAAGAAAGATTCCGCGGAGGGCATTCCCCGATTCATACATCCCTGTCACCTCCGATCCGTCTTTCCAGCCGGTCGATCCTTCTTTTCATCCGCAACATACTTTTTTTCATTTTTCTCAGCCGGGCATCCCGCTGGTACATTTCCAACGTATACAGCTGGTGAAGGGAGACAGCCAGGCTGATGCAGACCATGGAAAACTGTTTAAAGAGCAGTGAGGTAAGTATCCCTGCCATACCAAGCACAAACAGATTGACCATCACCGTCCTCTTATTTCGAAAAATGGGGAATATACGTGCAGCAGCACTTAATGCTACAGATATTACAAATATTCCATTGAGTATCCGGAGTATTTTAAGGAAGAGCATAGTGTCCTTTCCTCCAAATAAGGACCAGAAGCTCCGGCCCATATTGGATCATCTTTTTCGTTTAGTCATAAAGAGCAGGATCCCGGCAGCTGTTCCCGCTAAAAGTGCGGCAAGTAACTGTCCCGTATGATCCGGCTTCAGACCCTCCTCGATCTCCGGCTTCCAGGTCTTCTTTTTATCAAAAATAAAGGTTTTTCCATTCTCCACAAAAAGGCAGTCGTCTTTATCCATGTCCCGGAATCCTTCTAAAATCTTCACATCAACTGCTGCGGAACCATGGCTGGTTTTTACATCCCGGTAATCTGCAAGGTTGATATCCTTAAAGCTGGCAAATACAGGGATGATCTTATTCAGGTAAGAGATGGAAGAATCATCACTGTTATCTAAAAACAGCTTATAGTCACAGGAATTGATGATTGTCTCATCAGCATCAGCCAGACTGTCGATATGTACAAATGCAGAGAGCTGGCTTTCATCGTATCCTTTGTCCCACATGTAGGAATAATCTGGATCAAAACCATTAGCAATCAGTGTCAGATGCTGTCCGTGGAGATATTTGCCCCTTAACAGCATGTCAACGAACCTCGGGGTACTGCAGGGGCATGGATGTTTCAGATAGATCACAACCTTATCCTCAAAAAACATCTTTGGCTTGCAGACGAGCAGTTCGACACAGGAGCAGTATTTCTTATTAAGTGGATCCACTTCATAGACCTGGTACCCCTTTGCCTTCATCCTGCCGGCGGTTGCTTCACTGATCTTCCCGTTATAATCCAAGACAAGATAGGATCCGTTTGCAGCAAGAAGATTCAGGACGATCAGGTCCCGTACTTCATCCGCAGTCCCTCCGACGGCAAGCAGGTTTCCGGAAACCAGTCTTGCGATATGCTTTGAAATCTGAAGCGGGAGCCCCGCGGAAAAATCTGTTCTAAATAAATCTGTCATTCAATTAAACCTCCTTTGATGTACCTAATATGGAAAAAAATCTATAAAAAAAATCCTGCCATCTCTGGCAGGAGAAAAAAGTGAATTCGAATTCACTTTTTTTACCACCGGACCGCCATATGGTCAACCAGATCCCTGGGGATCTCGTCAATGAAACGGGAGACCTCCATGGCATAAGTTTTTCCATAATTCATTCTTTGGGCGGCACTGGTAAGCGTCAGGGTCTTCCTTGCCCTGGTGATGCCGACATAGCAAAGACGTCTCTCTTCTTCCATGGCAGCTGGATCCGTGCTGTTGATCGCCCGGTATCCCGGGAACGTGTTTTCTTCCATACCGGCCATGAACACATGTGGAAATTCCAGTCCTTTGGAGCCATGGAGCGTCATTAATACTACACCGTCCTCGTCGTCCTTTAAAGAGTCAATTCCGGATGTCAGGGCAGATTCTGTAAGGAATCCTTCAATGGCTTCTGCTCCCTCATGGTTTGTTTTCCTGCTGTAGTCAGTGGCCATATTGATCAGTTCATAGACGTTCTCTGTTCGTTCTTCCAGCTCCTCGCTTTTTTGTGGATAATCTGCAAAGAAATCCGTTTCATGAAGGATCATCTTGATGGTCATATCTGCCGTCTGGTATTTTGACTCTTCGGTCATTTTCCTCAGCATTGCAGCAAATCCCTTTAATTTATCCGCGGCTGTCTTTGATAAGATCTCATCCGCAGAGCAGGCTGCATCATACAGGCTGCGGTTATTTCGGAACGCATACTCTTTCAGCTTTTTGATTGTCACTGCACCGATCCCGCGGCGTGGGACATTGATGATCCGCTCCAGTCCGAAATCGTCATCCGGGTTGATAAGGACGCGCAGATAAGCAAGCATATCCTTGACCTCTTTTCTCTCAAAGAAACTTAAGGCACCCACGAGGCGGTACGGGATATCCTTCATTGTAAGACACTGTTCGAAGAGGCGGGACTGGGCATTGGTACGGTAAAGGATGGCAAAATCCTTATAATCAGCCTTTTCCCTGTTATGCATCCGTTCGATCTCGGATACGATAAACTTCGCTTCTGTTGTGGCATCTGGCAGAGTAATGGTCCGCAGCTTGTTCCCCTCTTCCCCCTGTGTCCAGAGTTTCTTTTCTTTTCTCTCCTGATTATGGGAGATCACCGCATTGGCTGCGGAAAGGATGTTTTTGGTGGAGCGGTAATTTTCCTCCAGCTTGATCATCTTTGTATTTTGAAATTCCTTCTCGAATTCCAGGATATTGCGGATATCAGCTCCGCGGAAACTGTAAATGCTCTGGTCATCGTCTCCGACTACACAGAGGTTCTGGTATTTATCCGCCAGCATACTGATGATCTTGAACTGTACAAGGTTTGTATCCTGATACTCATCGACCATGATGTACTTGAACTGCTCCTGGTAGGAATGAAGGATATGCGGGTAATTCTCAAACAGCTGGACGGTCTTCCATAACAGGTCATCGAAATCCAGGGCATTGTTTTTCTTGAGGATCCGCTCATATTCTTTGTAGACTGTGATCAATGGGTAATCCGGATAGATGCTCTCTAGTTCATCCGGTCCGAGCATTTTTTCTTTCTGCTTAGAGATAAAGCTGATGACATCGTATACTCTGATATCCGGATATCTTCCCTGGAAACCTGTTTCCTCGAAAATAGTCCTTATTATTTTTTTCTGTTCATCGGTATCATAGATGACAAAGTTCCCACGTTTGTATCCAAGAAGCATCATCCTGTTTTTTAAAAACCTTACACAGGCAGAGTGGAAGGTTGTGATCAGCATCTTATCCGCGGCTTTGCCGGTCAGGGAAGCTGCTCTTTCCTTCATTTCTTTTGCTGCTTTGTTGGTAAAAGTCAGGGCAAGGATGTCCTCCGGTTCTGCAAACCCGTTTTCAATCAGATAGGCAATACGATGGGTTAAAACTCTTGTTTTTCCGGAACCTGCGCCTGCAAGGATGAGCAGCGGGCCTTCGGTATGCATGACTGCTTCTTTTTGCTGCGGGTTCAAACCATTTAAAATATCAGACATATATTTTCTCCTCTCATTTGTTCTACCTGAAATACTACTATCTTTTGACACTTCCTTTTTCTGGTACGGAAAACATCTGATTTCCGGGCAATAAAAAGACCATCTGAATGGTCTTTTTGGTGTCCTCTCATTTCAGTAGTAGAAGTATCTCCTGGCAACCTCTTCATAATATTCTTTTTTTGCGATATCCAGTGTCTCTCGCAGGCTGATCTCATTTGCTCCGATCTTTTCTCTCAGCTCTTTTGCGTACGGAAGGAGACTATCCGCTCTCCTGCCGTTTTTTTCTGATTCCTGGATATCCGCATACACTGCTTTTAACTCATCAAATGTCATAGTCTTATATGGATTTTCTGTCATACCGGCACCTCCCTGCTGTATTTAACATGTTTTTTTGCAATTTTGTACTGTCCTGAAAAGTTCATTCTTTCAAAGTTCTCCAGGGTGGACTGCAGCCGGTAGATGAAGAGATCCATTTCCTGCTGGGTCACTTTAAAGGTAAGCGTCCTTTTATCTTCTGCATGTTCCACATCCACGGTCTTCAGCTTTCCCATATCCCTTAAAAATGCCTTGCAGTTAAAGATTTCAAAGGTCCAGTCCACACTTAAGGAAGAGGAGCCTGAAATTGAGATTGAGTAAGCGGTACGCCTGTTGTTTTTATCCGCAGTAGATTTTGGTTTGACTGGGGAAGAATACAGCGGAGGCAGGTTGATGGTTTGGGAAAGACGATGTGATTGATACAGGTACAATGCTTCATCTATGGCTTCTACCATCTGTTTATTTTTGGGGTATCTGTCTAAATTGGCTGCAAAAAACTTTCTCGCGTTCGTAAGGATGTTCAGCCCGTTTTCCATCTGCACTACCTCCGCGGCAGTCCGGTTCTTGCAGTTCCTTTCTTTGATCGGGACGGTATAGGCCGGGGTATTTGGCTTGCTCATTGCCTGCCGGTTTAATATGTTTCGCTGGAACTGATACTGGTTCAGGAGATACGGTATGTCATTAGCCGGGATATTGGCAACCACGCTTCCCTTTTCCGAAGAGGCGATGGCCATACGGAATACGGAATAACCGGTGTGCAGTTCCATTGGCGAATTTTTTGTATCCCCTTCTCCCGGGACATTAAGGTCCGCGGCGCAGGTCAAAGACATTCCTGCTCTGGCAGCTACCCAGATCTGCAGGGGATATTTTTCTACCATAGTCTGTTTACCTGGAACCTGTTGGTTGTTTTGAGGATAAGATGGCATGTTATTATAAAACTGCTGATATGCTGTCTGCGGAGACTGATTACTATACATTTGTTTTCTCCCTTCTGTTTTTCTTTAATAATATGACAGAACGGGAAACTTTTCTTTTTGTACGAAAAAAATCTTAACTTATTTTTTGCAATATAACTCTTTTTAAGTTAAGATGCAGTATTAAAGTTAAGAATAGCGTCAAATCCGCATTATTACTGGAAATTATGATTTTTTAAAAATCAAAAATCTCCGCGGCGTTTTCGTGATTCCGCGGAGATTAAGGAAAAATAGAAAGCCCCGCACTTAACAGGCAGGATTTCCACCATGACAACAAAGTCAGGTTTGAATCAAAAATTCAGAAATAAGTAAGGCAGCTCTGCATCTGCAGGCTGCCTATATGTATACATTTTTATACCGCTTTTGCACCATATTCAAACATTTTGATGCTAATTATACGGCAAATGTCGAACATATGATTGATGATTAATTCCACATCAGGATCTTCTTCTCCTGATTTATGTAGTTTTTGGCTGATATACTGCTTAGCTTCATATATTTCTCCATACAGCCTGTCGCATTCTGAGTCTTTTGAAAACTCATCCTGTATTTTTGCGTACTCTTCTGAAGCCTCATCTTCTGTAATTGCTCCCATTACCATTTCGTATACTGTGTTTGCGTCCATGTGTGAACCTCCTGTTATGTGTTTTTGTGTGTATGATTATCATACTTCAGATATTCTGTTTTCTCCATAAAAACAGTTCGCAAAATACCTGCCTTTTTCGACATTTTGCGTTGTACAAAATACCAGCAGTTTAATCTTTTTTCGGGGCATTGTATGCGTATAAGGGATGCAAAAAATAACACAGGCAGATGGCTGAGAAGTTGGGGAAATTGTGGGGGAATTGTTTTCCGCAGATTGACTTTGCCATTTGATAGTACTACAATTAAGACAGATAAAAGAAAGGAGAAATTTTTTTATGAAAAAGTCGAAAAATGTAAAATTTGCCGCCCTGATGCTGTTTGTCTGTGCGGTACTGTTCTGCATGAAACCGGTTGGAGTACAGGCTTCCACAATGCAGTCCATCAACACCAAAAGACCGTGTAAAAGCTACGATATCACAGGGGACAACAAAAAAGACTCAATACAGACAAAATGGGCATTTGATGAATATGTGTCTGTCATTGTTAACGGAAAGACCATCTACAAAGACAAAACTCCGATCGAGTATGATCCGACTGTCCGCTACTGCAGATTTGAGAATGGTACTCCATTCTTATTCATTGAGAGCTACGGCGTAAATGAACTTGCTCAGGCTACCATTGTTTATTATAAGAACAACAAACCGAAGTCTATCAACCTTGATTTTGGTGCTTATGGATGGCTGTACGGTGTGAGCGATCTTAGTGTTTCGGGAAATACTTTTACAGTCCAGTATTCTTTAATGACGGGATCTACCGGGTTTACCAGGTTAAAACCATGTGTCTTCGTATACAAGGACGGGGATATTAAGAGAAAAGGACATAATGTATATGATGTTGTAGCTCTCGACAGATATACCACCGGCCATAAAATGCTCAGGACTTCATATGTCAGCACTGCCAGAAAACTGACGGCATACAATGACATCACTACAAAAGACAGGGCATTTTCAATCAAAAAAGGTGCAAAAATAAAAATAACAAAGATTTATTACAATCGGAAGACACTTCTGGTCGGAGTTGAATACAATGGAAAATTTGGCTGGGTGAAAGGAATAAAACGGATAGTAGCTTATAAAAAACCATTGTTTAAAAATCTGGCATTTGGAGGCTGATCATAAAAGAGGGATGCTATATGCATCCCTCTTTTCATCTGGAAACAGTCATTACCTTTCCCATAAATAGTATTTCATCATTACTACTGTCATAGATCAAGAAGGCAAACGGTCTGGTAAGTTCCACAGTTTTGATAATCGGCTCATCATCCTCCTCCACGGCCGACATGCACTCCATGACGACTGCAGTCACTGCCGCTGCTTTCGTGCCGTTTTCATCCAACTCCAACTTTGTTTTCTGAAGGATTGTATCCACATTTACGTTTTTATCCGCAATACCGGAGAAATCAGCATCGCTGGAAAAGATGTCATCAAGCCCCAGATCTGAGAGCATATCATTTAATACAGTAGTAGTCTCAAACTCAAGCTTTGGCATCTTACACTGGACTTCGTCATACTCTGGCAGGGATTTCAGCAGCTCTCCAATATCCAAGTCCTCAAGGCTGAAATCGCCTTGGTCGTTTGGGAGGACACCTATGAAACTCAATCCATTAGCGTAATTTCTGCCAAATGCAGTAGCTCTGTCGTTTTCATAATACCGGTCTCCTGTACAGGTCATATATTTTGTCTTTTCTTTTTTTCCAAAATTTTCTTCTGTATCAGAAACATTCCAAGGTTCCCCGCTCCATCCGGACTCAAAATACAGGGAATTGGTTAAACACAGTCCGGTACTGTCGCTGATAAGGTCCGGGGTTATGATCTCCGGGATCAGACCTTCTGTGTTTTTTTCACACCAGGAGTTGATGATACCACATGTTTTCTCCGCGGCAGAGAAATCCACATTTTCTACCTCAGCCCCAAAACTGTCCGATACAGTATTCCTGAATTTCTCCTGAAGTGTCAGTTCATCATCTGCCCAGACCGCATCTGCAATCTTTAATTTCGATTTATATCCATAATTCTCGTCTTCGGTATTGTATTCTTTGATCTTGTCCAGGTAATCTTTTGCATAGGAAGCAAAATCATCGGTTCCCAGGTAATCCCCCAGGACTTTTTTGGTTTCTCCCTTTGCACCTTCCGCGATCATACCGAGTGCGAAGTTAAGACTTGTGGGACTGAACATGATGTTTTTTCCATCGGCTGCTGCGGAGATCCGATCTGTCATTTTTACGGAATTCTGCAATACTGCGGCTTTGTCGATATCAGATTTTTTCTCTTCAATAGATGCTGCAATCTGGACCTCATGGTCTTTTGCGGAATCGGCATATACATTGGCAACTGGCATTACGACAGTCATGGCCGTCATGATTCCGGCTAACAGTTGGTTCCTTCTCATAAGGCTTTTCCTCCTCTGGCGTTTTCTTTAGTTTAGCATATAATTCTTTCGGTTTTGTAATCTGCGAAAAACAAAGATCTTGCAGGATGGAAGGCCTGAAGCATCAATACAGAAATGCATAAAAAAACAGAAACCGTTGGCCTCTGCTTTCTGTATTTTACATCCCAGCCAGAAGTTGGTTTCTTCTCATAGGGCAGTTCCTCCTTTGGCATTT
>OGOS01001260.1_pt1 | contig 16796 bp, 15 predicted proteins | sample 1552701 | NCBI WGS metagenome assembly OGOS01 (sample SAMEA2580128, study PRJEB22360) | human gut metagenome | biome: human gut; feature: human-associated habitat; material: faeces | place: Denmark | collected 2008/2010
CGCATCGCCGCCTCGCGTCCCGTCATGCCGCTGTACGAGCGGACGGTCTGATATTTGCTGAAAATCGTGTTCATGCGGACGGATACCGCCATGGAAATCAGTGCGGCAAGAATCACCAGCAGATACGTACTGTCATAAAAAAGTCCCATATCGTTTTTCTCCTTTTTTCTCAGGCACAGCAGCCATCACACCGCTGTGCCGTTCCCCGCCTCAACTTCAGGTTGCTTTTTCTCTTTTATTCGCCAAGTCTGGTACCCGGCTCGATCGCATAGCCGCGCAGGAAATCGGCGGTTTTCATCCGTTTCTTTCCTTCGAGCTGCAGCTCCTCGATCACCAGAATGCCGTCTCCCGTCTTTACATGGAGACCTGTCTCATCTGCCACCCAGACTTTTCCGGCACTCTTCGTCGGATTCTGTCCCGGAATTTTCGAGAACAGATCGCCGCCGAACATGGCAATGACTTTGGCATCCCAGATTTTCAGGTTCTTTCCGTTTACTTTTGTAAAAGCACTCGGCCACGGGCTCATCGCACGGATCTGACGTTCGATCTCAACGGCACTCTTCGTCCAGTCGATCTTTCCGTCTTCTTTTTTGATCATCCGCGCATACTCTGTAGTGCTTATCTCCGGCTGTTTTTCCGGTGTCACTTCGCCTTTTTCAAGTTTTGGAAGTGTCTCCACCAGAAGTTTTGCTCCGGCTGCGGCGAGCTTGTCAAAGAGACTGCCGCCGGTCTCATCTGCTGCAAGCGGAACTTCCACTTTCGTCAGCATATCGCCTGTGTCGAGGCCTTCATCCATCTTCATAATGGTTACGCCGCTCACTTCATCGCCGTTCATGACAGCCCACTGGATCGGCGCTGCTCCGCGGTAAGCCGGAAGCAGGGATGCATGAACGTTGATGCATCCGTATTTCGGCATGTCCAAAATCTCTTTTGGAATAATCTGGCCGAATGCAACGACAACGATCACATCCGGCTCCATTTTCCGGATCTCCTCGATCGCCTCTGCATCCCGCACGCGGCGCGGCTGATAGACCGGAAGGCCGTGTTTTTCGGCTGCCTCTTTCACCGGTGTCGGCATCATCTGTTTTCCGCGGCCCTTCGGTTTGTCCGGCTGGGTCACAACGCCTGTGATCTCATAACCGGCCTCCACGAGCGCCTCAAGTGTTCCCACGGAGAAATCCGGGGTTCCCATAAATACCACTTTCATCTGAAGTCATCTCCTTTATTTTAAGACTTACTCTTCGTCCTCGTACTCCTCATACTCATCGTACGTGTTGTCCCAGAGTTCGCCTTCTACTTTTTCTGTATACATATGTCCGTCGAGGTGATCACACTCGTGGCAGATGCAGCGGGCAAGAAGTTCGGTTCCCTCCAGTTCAAACGGCTGCATGTCGCGGTCCAGCGCTCTTACCTTTACGTAATTCGGACGGGTTACTGTACCGGATTTTCCCGGAAGGCTTAAGCAGCCTTCTGCTCCTGTCTGGCTTCCGGAAGTCTCCAGGATTTCCGGATTGATCAGAAGATGTGGGGTTCCATCCACATCCATGACTACGATTCTCTTTAAGATGCCGACCTGCGGTGCGGCAAGGCCGACACCGTTTGCCTCATACATGGTGTCAAACATGTCGTCGATCAGCTCGCTGATTCTTGGTGTCATCTTCTCCACCGGTCTGCATTTTTTCGTTAATACGCGGTCGCCTACGACTCTGATTTCTCTGATTGCCATAATTCTTTTCCTTTCTTTTGCTCTTCTATTATAAATAATCTATGTGTAAATAGTATGAAAAAACTAATACTTTCTGCTGAAGTCAAACTGTAAATAAACGGTACGGAAGCCTTTGTTAATCTCGATATACCGCTCCAGTTTTTCCCGCAGCTCTGCCAGCACCTCTTCCTGCGGCGCGCGTACATACACGGCCATGCGGTACAGGTCATTGATTTTCGACACTGCCTCACTTGCCGGGCCGATGATCTGGACTTCGCGGTTTCCCCGGATGCGGATGAGATATCTGCGAATGTATTCCATCGCCTGCGTCAGATGCGCTTCATCCTCCCCGGCTCCGTGGATCGCCAGAAGCTCCGCCGCTGGGGGATATCCCATCAGACGGCGGTAGTCCATTTCTTTCTCGTAAAATGCCCCGTAATCCTGCTCTGCCGCCGTCTGAATGCTGTAATGTTCGGGATGGTACGTCTGAATGACTGCCATTCCCGGCTTTTCGCCTCTTCCGGCGCGGCCGACTGCCTGCGTCAGCAGCTGGAACGTACGCTCCCCGGCACGGTAATCGACTGCATTCAGGGAGAGATCCGCCGCCAGCGCTCCCACCAGCGTGACATTCGGGAAATCGTGGCCTTTTACGATCATCTGGGTTCCAATCAGGATATCGGCCTCCCCCGCCGCAAATGAGGACAGGATTTCTTCATAACTGTTTTTCGTTTTTGTCGTGTCGCCGTCCATCCTAAGAACGCGTGCCTTTGGAAACAGCTTTTTCACGTTCTGCTCGATCTGCTGTGTGCCGGCACGGAAGCCGCCGATGTACGGGGAACCGCACGACGGGCACGCATGTACCTGCGGTGTTTCATAACCGCAGTAATGGCAGACGAGCTTTCCGTTATTGTGTGCTGTCAGTGATACATCGCAGTGCGGGCATTTCATCACATGGCCGCATGCACGGCATGAGACGAAGCCCGCATAGCCTCTGCGGTTCAGAAACAGTACAACCTGTTCCTTTTTTTCAAGCCGTTTTTCGATCTCTTCCCGCAGTTTTCCGGACAGAATCGAACGGTTTCCCATCTGTAATTCTTCCCGCATATCCGCGATCCATACGGACGGAAGTGCTGCATTTCCGTACCGCGCATCCATCCGGAACAGCGCGTACGCTCCCGTCTCGCAGGCGTAAGAAGCATCCACCGACGGCGTTGCCGAACCCATCACCACATGGGCATGCTCCAGCCCGGCACGGCGCACAGCGGTCTCCCTTGCATGGTAGCGCGGCGTCACTTCACTTTTATAGGAGGTTTCATGCTCCTCATCGATTACGATCAGCCCCAGATCCGGAAACGGTGCAAAGAGTGCGGAACGCGGACCGATCATAATACTGACCTCCCCGCGCCGCGCGCGCTCCATCTGGTCGGCGCGCTCGGACGGTGTCATCCGCGAGTTGACCACCGTGACCCTTGTTCCAAACCGTGCGCAGAACCGCTCCACGTTCTGATACGTCAGCGCAATCTCCGGGATCAACACGATCACCTGTTTTCCTTCTGAGAGCACTCGCTCCATCAGCTCCATATAGACGAGCGTTTTGCCGCTTCCCGTCACACCGCGGATCAGGCAGGGGCGGTTCTGCCCTTCCCATTCCTTTCGAATGCCGTCCACCACGGCCTGCTGCTGTTCGTTTGGTTTTCCCGCAGTTGTTCTTCCTGCCACATCAGATACCGGATTTCTCCAGGTGCTCGTACGGCGGATTTCCAACACGCCCTGCTCTTCCATCACGTGCAGCGTATCTGCCGTGATTTTCAGTTCCTTGCTCACAACCGGCCCTGGAAGAACCGGCTGGGCCAGCAGCGCGTTTAAGAGACGGATTCTCGCTTTATAATTTTTCTTTCTGTAGTTTTCCAGCAGCTCCTCACATTTCGCAGGATCTGCAAGAAGCGCAATTTCGCGGGTTTCTTTCCCGCGCGCCTTTACTTTGACCGGAAGCACCGTCTTTAACGCCTGGATCATCGTCGATCCGTACGTATGACGCATCCACGCGGCGAGCGCGATGAGCTTCGTCTCTACAGTCGCCGCATCCTTTTGTACCGCAAGGATGGCCTTCATCCGGTCCTGCGGATATTTCGGCTCGTTTCCGATGGAAAGCACATAGCCGGTGATCATGCGGTTTCCGTTTCCAAACGGAATCTGTACCGCCGTTCCCGGACCGATCTCCCCTGTCAGTTCCGGCGGAATCTTGTACTGAAAGGTCCGGTCCAGTTTTTCATTTGTGATATCTACGATTACATCAGCGTAAACGCTGCTCATACATTCCCCTTACTTTCTTCCAGTATTTCCCGGATCAGCACGCGCTCATCCATCTCGTACCGTTTCCCCTTCCGGATCTGATACGTTTCGTGGCCTTTTCCCGCGAGCACCACGAGATCGCCCGGCTGCCGGTTTTCGATCACATACCGGATCGCCTCCTTACGGTCTGCAATCTCAACGAAAGCGCCTTCTGTTTTCCCGATTCCCGTCCGGATATCGTCCAGAATCGCCTGTGGTTCCTCATCCCGCGGATTGTCCGAGGTGATGACGGTCAGATCCGCCAGACGCCCCGACACCTCTCCCATCTGGAATCTCCGGTCCCGCGCGCGGTTTCCGCCGCAGCCGAAGAGACAGATCAGGCGCTTCGGATGGTATTTCCGCAGTGTCTTTAACAGGCTTTCGAGGCTCATCGCATTGTGTGCGTAGTCAATGAGAAGCGTCATTTCCGGATACACCGGAACTGCCTCACACCGCCCACGGACGCGGACTGCGGAAAGTGCCTCCTGCATCGCCTTTTCCGGGATTCCCATCTGCGCGCAGACCGCAATGGCGGCAAGCGAGTTGGAAACGGAAAACAGACCCGGCAGATCTACCCGTACCGGAAAATCCGCTGCGCCCTGCACCCGGTATGAGACACCGAGCACGCCAGGCGCCTGATCGAGTGCTGCATCTGCCGCCATAAAATCAGCTTTTTCCCTGCATCCGAATGTCACCAGACGGCAGGTGCTCTGCCTTATGATCTCCGGAAACCTTTTGTCATCCCGGTTTACAATTCCGGTTCTGCAGGTGCGAAGCAGCTTCTTTTTGCAGGACAGATATTCTGCAAACGATGCATGCTCCCCGGCGCCGATGTGGTCGTTTCCAATGTTGGTGAACACACCGTAATCAAACGTAAATCCATCACACCGGTGCTGTTTTTCCGCCTGCGAGGAAACCTCCATCACAACATGGGTGCAGCCCTCCCGCATCATTTCAGAAAACAGCTTCTGCAGCACAACAGGCTCCGGCGTTGTATTTTCTGACGGAATGCTTTTTTCCCCGATCCTCGTCTCGATCGTTCCGATGAGTCCTGCGCGGATCCCTGCTTTTCGCAGGATTTCGTAAATCATATATGCAGTCGTCGTCTTTCCCTTCGTGCCGGTCACTCCGATTGTCACAAGGTGCTGCGCCGGATCGTCCTCCCAGGCACAGGAAAGCTGTGCGAGTGCTTCTCTGCTGTCCTTTACTACGAGTACGGTTACCTTTTCCGGAATCCCTTCCAGTTCCCTCTCCGCAACCAGGACAGCAGCGCCCCTCTCGACTGCTTCTTCTGCATATACGTGCCCGTCCATCCTGTTTCCGCGGATGCAGACAAACACGTTCTGCGGCTGTACTTTTCTGCTGTCGCATGTGATTCCTGTAACTTCCGCATCCAGACTGCCCTGCTGGAGCTGATATGCGATCCGCTTTTGTAACGTGCGCATGTTTTTCATGCCGGGACCTCCCTTTCACGTTTCAAATCCCTACGACTCAGATACTTTTATAGAATACCATAGTCCGAAAAACATTTCAATGTGCGCAATGTCGGTTTCTTCTTGATTTTTGCCTCCATAAACTTTATAATAGTTCTATATTGATGCCTGGTTTTTTCGTATCAAAATCTATGAACTGCAAAGAGAGGTATCTTCCAATGAAAAGAAAAAAAATAGTTGTTGCACTGGGACACAAAGCTCTTGGAACGACGCTGCCGGAACAGAAAGCAGCCGTAAAACGTTCCGCAAAAGTAATCGCAGATCTCGTTGCTGCCGGTGCTGATGTTGTCATCACCCACAGCAATGCGCCGCAGGTCGGCATGATCCACATGGCGATGAATGAATTCGGCAAAATGCACACCGACTACAGCGCAGCCCCGATGTCTGTCTGCTCCGCTATGAGCGAAGGCTACATCGGCTACGACCTGCAGAACGCCATCCGTGCTGAGCTTCTCCGCAGGGGAATCTTCAAAACCACATCCACGATTCTTACACAGGTTGAAGTAGATCCGTACGACGATGCCTTCAACAATCCGGTCAAACTGATCGGCCGTACGCTTACCAAGGAGGAGGCTGACGCAGAGGAAGAAAAAGGAAACTACGTAACGAAAACCGAGGACGGCTACCGCCGAATCGTTGCTGCTCCGAAGCCGCAGGATATCGTAGAGATCGACTCCATCCGTCTTCTTCTCGATGCCGGACAGGTTGTCATCGCAGCAGGCGGCGGCGGAATCCCGGTTCTCCCACAGAATGAAGAGTTAAAGGGTGCATCCGCAGTCATCGAAAAAGACCTCACCAGCGGCCTGATGGCAGAAATGCTGAACGCAGACATGCTGATGATCCTGACCAGCGTGGAAAACGTTTCCATCAACTACGGTACCCCGGACGAAAAACCGCTGGAGCACATCACCGTTGCTGACGCGAAGAAATACATCGCAGAAGGCCAGTTCGGGGAAAACTCCATGCTGCCGAAGATGGAAGCAGCTGTTTCTTTCCTCGAGAAAGGCATCGGCCGTACCGCAGTCATCACTTCCATTGATTCCGCACTCGCCGGATTCCAGGGAAAAACAGGTACGATTATCGAGTAATACAAAGTATACAAAAAAAGGATTCCCGCGAGTGGGAATCCTTTTTTTCTACTCTTTTTCCGGACTAAAAAACCAGATTAGAAAGTAAATTTATCTGCAAAGTAAGCATCGAGATCCTCAATTTTAATTCTCTCCTGCTCCATGGTGTCACGGTCACGGACGGTAACAGCACCATCGGTCTCGGAATCGAAGTCGTAGGTGATGCAGTACGGAGTACCGATCTCATCCTGACGGCGATACCGTTTTCCGATATTTCCACGGTCATCAAACTCGCAGTTGTATTTCTTGGACAGCTCTGCAAAGACTTTCTCAGCGCCCTCGTTCAGCTTCTTGGAAAGCGGAAGCACACCGATTTTTACCGGTGCCAGTGCCGGATGGAAATGCATCACAGTACGAACATCATTCTTCTCTGCGTCGAGAACTTCCTCGTCATAAGCGCTGCACAGGAATGCCAGAACGACACGGTCAGCACCAAGAGACGGCTCGATAACATACGGGATGTATTTCTCGTTCTTCTCTGGATCGAAATAGGTCATATCCTGTCCGGATACATTCTGATGCTGGGTCAGGTCGTAATCGGTACGGTCTGCGATTCCCCACAGCTCGCCCCATCCGAACGGGAACAGGAACTCGATATCGGTTGTTCCCTTGCTGTAGAAGCACAGCTCTTCCGGAGAATGGTCTCTTGCACGCATCTCTTCGTCTTTCATGCCGAGGCTCTTCAGCCAGTTGATGCAGAAGCCTCTCCAGTACTGGAACCAGTCAAGGTCAGTGCCAGGCTCGCAGAAGAACTCCAGCTCCATCTGCTCGAACTCACGGGTACGGAAGGTGAAGTTACCCGGTGTAATCTCGTTACGGAAAGATTTACCGATCTGACCGATTCCGAACGGAATTTTCTTTCTGGAAGTACGCTGTACGTTTTTGAAGTTTACGAAGATACCCTGTGCAGTCTCCGGACGAAGATATACGGTGTTCTTCGCATCCTCTGTAACACCCTGGAAGGTTTTGAACATCAGGTTGAACTGACGGATATCGGTAAAGTTATGTTTTCCGCAGGACGGACACGGAATCTGATGCTCCTCGATGAAGTTCTTCATCTCTTCCTGGGACCATGCGTCTACACTGCCGCCTTCGATTTCAATGCCTTTTTCCTCGCAGAAGTCTTCGATCAGCTTGTCTGCACGGAAACGCTCGTGGCACTCTTTACAGTCCATCAGAGGATCGGAAAATCCGCCGAGATGACCGGAAGCTACCCATGTCTGCGGGTTCATCAGGATCGCGCAGTCAACACCTACGTTGTGCGGGCTCTCCATCACGAATTTCTGCCACCATGCTTTTTTCACGTTGTTTTTCAGCTCAACACCGAGCGGGCCGTAATCCCAGGTATTTGCCAGGCCGCCGTAGATTTCGGAACCCGGATATACAAAACCTCTGGATTTTGCTACTGCCACAATTTTGTCCATTGTCTTTTCCATAGTTAGTTACTCCTCTATTTTATTTGTTTACTTACCATAAACAACAATAACAGGACTGGCAAGAAGAACGTCCTGCTCATATTCCTGCTCTGTTTCTTCTGTCTTAGTCTGCTCTGATGATGACGCAGAATCACTCTCTGTGGACTTTGTGGTCCACTCGCCGGCCGTATCCACCGTGTTTTTTCCTTTGATCACGGCTGTACCGGAAACGCAGAGCACCGGATCTTCCGTTACGATTTCCAGCGGCTCCTCGCAGACAATCACGCGTACATGCTTAACGCCTTTGACCGCATCTTCGACTGAAACCTCATTGCCTTTAGAATCGACAAAGGAAGCGGAAAAATCATATCCCGCTTCTTCTGCCTCATCCAGCGTGCCTGCGAAAAATTCTGCTCCGTGATAATCCGCGTAAGACTGGTAATCTCCGTATTCCATCCGGATCTCCACCTTGTCCTCTTTGATCTGGCATTTTTCCAGCTTCACGGAATCCGCATCGCCGCGCTCCTCTGTGAATTTTTTGATGTCATCCTCCACAAAGACCTTCAGTTCGTCTTCCGTGTAATCATCGTCTTTGCTGTAATCTTCCACAATAGCTTCTGTCACAACACCATTTTTGCTCACATAGACAGATGTCGTTGTCACATCTTTTAACTTCTCACAGCCCGACAGCAGCACGGAAGCCGCCGTCAGAACTGCGAGAAGCTGTCCTGCTTTTTTCATAAAAATCCTCTAAAAACCGCCTGAATTATTTATTGCGGTAAATGATATCGTCTCTTCCCGGCCCGTTGGAGATCATGGTGATCGGGAATCCGATTTCTTTCTCTACAAACTCGATGTAGTTTCTGCAGTTTTCCGGCAGATCCTCATATTTCTTGATGCCGCGGATATCGCATTTCCATCCCGGAAGGGTTTTCAGAACCGGTTTTGCTTTCTCAAGAATGCTGGTGTTCGGGAAATCGTGGATTTCTTTTCCGTCTACTTCGTATGCTGTGCAGACCGGAATCTCATCCAGATAGCCAAGTACGTCAAGTACGGTGAACGCTACATCGGTGGTACCCTGCATTCTGCAGCCGTAACGGGAAGCAACACAGTCGAACCATCCCATACGTCTCGGGCGGCCTGTGGTTGCACCGAACTCTCCGCCGTCTCCGCCGCGTCTTCTGAGCTCATCTGCCTCATCGCCGAAGATCTCGGAAACGAAAGCACCTGCTCCTACTGCGCTGGAGTAAGCTTTGCATACGGTTACGATTTTCTTGATTTCATATGGCGGAACACCTGCTCCTACTGCGCCGTAGCCGGCCAGTGTGGAAGAAGAAGTTACCATCGGGTAAATTCCGTGATCCGGGTCTTTTAAGGAACCAAGCTGACCCTCAAGCAGGATCTCCTTGCCTTCCTGAATCGCGTTCCACAGGAATGCGGAAGTATCGCATACGTATGGCTCAACCATTTTTTTGTATTCCATCAGCTCTGCATAGATCTCATCCGGATTTAACTGCGGTTTGTGATACAGATGCTCGAGCAGAATGTTCTTGGTTTCGCATACGGATTTCAGTTTCTCTTTCAGGTGCTCATCGTCGAACAACTCGTTTACCTGGAAACCGATTTTTGCATATTTATCTGAGTAGAACGGAGCGATACCGGATTTGGTGGAACCAAAGGATTTTCCGCCCAGACGCTCTTCCTCATACTGATCGAACAAGATGTGGTACGGCATTACCATCTGTGCACGGTCGGAAATTTTGATTTTCGGTGCCGGCACTCCCTTCGAAACGATCTCATTTAACTCTTTGATCAGAACCGGAATGTTGAGTGCAACACCGTTTCCGATTACGCTTGTTGTGTGGCTGTAAAATACGCCGGATGGAAGGGTATGAAGTGCAAACTTTCCATAGTTGTTTACAATGGTATGGCCTGCATTCGCACCACCCTGGAAACGGACAATAATGTCTGCCTCTTTTGCGAGCATATCGGTAATCTTACCTTTTCCCTCGTCTCCCCAGTTTGCTCCTACTACTGCCTTAATCATGTGACATCCTCCTAATTCAACGTATACTTGCGGCCTCTTTGCTTCGGCCGTTCATGCATAGTATACCATGTTTTCTTCATAAGTAAAACTTATTATTACTTATAAAATTTGTTTTTTTATTATTTCTGTTTATCAAACGCATCAGACGTTGATTTCCGCAGTCATGCCAAGTGCCTCTTTGTTTGCCTCAAGCACCGGATTGACTACGTTCTTCAGGAATGCGTCAACCTGTACGGATGCGCGGCCTGTGTATTTGGACGGATCCATCGTCTTTTCCAGCTCTTCTTTGGTCAGATGGAACATCGCATCCGCTGCGATCAGATCCAGAAGATCATTGTCGCGGCCTTCCTCTTTGACATGTTTTCCGGCGATCATGGACAGCTCGCGGATTCTCTCATGCAGCTCCTGACGGTCGCCGCCTGCTTTCACCGCATCCATCATGATATTCTCGGTTGCCATAAACGGAAGCTCTGCCATCATGTGTTTTAAGATAACCTTTGGATAAACCACAAGTCCGTCTACGACGTTCATGCACAGATCCAGGATACCGTCGATGGCAAGGAAGCCTTCCGGAATGGAAAGTCTCTTGTTTGCAGAGTCATCGAGGGTTCTTTCAAACCACTGTACAGAAGAGGTGATGGCCGGATTTAATGCATCGGTGATCACATAACGGGACAGGGATGCGATACGCTCGCTTCTCATCGGATTTCTCTTGTATGCCATGGCGGAAGATCCGATCTGTCCTTTCTCGAACGGCTCCTCAACTTCTTTTAAGTGCTGCAGAAGACGGATGTCGTTGGAGAATTTTGTTGCGCTTGCCGCAATGCCTGCCAGAACGTTTAATACTCTCGTATCGACTTTTCTGGAATACGTCTGTCCGGAAACAGGATAGCAGTTCTTGAAGCCCATTTTCTCAGCGATCATCGGATCGATCTTGTCGATGGTCTCCTGATCTCCGTCGAACAGCTCTAAAAAGCTTGCCTGTGTGCCTGTTGTTCCTTTGGAGCCGAGCAGCTTTAAGGTGCTCTGTACGTACTCGAGATCTTCAAGATCCATTAAGAACTCCTGCATCCACAGGGTTGCACGTTTTCCGACGGTGGTCGGCTGTGCCGGCTGGAAGTGGGTGAAGGCAAGGGTCGGCTGGTCTTTGTAGGTATCCGCAAATTTTGCCAGCTCAGCGATAACGTTCACCAGTTTTTTCTTCACCAGCTTTAAGGCTTCGTTCATGACAATGATATCGGTATTGTCGCCTACGTAGCAGCTGGTTGCTCCCAGATGGATGATTCCTTTTGCTTTCGGACACTGTACGCCGTAGGCATACACATGGGACATTACGTCATGACGGCAGACTTTCTCTCTTTCTTTTGCCACATCGTAGTTGATGTTCTCGGCATTTGCTTTCAGTTCTTCGATCTGCTCATCTGTAATAGAAAGTCCCAGTTCTTTTTCTGTCTCAGCCAGCGCAATCCATAACTTTCTCCAGGTACGGAATTTCATATCCGGGGAGAAGATGTACTGCATCTCCTTGCTTGCATAACGTTCGGAAAGAGGGCTTACATATCTGTCAGTTCCGCTCATAGACACGATTCTCCTTTTCTTGTCAAAATGTGTATTCGGTTTCTCTTTTATCCCCGCTCTTTTTCATCCCCAAAAACAGAATGGGACGTATAAAGAGCGTGTTTGAAATACGTTTCAACCACGCTCTAGTATAACGCATGTTGTTTTTTTAGGCAAGTGCAACGTCGTTACTTCTCACGAAATTTTCCCAAAAAGCCCTGCATTCTGGCATTTTCGGAATCGAAGACTTCGTCCGGTGTTCCCTCCACGGCGATCACACCCTGGTCCATAAAGATGACGCGGTCGGAAATTTCCCGGGCAAAATTCATCTCGTGGGTAACGATCACCATCGTCATGTTCATCTCCGCAAGAGATTTGATGACCTTTAAAACTTCGCCTGTCAGCTCCGGATCGAGTGCCGATGTCGGCTCATCGAAAAAGAGCACCTTCGGTTTCAGCATCAGCGCGCGCGCAATCGCAACTCTCTGACACTGGCCGCCGGAAAGCTGACACGGATACGCCTTTTCCTTTCCGGTCAGACCCATTTTTCCAAGCAGCTCTTCCGCCTGTGCTTCCACCTCCGCGCGGTTTCGCTTCTGTACATGGATCGGCGCATCGCAGAGATTTTTCATAACATTATAATGAGGAAACAGATGGAAACTCTGGAATACCATTCCAAAATTCTCCTGTATTTTCCGTAGTACGGCAGGCTTCGCATAGACGGATTTTCCGTTTTCCATTGTAACTGCCTGCTTGCCAAGGTACGCCAGATCACCGCCGTCCATCGTTTCAAGCATTGCCGCGCACCGCAGCAGTGTCGATTTTCCCGATCCCGACGGGCCGATAATCGAGAGCACCTCGCCCTCTTCTACTTTGAGGGAAATATCTTTTAACACTTCGAGATCCCCAAAGCTCTTTTTTACATGGTTCATTTCCAGATAAATCATATCGTTTTCCGCTCTCTTCTATAGTTAATGATAATAAGAAAATTTCTTTTCCAAAAGTTCCATCACCCACGCCACGACAAAATTGAAGATGTAGTAGAAAATACCGGCGGCGACGAACGGAACCATCGTGGTCTTGGCCGCCGCGATCTGTTTTGCGATCGTGAACATTTCCACATAGGAAATGGAAAAGGCCAGCGACGTATCCTTGACCAGCGTAATCACCTCATTGGTGATCGCCGGCAGAATCCGTTTCACAACCTGCGGCAGAATAATGCGGACAAACGTCTGTCCCTTCGAATAACCAAGAAGCTTTGCTGCCTCGTACTGTCCACGATCCATCGAAACGATGCCGGAGCGGTAGATTTCTGCAAAATAGGCGCCGTAGTTTAAGGCAAATCCGGTGATAATCGCCGGAAAGCGCCATTTTCCGATGTTCATACCGAACAGATAGAACGGTCCGAAGTAAACCACCATGAGCTGCAGCATCAGAGGCGTGCCGCGCATCAGGGAGATATAGAGCCGGAAAATTCCGCTCACAATCCGGTTTTTCGACATACGCCCGAAGGCGATCAGCAGACCGAGCGGCAGGGAAAATACGAGCGTCAGGACAAATATCGAGATCGTTCCCGCCATTCCGGTACTAAGCTGTGATAGAATCATGGACAACTTCATGCTGCTTTACTCTCCTTTTTTCTCCAGACACACCATGTCTGCGATTCCGTATTTTTCTGCGAGCTTGTCGAATGTTCCGTCGGCCAGAACCTGCTGCAGGCCTTCGTTTACTTTATCGCAGAGCTCGGTATTTCCTTTTTTGAATCCGATCGCATATTTCTCAGAGTTCAGGTGCTCGTCGAGGATTTTGTATCCTTCTCCGCGGCTTTCCAGCTGATATTTGGCAACGCCGATATCCATGGCAACCGCATCGATGGAACCTGCCTGAAGCTCTACAAACGCATTGTTGTAATCCGGGAACTGCTGCAGAGCGGCGAAAGTATCGGCGAGTTCTTTCTGACCGCCTTCTTCCTCACTCTGTAAAAGATCGAGTGCTGCGGATGCTGCCTGCACACCAACCGTCTTTCCTGCCAGATCGGACAGGCTGTTGATGCCGGAATTCTCGGATACGACCATCACCTGGCTGTTGTCCACGTACGGATCGGACCAGGTGTAATCGTCCTCTCTGCCGTTCATGGTAAAGCCGTTCCAGATGCAGTCAATCGCACCAGAATTCAGCTCGGTATCTTTCGCATCCCAGTTGATCGGGGTTTTTACCAGCTTCCAGCCGTAAATCTCGCAGACTGCCTCGGCGAGCTCCAGGTCAAATCCGGTGTAATCGCCGATCTCATCGTCCATGTAGCCATACGGCGGGTATTCTGCATCGAAGCCCACGGTAAAGGTTGTCGTTCCGTCTGCGGAGGAGGATGCTGCTCCTGCTGATGAGGCAGATGTTTTTGCTGTGTCTGCAAAGCCGCAGCCAGCCAGCAGGGCAGATACACAAAAGGCTGCTGTCAAAATGCTAACCATTTTCTTTTTCATAATAATCTTCTCCTTTTTTACGTGATCATGTTATCACTGTACTACGCTAAACTAATTGGTATCCTACCATACTCCGGCACCGCCTGTCAACCCGCACCGGTTAAATAATCCAGAAAACCTGTTCCAACACAAAAAAGTCTCCGAAACGGTCAGCAGATTCTGCTTTTTTCCGTCTTCGGAGACTTTGATTTTTCTATTTTGGATAACTATTTATAAACCCTTGTTACACGGCTGCTGATATCGCAGAGCATCTCGTAATCGAAACGTGCCGCCGGGTTGGCGATCTCTTCGATCGTGATGGTCTCATCCCCGTCGGTTCCGACAAGCGTTACAACGTCCTCCACCTGCACATCCGGGATGTCGGTCACGTCCACCATCATCTGATCCATACAGATTCTTCCGATGATCGGTGCTTTTTTCCCGTGGATCAGCACACAGCCCTGGTTCGAGAGAGCTCTCGGATAGCCGTCTGCATAGCCGGCTGAAACAGTTGCGATCCGTGTCATCGGTTTCTCGGTCACATACGTGGCACCGTAGCTGACGCCGATGCCCGGGCCGACTTCCTTCACATGGATGACATGGCTCTTCCAGGAAAGCGCCGGGATCAGATCGAGACGCTCTTTTTTTACCTCCTCGGATGGGTAAATGCCGTAGGTGATGATACCGGAACGCACCATCTCAAAGCGGTGATCGTCAAATTCCATGATTCCGGCGGAGTTGCAGATATGGCGAAGCGGAATCGTCACGCCGCGCTCTGCTAAAAGTGCCGTCATCTTATCATATTTTTCCATCTGCATCGAACAGTACGTCTTGTCTTCCTGATCGGCGCAGGAGAAATGCGTAAACATACCTTCCAGCTCGATGTGCGGAAGATCCGCGATTTTTGCCGCCTCATCCGCATCGTGCTCTGTCACCTGGAAGCCGATCCGCGTCATGCCGGTATCGACCGCGAGGTGTGCTTTTGCTTTCCGGTTCTGGCGTGCTGCCTCTTTTTCGAGGGCAAGTGCCTGTGCGTAGCTGTCGATCGTCTGAGTGATGTCGTATTCCACAAGGTCGCCGTACTGGGACGGGGACACGTAGCCGAGAATCAGGATCGGCGCGGAAATGCCGTTTTCTCTGAGCTCGACAGCCTCCTCGATGGTTGCGGTTGCAAAATAATCAACCTGGTTTTCCAGATAGGATGCTACCGGAACGGCACCGTGGCCGTAGGCGTTCGCTTTTACAACGCCAAGGAGTTTCACGCCCTCCGGTAGTCTTTTTTTCACTTCTCTGATGTTATGCCCGATCGCTTCGAGTGAAATCTCTACATAACAGCGTAAGTATCTGTTCACTTTTTTCCTTCTTTCTTTCCGTACTTTTTCTGAGACGCCAAAACGTGCCTGAAAACTCTTTCGGATTATTTTCAGACACGCTCTCGTATCAGATTCCGGCTGTGCCGGTTTTTATTTGTCCGGTCTACGGATGGCGGAATAGATATTTTTTACATTTTTCAGCACTACATGCGTTCTTGTCGCATCGACGCCCGGAAGGCTCATCACCTGGCGGTGGATTTCTTCGAGTTCGTCGGATGAGTGACAGGAAATGCGGATAATCAAATCAAAATCTCCGGTCTGATAATAGCAGGATACGATGTACTCCAGTTTCTGGATCGCATCTGCAAAACTGTCAAAGAACTTCGGATGCTCCAGGCTGACTTCCATCAGCGCGGTCATCTCATTTCCCGTTTTCTTTTCGTCTACAATAATGGTGTATTCTTTAATCACTCCGGTTTCTTCCATTTTACGGATTCTCTCGATGACTGCAGAAACCGATAAATGAATCTCTTTGCTGATATTGGAAGCCGTCTCGCGGGCATTTTTCTGCAATATCTTCAGAATCTTATAATCAATGGCATCCATGTATTTTTCCTCCCATAAGAATTGACAGGGCTCTTCTTTCCAGATTTTAGCATAAAATTTCCCTGTCACTGCCTTTCTATTATATCAAATTTTTCAGATAAGTCCAGTTTTTCCCAAAATATTTTATAGAAAGATTAGAATGCTTCTTTAAATTGCACAGATGCTCCTTTTTTCCTATTCTCCGAAGGTTTCCGCAATATCCTGCATCAGAATGCCGATCCCGAGGTGCTGCGGGCACTGCTTTTCACAGCGATAACAGTTGATGCAGTCATCGGCACGTTTGTCCTGACGCTCATACTCTGCACGAACCGCTTCGACGCCTTCCGTCGCTGTCCGGTTGTAAAGCGCAAACAAACCCGGGATGTTGATTTTTACCATGCACGGCATACAGCTCTGACAACCGGTGCAGCAAACCAGAAGTTCTGTTCCATTTTCCTGCATAGGGAAATTCCCCCTTTTTTGCTTTTCCGTTTTTCTATTATAGTACATTTCCCGTTCTGGAACAAGGCTGATCTTTGCGGACATTTTCACGCCCCTTTCACCCTGAATTTTCTCCTTTTTCAGTGTTTTGAAAATTTTTTAATTTTTTTCAAAAAAGGGGTTGACTTTTTCTCAGCTTTCCTGTAGAATACGTTTTGTCAGTGAGGCACGGCAGTCAACAAGACAGAGAAAAAAAATCAGTGCCCATCATCTGCGGGTGTAGTTCAATGGTAGAACACCAGCCTTCCAAGCTGGATACGTGG
>OGOS01001266.1_pt1 | contig 16716 bp, 19 predicted proteins | sample 1552701 | NCBI WGS metagenome assembly OGOS01 (sample SAMEA2580128, study PRJEB22360) | human gut metagenome | biome: human gut; feature: human-associated habitat; material: faeces | place: Denmark | collected 2008/2010
TTGCCATACTTATAACATTTAATGTTTAACATGGCGCAAAGGTAGCACTTATTGTTCAAACCGCCAAAATAGGGGTTGGATGCTTACAACCTACTTTCCTCCAGTAAGTTCCTCAAACATTTCAACATGTTGATCAACAACTCTTGAAATATCATAATTCTCTATCACTTTCTTCAAAGCCTTGGATTTCATTTCTGCAGCTTCCTTTGGATGGCGATATAACCAGAGTACCTTTTCTGCGGCATCTTTTGGATTATCCATTTCCACCAACAAACCATCAACACCATCATCTACCAATGTCGGGATGGCATCAATCTTTGTGGCAACCACATTCTTCTCAGCTGCCATATACTCAACAACAGCCAATCCGAATCCTTCCCACCTAGACAAGAGCATCGCCACATCAAAAACTTTCAAATAGCTATATGGCTCGTCAGTCCAACCAGTTACAACAAGTTCCAAACCATTCTCCTTGGCAAAGTCCTTGACTTTTTCCTCTTCCTCCCCACTTCCTACTATGATGAAAGCAGAGTTAGGAATTTCATCATGTATTAACTTGGCTGCACGGATAAACACATCAGGCGCCTTCTGTGGAGAAAGTCTTCCAATCATACCTACCACAAAAGCATCTTCCGCAATGCCAAGTTCACTTCTAGACTTAGCAACAGCATTCTTTACAGCATTCACATCAATACCATTCGGAATCAAAGCAAGCTTATCATCCTTAGCAATGTGTTCACGCTCTGCCGAAGCCTTTTCAGCCTTAGAGATACAAACTATCTTATCCGTGCAAGGAGATAATATTTTCTCCAAGCACAGATATATTATACTTTTCAGTTTCATCTGATTAAAATTTACTTGATGTTAAAAGCCCAACCATGAGGATTGTAAACAACCTTACAATGTAAACCTATGGCAGCCATACGCCCTAAACCTCCAGCAAAACTGCTATGGCAATACAGAATATCAGGATTGACTTTTTTGATTTCCTGGCGAATAGCTCTAACTTTAGCAATCACTTTCAAAGGTGAGAATGATTGCATAAGATCCATTTGCTTAACACCATCCACCATCTTGCTATATGTACTTTTATCATAATTGAGAGAACAGATGAAATACTGCTTTATTCCCTTTTTCTCCAATCGTGGCAGGAGCATCTGGAGATAACGCTCTACACCCCCTGCACATTCTGCTATATGTAATATCCTCATTATTTTGTTTGAATATAATTATTGATAGTCTTCTGGGAAACAAAAAGGACGTCCTTCAAAAGTTTCCATAAATATATTAAGAGCATGCAGCGAATTATCCCAGTTACGACAACATTCAGGACTAAGAGCAATTGTCAAGACTTGTATTTGGTCTCGAATATTTTTCAATTTATAAGCTAACATACTTATGTATTCATCGGAAAGAAGCTGAAAGAAACCATCGTCATTAGATTCATAAAAATAATCCAAATCTAAATTTATGATCCATTTTTTCAATTTCTTTCCTATCATTTCATTAAGTTTTTTAATATCTTCTTCGCCATAAATATTATTATCAATGTAATTTAGTAGCTCAGTAGCAGAAAGACCATGAATCTCTGCACCAAGTAATTTTTCTCGCTCACTTCTGCCTAAAGATGTACGAGTTGAATACACAACATCCCAAAACCATTGAGGAAATAAGTACATGCATTGAGTAATATAATTATCCCAGCGAAATGCCTTCAGCGAAATACCATTACCTTCATTTGTCCAAGATAAATTTGTGTATTCATCTATAGACAGATGTTGATTATCCTTGATATGCCTATATATATCAAAAGGTGTATTTGTGCCAAGATCATTATGCCTATCAATGTGCAAAAAATTATATCTAGTATCAGTATTACATTCTTGCATCCAACACCATGCGGCAGCAAGATGATTATCCATAACATAAACATTATTAGTTTTCCACAAGAAAACTAAATTATCAAAATCAGATTGCTGCTTATAATAATCAGCAGGAAGATGTCTTATCCACATAATATTGTTGTTTTAAAGTAATTTTACCTCCTTAGCAAACATCAAATGATTGTTCTATGAAGAACATAAAATCAAGCATCAGATAATTCTTTTAAATAATATTTCCTATAAGGGGTTCCTTTAGTCTCCTCTACTTTAGTAACCATAAAAGAAGTATCTCGTAAGAAGTCTACTTGTTTTTCATCCCCATGCTCATATATCTCATACAGATTATGAGCTCTTGTCTTTCCATTTGGTAATGGAGTAATCACATAAACATTCTTGTATTTTGCTTGATTCCAATCAAAATTAGTACAAGTCAAGTTATATGGGAAATTTACCACATCACCAACTTTCATCCCTTTAGGGTCTTCATCCTGACAAAAGCGATATAGAATTTTATCTTTGTTTTGAGGAGCTTTGGAAACCACATTGTTGATTCCTATAAACATCTGCCTGACGACTTCAGGTATTTCCCCATGATAATAGTCGTCACGAAATTTGGCAGAATGCTCAGCATAGTACATACACAAGAAGGTCCTTTCAACTTCTGTTAAGCCATATTTCTCTTCATTTCCTATTATTTGGGAATGTTGTTTATAATATTCGCCTATCGGCATATTGACTAAAAAGCTTGCAGAATCCTCGTCACCGATTTCACGCATCCCATACTTCTCATCAAAGAAAAGCTCACCATAATCAGGATGCTCTTTACGAAACTTCTTTTCTGCCTCCAAGAAATATTGTATATCTTTAGTCTCTTTCATTCCAAAATACCTTTCATTTCAATACAGTTGAAAAATCAAATATATTATCTCTGCACTTCCCCCACCATCTTCTTTACCAACATACGGAATTGCTTATAGATGCCTAACTGCAACATTAAGATTCTAATATGCTTTTCCATTTGGGTTCTGAAAGTAACCTCTTGCTCAAACACCTGCTTGAAGTCTTGAATGTTTTGTGAAATATCAATTGTATCCATTGGCAAAAAGGACTAACACTTCTTTGTTATTAATTTATTTTTCAAATCAGGATCAATTTTATTCAGTATATTCCTAACACCAGTTCTCAAATGTATATAGAACATAAAAATAGCTGTACTTAATTTAGAATGACCATTAGATAACATTGCCTTTTTCATCTCATCATATCTTCTTTGTCCTGCAGTTTGGGATATACCTCCCATTCGGAAAATGGCTAAATTTTCATTGATTTTTCTAAATTTGGCACCCTTTTGGGTAAATCTAAGCATCAAATCAAAATCCATTGCTACTCTGTAATCAATACCATATCCACCATAACGCTCGTAAGCAGACTTAGATATATAGGTTGATTGATGACAAACAAGGAAATTGAAAGGTATCTCAGGATATTCTATAACAGGATGCTCTATAGATTTGAATCCTGTTTCTTCATTCCATCTAATCGTATTACCTTTGATTACATCGTAGCCAGGTTCATGATTTCTAGCAAACTTATTCAAGGCATCATCTGCTAATAAATCTCCAGCATTCATCATAACGATGTAATCACCAGTAGCATGGGATATACCTTTATTAAAGGCATCACTTCTACCTTTATCTGGTTCAGAGATAATAACATCAATTTTATCACGATATTTATTAACTATATCCATCGTACCATCCTTTGATGCACCATCAATGATAAGATACTCCTTATTATCATATTGTTGATTGATAACACTCAGGATAGTTTCTTCTATCTCTTTTTCGCAATTATATGCGATTGTGACTATACTTATCTTTGGATTCATAAAAAATATTTTAAAAAAATTGATCAATCTTAAAAAAAGGTTGAATATTTTTACATCCCCACCATCGTCTTGACTTCAGGGATTCTCTTAATTATCTTTATCGCTATCACCTCGCTCACCACACATATCAAGAAGATACTGATGGTAATCAAAGGTGTGTTCTCAACATGCAAAATTTTTACGATCAACATTCTCGCAGGCACCAACGCAAAGCCATTGAGCCAATAAAACGATAGGGAATACTTGCCACAGAAGCCCAAAAACCTGCTGGCAGGCTTTACCTTCAAAAGTTGGAACGACAATGCCCACACAAACCAACAACCAATGAAGGCCAGGAAGTAATTCCACACATAAGGCACCTTTATCGTCTGAACCAACAAACAGCAGAAGATGACAAACAAAACCGAGACTATGCCAAAATTTCTATTGCATCTCAATATATCCCTATTGACATCCCTCATCACATAACCTGCGAGGAAAAACACTGAATATGACAAAATCCTCGGATAAAGGAAGATGCTGTCATTGAAATCACCAGGAATTACCTGACAGGCGATGGCGAGCATCACGATGATGCCAGCAATGCCCTTCTTGCTCAACCGATGTAATATCGGTGGCCATATCAAGAAGATAAAGAAAAGCACATATACGAACCATAATTCACCACCCTTCAAAAGCATATCCTCTATATATTCAACTTGCCCCCCCACTTTCCGATTAACCAACTGTGGAAGTGCCGTTTTTACTCCAAGGTTTACAGCCTCATAGCAAAAATATGGTATCAGCAATCTGCTTGCTTTCTTCTTGAAATTCTCAGAAAACGTGCGTGGCTTGGAGTGAGCGAACAAGTAGCCCGCTACCAAGAAGAACACATTCAAGAAGAATGTACCATGTATCGCCATCGCATACTTGCACCACGGAATATCAAGCATATAGATAGGGAACTTGATAAAACTGTGGTGCCACAATACAAACAATATCGCTATTCCCTTCACGATATCTATCTCATCAAAATGTTGCTTTGTCATAACAAATATGTTTAGCGCTCCAAAGGAACCTATTTCTTAGCTAACACATGTTTATATAAATCAATATACTTAACGTATTGCTCAACCTTATTATAATCCCTAACTGCCTTCTCTCGACAAGCATCAATATAAAAGCTCTTGCCTTTTGCACAAACCTCCCTTATCGAAGAGAGCAAACCTTTCATATCGCCTTGTCCTACCACAATGCCAGTATTAGGAGTAACACTCTCCACGCTGCCACCTGTTTGGAATGTAACGATAGGTGTACCACAAGACAGAGCCTCAATGTTGGTGGTTGGGAAGTTGTCCTCAAGCGTCGGATTCAGGAATACCGCTGCCTCGGAATATAGGGCTGCCAGCTCCTGTACATCATCAGTACGGCTAATACCCAAACAATGTTCCTTTGGCAAAATCCCCAACTGTTCCTTCTTCAATCCCACGATGACCAACAGCTCTTCATCCTTCAAATGCTTTGGCAATTCCAACAGATAATCAGAGCCTTTACGTTTGCCCCACATATTCATAAGTGCCAAGATTACCTTAGCCTCTTTGGGGACGCCATACTTTTCACGAATGACAGTATTGCATAATGGTCTAAAAACATTCGTATCCACACCATTATTAATTACCTCCACAGGATAATCCTTCAAGAAAGAACTGCGTGTCAAGTCTGCAAGCCATTGTGAAGGTGTTACCAATGTCAGATTCTCCACTCCCAAGAAAGCCGCTTTCTTATCACGAAAATTCCGCTCATTGCAAGCTGAGAACCAAGTAAAAGGATAATCACTTTTGCTTGGACAATACCCCAAGCACCCATTCTTCCACTTATCGCAATGCGCCATATCAAAATAGGCACACCATCCTGTGAACGACCAACAATCATGCAATGTCCAAACCACAGGGATATGATGTTGCTTGATATAATCAAACAGCATCTTCACATGAACATAATGATTATGAATGTTGTGAAGATGGATGACATCAGGATGAACCTTGTCTATCCACTCCAGCAGTCGCTTGGTCTCTGTTGCATTATAGAAACCATGATGGGCAAAAAGACGAGTCATCAGTTTGCTCCATTGAAGGCGAGGATAAGAGCACATCTTATAGGTACCCTCATAATCTTCTTCAGATAATGGAATAAACTCATAGCCGTAAGCCACATATGCCTCATTTCCGCTTGCAAGAATGATATTTCGCAAATCGTAAGCAATACGCCCCGTGCTGCCACCATTCTTATATACGGTATTAATCTGTAGGATTTTCATAAGACCTTTTCTATATGAAAACATACTTTATTTTACAGGATAAGCCTTGCTACAAGGACCTGATTTATAAATGGTATCTTTGCCTTCAGACAATTGTTGTATAAGATTTACGAGTCGCTCCGCGGCAATATTTGGTTGCCATTCTTTCAACATAGTCTGATATGCATTTCTTGACAATTTACTTCTATAGTCAACATTAAGAGTCATCAAAATTTTTTCGGCTAATGAAGATACATCTTTATTCTTAAACAAAAGCCCATTCACACCATCTTCTATCAGAAAATGAGAAGAACCAATAGCATCAGAAACTATGCATGCACAACCACTAGACATAGCCTCATTCAGAGAAGCCCCCCATCCCTCATTACGATCACTTGTAAATACAAAGACATCTGATTTTAGCATAATTTCCCTTACAGATGCATTATCCACAGCCCCTAGAACACGCAAACAATCAGGTGTCATTTTCTCTTGTTGCTTGCAATACTCAAAAACCTTTTCGCTTTGCTTATTGCCATCAAATGGTCCTCCAATCATTGTAAGTCGAACTTTATTACCTTGTTTATAAAGGTTTTGTACAGCTTTTATAGCCAATTCAGGATGCTTCCATTTCAGACTTCTTGCTACGTAGAGAAGTTCCACGAAATCATTTTCTGCTCGTTTTTTCAACACACTATCCATGTCAATTTCCTTAAATGGAGGAAAATACCCCCATTTGTAAGTCTTGCCCTTAAAGGCAAAAGCCCATCTACAATCATTGGGAACAAAAGAACTTGCACATAACAAATAAGTATTCAAATGATTAAAACGGGTAAAACGATGATATACATATCCATTCAAATATCTTAAAGGAAGAGCCAAATAAGAGCGACGGCGTTTGTGCCAACGCTCCGAATAGAACAATAAAAGTCTTCCTGTTTTAACACGTAAATCAATGAGAGTCTCAATGTGAATACCTCCCATTATCACGACATCCGCATCTACAACCATTTGCTCCACTAACATCTTATTTTTCTCCTCATATAACGGAATTATATAAGGACAATCATCATTATTTTTATATCCAACATTTAAAAATTTCTTAGGAATCGGCATTGTTGTTACAAAATGATAATTATCTCCAAATTTCTGATATAAATAATCAGCAACAGGTTTCTGATGATGATTCATCATATTTGTTATAAACACTATTTTCATATTATCGTTCCTTTCTAAAAAATAATATTACAATTGAATAAAACAAATAAAGTAATTTTTCTATCGGTCATTTTTAACTAAACCAAGTTTATCTTTCAACCAAACATATCGTCCATATATTCCTATTCTTGCAAAAAAAGATATTAGACGATTTTTCAACGTTTTTCTTACCCAACTTCCTGCACACATATGGATAGCATATCTACCTTTCGTTTCATTACAGCCTTGACCAAAAACGGAGGTAGGATAAATGACGACTCCTTCTTTTAAAAGCTGCTTTTTTTTCACATATTTATAACCATATTCTTCAGCTGCTTGAGCCTGGACAACTGGAGCTAAAAGATGATGTTCCATAATATAACATAAAGAACGATTTCGATAAAAGTCTAAACATTTTTTCATCAATGGGTGTTCTACTTCGCTAGCCATTATTGCTGCTTGAAGACCGATTCCAGAAACTTCATCAATTCCCACTCTTCTGTCTCCATTTTCATCAACTTGTTGTTTATACAAGTTTTCGGCCAAGGGTAGGTACTCCATACCTGTTACATATCTCGCACCTATCAATAATGGAGAGAAATCTTTCTGAACAAAGACATCGGAATCTAAATAAATACCGCCCTCGGTATAAAGTGCATAGCAACGGATATAATCTGCAGCAAAAGCATATTTCTTTGTCTCAAAAGCTTCTTTTACTAAAGGAACTGAGTTTATGTCAAAGTTTTCTGTACTCCATCGTTTAATCTCATAATCAGGCATGTTTTTTTTCCAACTATCTATACATTTTTGAATACTAAGTGGAAAAGGGTCATTGCTTAACCAACAAAAATGAATTACTTTTGGTATCATATAATATTTTTCAAAATTAAATTTATTAATTCTTTTCGTTCACACAAAGGCGCTCTAGAAAGTAGCACTCGAGGCACCATCAAGAGATGCATGACTGCTATTAGTTTGCCAGTAAGAGTACTCTTCGTCTTTTGACAATAGATATAACGACTCTTCATTTCTCTAATCACACCTTTTAGAGAATGATTTTTCTTCTTGTACGAAGCTCCAACAAGATGAATGATTTGAGGATCTGTTATAATTCGCCTTTTGTAACCAGCCTTAGCAAAGCGGTATTGCATTTCAGTCTCTTCAAAATACATAAAGAAGTCTGGATCGAACATACCGCATTGTTCAATGACAGTTCTTCTGATGAATAAGTCTGCACCTGTAATATAATCAACATCTATATCATGCAAGATTGACTTTTCTTCCTTCTTAAAGACCCTGTAAAGTTCCCAAAATGTAAAATTAAGAATTCTATCAGCAAACTGTTTCACCCCAGGAAAAGCACCAGAAGAATGTATTGGACGCAAATCTGCATTAACCAATTGACAGCCCAAACATGCTAGATTTTCATCCGTCTTTTCTTCCATATACTTCCAAAAATCATAAATAGCATTATTGATAAGCAAGGTGTCACTATTCAACAAGAATATATATTTTCCAGCAGAATACTGAAAACCTAAATTATTGGCACGGCCAAAGCCTAAATTTTCTTCAGAATATACATATTTAATTCGTATATCTTTTTCAAAGAACTCCTTGCTCCCATCGGATGAAGCATTATCCACAAGAATAATCTCATATTCTACATCCTTGGTCTTATCTACCACACTATCAATACACTCCTTGGTCATTTGGAGAGTATTATACGTTACTATTATGATTGATACTTGCATACAACTTTTTTTCTTTTAAACAATAAGTAATTAACAAATAAAAAGGCAACAAACTATATGCTCGCACTACAGCGTCACTTCCAAAAGAATTGAAAATAAAAAACACCCAATATATATAACCCACTTGAGCCCAAACGGATTTATCGCTTAATGTCAATATTTTCTTTGTATTGATAAAAAACAATATCCAAAAGATAATACCAAATAAGCCATAACGTAAAACGACAGAAGACCAAACAATATCATTTGATGCTATCATACAATATCCACTTCTATACATTTCATTAGCTGTGCCCAAGAAAAACCTAAAATTATTGTTTTCAGATTCCTCAGCAACCATGCCTACACCAAAAGGAAGATATTGGGGATTATGGAGCAAATAAGAAAAGCGTTCCAACACCATTGATATACGAAAAGCAAATGTACCATTATCCTTGAAAGAAAAAGCATTGTTTCCACTACCTGCATAGGCGGAATAATCTGTCAACGTCTTGGGGTCGAATGCCTTAGCTATTTCCTGGGTAAAACTAACATCATATCTCTGATAATCCTTGGCTAAGAATTGGTTATATGCAGTATACGAAATAACAACGGTAACAGCTATGATGATAAAATATTTTGGCTTGAAAATTAATTTTCTATAAAATGCAGCAAAACCTGTAGCTAAGGCTACCAGCATGCCGCGAGCCGCACCACCAAACATAGGTATTACAAACAAGAAAGCTTGCTTGTAATTCTTGAAAACATATAACTGTAGAAGAAACAATAAAGGTAAAGCTGCTGGTGTTCCATTACGTAATGTGGAAGTTCCTTCATTCAAGTAATTTTCTCCCCCAAATAAATTGATTCCTACATATTGTAATAAATACAACACACAATGAACAACTGTTATCACACATATATTTTTAAATGCTCCTTTAATATCTGCCATACTTAACTTTCTTGCAATGAAATAAAGAAGCAAGGCGGATATATCTACTCTTAGCGTAGCCGTTGCATATTTTATTGAGTCCAATCTCAATGCTATAGTCAAGAAACAATGGAGAAGGAAACATAGATATCCATACACCAATAGTTTCAAGAACTTGTCTTCTTTCATGTCAGCAACAAGTTTTCCTTTTGCAAAGTCAGACAACAAGACAAAATTTGTAAATAGGAAAATATAGTTATGAGTCTCCAAAATGGTACCCGAGAAAAATTTCAAGTCCATAATATTTGTAACGACCAAAAACAATAATGTTATTGCCCCAACTAATTTTCCCCGAAGCCAGTAATAAATACTAGCTAAAAAAATAAGTAAAATAAACATATCATAAAACACTAAAAAATTATAAACGTTTTTCGACTTTCTGACCGATTACCCAGCCTAAATTCAAATAGCTAATTGACCTTTCCGCAATCGGCAAACATATCATTGATGATATTAACATTGTTGAAAACATTTTCCAGCCATCATAATCGCAAACTACAGTACATAATAATAAGACTATCCAATGCATGACATAAAACGCCATAGAACGCTTGCCGACATATTCCAATAATTTAAATGGCATCGACAAATACTTAAAGCAAAAATTAATGAACAGACACCCAGAAAACTCAAAAGCTACAGCCAATAGATAATAACCTTCCAACAATTCGTTCGCACGAAAATCTATAGAATAAAATTGGATATAAAACAAACTAAAATAAACAAATAAAGACATCATGAGAAATTCTCTTTGAAATTGAATATTCTTGAGTTTATGTCCAATTGCATATACTGCAATCCCCAACGAAATGTTGCCAAGATATAAAGGCTTATGTATATCATACTTAAACAGCAGATATGCACACAAGATTCCTAAAAAAGCAAGCCCCCAATCTGAAATTTTCCTACTACATATAGAATATATCAATTGAACGGCTAATAGAGATGGTAAAAACCATAATGGAGTATTACCACTCGTAGAGCCCACAAAAATAATGGAATATATAGGGTCTAACACATATTTACGCCAATCAGTAATTCCATTTTGCCAAATCTGAATGCACAAAAAGCAATGTCCTATTAAGCTAAATATAACATAAGGAACCATCAACTTTTTGCCCCCCCATATAAGATTTCCTTACATGTTTTTTCTCTATAAAACATACCAGATTTATAGAAAAACCAAAACATGAAGAAGGAAAGAGGTTGCATCCAATAAGAATGACAGATGTCACTCATGTCACACCATTGAAATATGTGATACAGTATCATATACACTATCAATAATCCACTTATTTGATCTATGTAAGTAGCTCTGTTATGGTCTTTTTCATTCATATAACCTAAAATTATTTTTATTCAAAACATATTCCGTCATCATCAAAATTTCTCCATATTCCACTCTTCAACACCTCGGTAGTCCTCTTATTTCCAATCACGACTTTTTCTGGTGTATCCAATCTACCAACGAGCATAGTACCTGCAGCAATTGTTGTAAAATCGGGAATCACGGTATTCTTCATCACAGTACAATTATTACCAAACCATACATTATTCCCTACCTTTATCTCTCCATACGCCTTTACTTTCTTTCCATCGACACGAGTAAGTCTATGAAAATCAGTATCTATAAACATACAATTCCAGCCAATAGAAACCTTGTCTCCAAAGGTAATTCCACAATGAGATGCCAGTTTAAGGGAAGCGGTAGCGGTGCATCTGTCTCCAAACACTATCTTTCTATGCCTGCCCACAGATATGTATGAATCATTTCCTATAGAACATCGTCCATTGAATACCATCACTCCACGATTTTCAATCGTCACTCCATTACGAGGATATATCGAAACCATATTGAATCCCATTCGAATCATACCTGATCTAATTGCCCCCCCAGAATCACCTTGCCTTTGCAAGAAACGATATGAGGACGATATAACCATATAGGTAGTTTTACTGCTTGAGAAAATGGTAAAGAACGGAAATTAAAATATATCGTCTTGTGGAGATAACGTAGCATGTGACGATATCCCAAAAGTTTTTTCAAGAATTTCATATCAATAGTTTTTTTACCAATAGCACCCACTCTCTATATCCTTTGCTTTTCGAGGAGTTTCATTCTCGTTAGGTCTAATCCAGTATTTATTGATAAACTTGCTATATTGTGTTTGCTGTGAAATCCAACGCTCACCGTAAACACCAAATAGCATTTGCGTCCATCCTGCCAATTGAATCCCTACCTTACCCAAACTCTTGACAAAAGCAGCCAATGGCATACCATAAGCTCCACAACCAATCAATGCCACATCGAAATCCTTCTTTGCAATCTCTGATTTCATATATTCCAAAGCTTCATGCCATGATGAAAATTCCTCAGGAATATTTCCAGCAGCAGACTGAACAGCTTTTATACAATCCAAAGATTTAAATTTTGGCAACACTAAAGGATTATCAAATAGGCGCTCTCTATTTGTTTCATATTGTTTTTTTATGCTTTCTACGAATGGATGAACAACCAACACTTTTTTTCCTTCTAACCACTGAGTCCATGGATTCTCAAATTTAAAAGGAGCATAAAAAGCATCCAAATCCACATATCGACAAGAAGGCATCGCTTTAAGCAAAGCCTTCTCGGAATACTGATAAGATGCTAATATATCTATATCTCCCAAGAGTTTCCTATATTCTTCACACACGATAATTCCTTCGGAAAGTGTCTCAGGAAACATACCAGCATTCAAAGCAAGAGTAGACAAGCATTTCTTAAAATCAAGACCTACACATGCAAGTTTCTTAAAATCCCAAAAATTCATTTTAGGATCCTTATTGAAATTATAAATATAAGATACAAGACTGCCCAATTCATAAGTACCAAATTTGACAATCATCATTCCCTTACCTTCCTTTTCATTATTTAAAAGTGAGTGGTATATAAAATCATTACCATTCTGCTGCGAATACTCTACCAAACCACTGGTCGTGGTATCTACCCCACTAAACATCACATAAATTCGACGGAGAGCCTTAATTATAAAAGTTGAAAAATCCATTGGAAATATTAAAAATTAAATTAAAAGATACTAAAATCATATATACTTTACTATATTATTCATTTGATGAGCCTCAAAATCCTTAAACTCTTTTCTTGTCCAACCTTTCTTGATTGGCGAAACAGGACAACCTGCATAGATTGTATTCGGAGATTCATCGTAAACCACCAATACTGCGTCCCCACTATTTATCAGCGGGTTAGCCGTAGCAGTATTCAATAAATCGCAAAAATACGTCCCAAAAGCAAAATCTGCCCTGTATTTTTTTAGTTTTTCCATTTTCTTAGAATCAATTTAGCTTTATTATTTAGAAAACATCTCTCGGAAGACGAGCAACCAATTGTATAAATAATCAACAAACAACTAACAACAGACAGACTACAAGTAGCCAAAAAAGTCCAAAACTCATTAGTAAAGCTAATTTCATGGATTACAAATGGTAACAATGGCGTTAAAATAACCACAAAAACAATAGGTAGGATTACCTTTTTGAAATAATCGACCAATTGCATATTTATCATAGGAAGAACTATTTTTAAACGAACTATTTGCGTACACGATTCTACAAGAATATGAACAAGAAAAACATATTCAGGAACAACACAAAAGTATTTTAACAAGAAGTAAGCGATAGGTACTATAGACAACAACATCGTCCCCTCTATAATCTGAAATTTCTTTAATTTACCTGTTGCATGTACTGACACAATTATAGGATTTGACAGAGAATACAAAAGACTTGACACCAATATTAAGCGTAAAAAACTTACAGTATGTTCAGGCACGTTTCCAAGCCAAAGTTTTAAAACAAATGGTGCTTCAAACATTAAAGGTAAGACTATAAAAAATAAAATATAAAATGAGAATTTAGAACTCTTGCATAACAGCTTGTGCATATATTCCAATTCTCCTTGTGCATAACATTTTGTCAATTGGGGATTTAAAGCCATTTGAAAGTTACCACAAAACTGTTGACAAACACCTTGTACTTGAACAGCTACGCCACGTGCAGCATTTACAGCAGGACCAAAGAAAATATTCAAGAGAATGTTTATACCTTGCGTAAATCCAATTATGGCCAAATTACCATTCATCGTCCAACCAGCAAAAGCAAATATTTCCTTAAACATTTTCTTATCATAAGAAAAATGAACTTTTGTTTCCTCAAAGTGCTTACTACAATATATACCATATAAAACTCTATCAAAAAGCATTATCAAAAAAATCGACAAAGAATAGACTATCAACTTATCATAAGGAGACACCTCAATAAAAAATGCCACCAATAACTTTAAAACAGCATCAACAATAGAGATGTATGCAAAAGCAGACATTTTCTCATGGGCAATGATAGCTGCATTATATGGCGCACTTATGATTCCTAATATAGAAGACAAGACTGAAAATTGGTACACCCAAAAAGCAGCAGTCTCTCTACCATCAGGAATTTGCAGTTGAGTAGTAACAAACCATAACCCAAGAGTTTCTCCAACAATCAGCACAAAGACAGCCAATATAAAATGGATACTCAATATATTTCCAAAAGTCTTTTTCATCATCATAATATTCCCCTTACCCAAATCATAAGTTATATATCGAGATGATGCAGAGCTTAATGAGCCTGTTAGAAATCCTAACATTGCTATTACGCCACCAACAACATTATTTATACCAAAATCCACTACCCCCAATGCATTCAAGACAACTCGTGAAGTATATAAGTTCACAACCATCATAAAGAGCATTCGAAAGTAAAGAAGAAGTGTATTCTTCGCGATTCGTTTATTATTATCTGATGTTTGATTTGACATATATTACTTTCCAAATTCTTTAATTCTCTGTTCTTTTTTCAAAGAACAAACAAGCAGTTGTCCATTCTTCTCGGCTACGATATAGCCATCCAAGCCTTGAACTACTACCTTGCTTTCATCGGCTGCATGAACTACGCAGTTCTTGCATTCATACAATCGGATTTCCTTGCCTAAGCTGCGGCGATATAACAATACTTTTCGATGTAATCGTCCTGGATTGGAGAAATCCTATTGTTGAGTTTCTCCACCTTCTCTGGGATTACATCTACTGCTGTTACATGATGGTGCTGAGATAATAGCGTTGCTATACTCAGACCGACGTAGCCGGTACCGGCTACTGCTACTTTTATATTCTTAAAATCATTCATCATGAAATTATTTTTTCTTAGTTATAATATTCCAAAGTCTTCCACTCCCAACGCATTCAGTATGACTCGGCTCGTGTACAGCGACACCACCATCATAAAGAGCATTCGGAAGTAAAGCTACAGCGTATTCTTCGCTATTCGCTTGTTGTTATTTGATGATTGAGTTGACATATCTAAAACTTTGTTCATCATTACATTTCGTACTTCCTAAATTTTATTGTATTAGGCTCTCCGTCGCTCATAGTGGCAATGCTAACAGGCGACAAACTATCTGCAAATGTTTCATCAACTATCATAAGATTTTGTTGCATGATAGAGTTTAGCATCAAATGCCTATCCTGAGTGAGATTATGATCGACGATGCAACCTTCACCAAATAACATGAAGAATGGATCTACTGGATATATAGGAGAAAAATTCCTAAAAAGAGTGCCAAGAATATATTCTTTGAACAAGGAATAGGTCTTGTTGACTACAACACAGTCTATGTTGGGATATAGTTCAGGATTCCCTTGTTTGTCATGCCTATAAGTGTTGGCGGTCAGCAATCCTTGCGCCTTGGGACTCTTTAGCGCCATCAAAGCTTGATGTATCCTGTCATCCCAACAAATGACCAATAAATTGACCTCTTTTTCCCCATTGCTCTTGCTAAATTTCTTATTAGCATCCACAAGAAAGTCCTTTATCTTGTTGTCAAGACAGCCACGGACTGGCATCTGAGCCTTATCTACCACCTCTTGATAATTAGGAATACGAGCTTCTATCATCAAAACAGAAGGATTCTCTCTAAGCAATTTTGCAATTTCTTGGTCTTCCTGCACCAAGTTTGCAGATTTCACCTCCACATTGAACGTAAAATCTTGCATCTTGATAGAAAACTCAACATTCTTATCAGAATCATCCCTAACTCGATTTTCATAGACAAATGACTTTGGGTCAGAACTACGACAGATGAAGGTGTTCATAACAGACAGTTCACAGAATGCAGAGATGAGATTATGAAGGTTAAAGGTTTCTTTGTCAACAGCAGAAACCTTATTGATTATCATATCTCTATACGCTTTCTCGCTATGAAATGCTAGGAACTGCAATGGCCGTGCAATAGCTGAGACAGAATTGATAGCCCAAGCACCTTCTGCCATGAGATTCATTTTGAAACTACCTGTTTCATCAAAGAAATTGTCCGCAATCATCTTCAAAGGGTGATCAGGGCAATACTTGCGGAACGCCAAAACTATATCTTTGAGATTTATTTGCATGATTGGTAAGTAAATCACCGTTAGAACGTAACTACTGATTTTCAGCAGTTAGCACATCCAACTTTTTTAAAAAAAGCATATTATTAATTGGTATTGCCAAAGCTACCTATTAGGCAGCCTTGACATTCACCTTTTTGTTCGAGTTATAATTACATGGGATTAGGGACATGAAAACCATTTTCAGCTACACATCCTTCACTTTTTGCCATGGCTTCGCCGTCGTCCCCTGCAATAGTGGACGTAACCTGTGAGTGTATATTTGTC
>OGOS01001268.1_pt1 | contig 16704 bp, 14 predicted proteins | sample 1552701 | NCBI WGS metagenome assembly OGOS01 (sample SAMEA2580128, study PRJEB22360) | human gut metagenome | biome: human gut; feature: human-associated habitat; material: faeces | place: Denmark | collected 2008/2010
TATTGAGAATCCCCTACGATACAACTAAGGGGCGTAAATACTGCGAATTTTACCATGATGGATTCAGAAAGCACAGCGACGGCTATGACAATGTGGCGGACGTTATGCCGAGTTATAGGAAATATGACAGCAGGCACACGATAGTAAACCGCATAAAAGCCGGAGTATGCGAGATTTGCGGGGAACATGCAGACTATTTATGTATGCACCACGTAAGAACGCTGAAATCGCTGAAAGGCAGGGATATATTTGAGCAGAAAATACTGAAAATGAGAAGAAAATCTCTGGCTCTCTGCCCTGACTGCTTTGAACTCTTACACGAAACCAAAGAATCAAGGTGATTCATGGAAAGCCGGATACGCTGAGAGGTGTACGTCCGGTTTGGGAGGCGGCTCCCTGAAACCTACTGATGAAAGTCAGCAAGGCGCAGGGTGCCTACCTCATACCTCATGCAGTGCGTGTCCAAGGACTACCCGACCTCATTCGTGATTACTGACCCGAAAGGAAGTCTGATCGGCGAGGTGGGCCAGCTCCTTGTGCGGTGCGGCTACCGGGTGAAAGTGCTGAATACCATTAACTTTTCCAAGAGTATGCACTATAACCCCTTCGCCTACATCCACTCAGAAAAGGACATTTTGAAGCTGGTCAACACCCTGATCTGCAATACCAAGGGAGACGGAAAATCCGGTGACGATTTCTGGGTGAAGGCAGAGACGCTTTTGTATTGTGCCCTGATTGGCTACATCCATTATGAAGCGCCCGAAGAAGAGCAGAACTTTGCCACGCTCATCGAGCTGGTCAACGCCATGGAAGTCCGCGAGGACGATGAAACCTTTGAAAATCCTGTGGATATCGCGTTCAAGGAGCTGGAAAAGGACAAGCCCAACCACTTCGCGGTGCGGCAATATAAAAAGTACAAATTAGCCGCGGGCAAGACAGCTAAGAGTATCAATATTAGCTGCGGCGCACGCCTTGCTCCCTTTGATATTGCGGAGCTGCGGGAGATCACCATGTATGACGAACTGGAGCTGGACACGCTGGGCGACAAGATATACGACAACCCGGATGCCAAGGATGGAAGCTTCAAAAAGACGGCGCTGTTTCTTATCATGAGCGATACCGACAGCACCTTCAATTTCCTCATATCTATGATTTATAGCCAGTTATTTAACCTGCTGTGCGAAAAGGCAGATGACCAGTATAAAGGCCGCCTGCCGGTGCATGTGCGCTGCCTGATCGACGAAGCGGCAAACATTGGGCAGATACCCAATCTAGAAAAGCTCATGGCCACGATTCGTAGCCGTGAGATCTCCGCCTGCCTCGTTTTGCAGGCACAGTCTCAGCTCAAGGCGCTGTATAAGGACAACGCCGATACGATCATCGGGAATTGTGACACCTCGATTTTCCTCGGTGGCAAGGAGCCTACCACGTTGAAAGAGCTGAATCAGGCGCTGGGGAAAGAGACCATCGACACTTTCAACACCGGCGAAAGCCGTGGCCGCGAGGTCTCCCACAGCCTTAACTACCAGAAGCTCGGCAAAGACCTCGCTACAGTGGATGAGCTTGCCGTGCTGGACGGCTCCAAGTGCATCTTGCAGCTTCGCGGCGTGCGGCCGTTTCTGTCCAATAAGTTTGATATCACGCAGCACAGGAATTACAAATACCTGTCGGATGCAAACCCCAAAAATGAATTTGATATTGAAAAGTTCCTCTCTCACAGGCTCAAGCCGAAGCAGGACGAGACTTACAATGTCTTTGAAGTAGACGTGTCCGAAACGGATGAAACAGCGGGAGGATCACCCACTTTTTCATAAAGATTTATCAAGACAGGAGGCTTGATACACCATGACAGACAGAAGACACCGGCTCATACTGCAAGGCCGGGACGAACAAAACAATCAAAATTTGAAAGGAGACGCCGGAATTGGGAGCCGCACAGCGGTTTTTGTTCCGGCGCTTGCATTGTGAGAACCTACTTCTAACCCAATATCCCGCATATTCCGGCATACACATTTATGGATTTCTTTAACTCTGCTGTCGATGTTCTTCAAACTTTGGTTATCGCCCTTGGCGCAGGTCTCGGAATCTGGGGCGTCATTAACCTGCTGGAGGGCTACGGAAATGATAATCCGGGGGCTAAAAGCCAGGGCATGAAACAGCTCATGGCCGGTGGCGGCGTCGCCCTGGTTGGCCTTCTGCTGGTGCCGCTGCTCACGGGACTTTTTGGCTAAACACCGGCAGAGCTGCAAGGGCGGCTGATGTCGCCCTTGCATCCCCATTCAGAAGCAAGGGAGCAACCTATATTGACGGGCTGCTCCTTTGCTCTGAACGTTCCACATACAACGACGTTTTACTTTTTTAGGAGGATACACAGATGCCCAGAAGATATAGCTACCCCGAAAATCTGCTTTTTGTCCTGCATCTCAACGAAGAAACGCAGCGCACAATCTGTTATGACGCGCTGACGGATGACCAGCGCAAGGGGCTGGAATACGCCTTGTCCGCCCTCTCAGAACGTGAACAGATCGTGCTCCGAGAGCATTTCTGCGAGGGCATCGGCTATAAGGCGATTGGCCTGCACTATAACCTCTCGGAGAGCAGGACGCGGAATATCATCCGGGACGCGCTATGCTGGCTGCACAAAAATCCCGCATGGCTGTACTACATCACAGACGGCTTTGAAGCACGAACCGCATATCTGCGGCAGCAGTTCCAAACGGAGGAACGAATCTATCGTGAACGCTGTGGCATTACCTCTCCGGCGCATTTGTATTATCAGGGGCTGGAAGCCCTGCACCTCCCCGCCAAGCTCCATAACCCGCTTAGCCGGAACGATGTGAAGACCGTCCGCGAGGTACTCATCTTTCTGTGCTCATCCGCACAAATCCGAAACTTCGGCGCACTGTCCAGAGCTGCCCTTCGGGAGTATTTTGTGCGTGAGAATCTGCTTCCCGCAGACGGGGCGCTGCCATGCTGCAACGCGGAAGCTCCGCGCCTCGATCTGGAAGTGCAGGTGTTTCGGGCGCTCAACACACATAACTGATTGCAGGCGGCATTGCCCGCCTGATACATAGCCGGGCAACCGGCTATTCTGCGGCTTGGTTCATTTTCAGGTGCACATGAGAATGAAAACGGGCGCGGTAATCTTATGCGGCTCTCGCCGGTATGCGGAGAGCCAAAGGAAGGAGGGAAAATCGATTGGACTTAATATGGCAGAAATTCACCGATTGGCTCAAAGAAATCCTGATCGGCGGCATCACGGATGCGCTGTCCGGCCTCTTTGATACCGTGAACACAAGAGTCGGAGAGATCGCCGGTCAAGTCGGCGCAACGCCGCAGGGCTGGAACGGCGGCATTTACAACATGATCCGCAGTCTTTCAGACAACGTGATCCTGCCCATCGCCGGTGTGATCCTCGCCATCGTAATGACTATGGAGCTGATCCAGATCATTACGGACAAAAACAACATGCACGGAGAAGTCGATACCTGGTTCATCTTCAAATGGGTGTTCAAAACGGCCTGTGCGGTGCTCATTGTCAGCAACACCTGGAATATCGTTATGGGCGTGTTCGATGTGGCGCAGAGCGTGGTCAACAACGCTTCCGGCGTTGTGGTCGGCAATGTCAGCCTTGATCTGGCAAGTAGTCTTGCAGATTTGGAAGCACGGCTCAATGAAATGGAGGTCTGGTCTCTGCTCGGCCTGTGGCTGCAAGCCACCATCGTGAAGCTCACCATGAACGCGCTGAACATCTGCATCTTCATCATCGTGTACGGGCGCATGATAGAAATCTATCTTGTGACCTCCATCGCCCCGATCCCCATGGCGACGGCAATGAACCGGGAATGGGGGCAGATGGGACAGAACTATCTCAGGAGCCTGTTCGCCCTCGGCTTTCAGGGCTTCCTCATTATCATCTGTGTCGCCATCTACGCTGTGCTTGTACAGAACATGATCGTGGATACGAATATTTCCACGGCCATCTGGAGCTGTATGGGCTATACGGTGCTTTTGTGCTTCACACTTTTTAAGACCGGTTCTCTTGCCAAGAGCCTGTTCAACAGCCACTGACGGAGGTGATTGCAAGTGGCCTATGTACCCGTCCCAAAGGACTTGAACGCCGTAAAGACCAAAGTCCTCTTCAACTTGACCAAGCGGCAGCTTGTTTGCTTCGGCAGCGGCGCAGCGGTGGGCGTGCCGCTGTTCTTCCTGCTCCGGCAAAGCCTTTCCAACAGCGCAGCGGCGATCTGCATGATCGTGGTCATGCTGCCGTTCTTCCTCTTCGCCTTGTACGAGAAAAACGGCCTGCCGCTGGAGAAGATCATCAAAAATATTGTTCAGGTCTGTTTCATCCGCCCCAAGGTGCGGCCTTATGAGACAGACAATTTTTATGCCGTATTGCAGCGGCAGGACATTCTGGATAAGGAGGTTTACCGCATTGTCTCAGGAAAAAACAAAGTTAAGCCGCGCCGACAGAAAGCAGATTGAAGCTGCCATTGCCAAAGCGAAGAATACGGACAAACGGCATAAATCGGCGCAGGATTCCATTCCCTTTCAGCGGATGTTCCCGGACGGTATCTGCCGGGTAACGGATAACTATTACAGCAAAACGGTGCAGTTTCAGGACATCAATTATCAGCTCAACCAGAACGAGGACAAGACCGCGATCTTCGATTCGTGGTGCGACTTCCTCAATTATTTTGACAGCTCCATCCATTTCCAGCTTTCCTTCGTAAACCTTGCCGCCAATAAGGACAGCTACGCGCAGACCATTGCTATCCCGCCGCGGGCGGATGCGTTCAACCAGCTCCGCACGGAGTACACAAAGATGCTGCAAACGCAGCTTGCCCGCGGCAATAATGGTCTGGTCAAAACCAAGTTCATTACCTTCGGCGTAGAGGCGGACAATCTGAAAACCGCGAAACCCCGGCTGGAGCGCATTGAGATCGACATCCTCAATAACTTCAAGCGGCTTGGTGTGCAGGCGGAACCGCTGAACGGGCATGACCGGCTCAAGCTGATGCACGATGTCCTTCACATGGATGAACAGGAGCCGTTCCGGTTCTCGTGGGACTGGCTTGCCCCCTCCGGCCTCTCCGTTAAGGACTTTATTGCACCCAGCTCTTTTGAGTTCCGAACCGGCAGCAGCTTTGCCGTTGGAAAGAAATACGGCCGCGCATCGTTCTTACAAATTCTTGCTCCGGAACTGAACGACCGTATGCTGGCGGATTTTCTGGATATGGAAAGCTCTGTGATCGTGTCCATGCACATTCAGTCGGTGGATCAGGTCAAGGCCATCAAGACCATCAAACGCAAAATTACCGACCTCGATAAAATGAAGATCGAAGAGCAGAAAAAGGCCATCCGCGCCGGATACGATATGGATATTATTCCGTCAGATCTCGCCACCTACGGCAATGAAGCGAAAAAGCTCTTGCAGGAGCTTCAGAGCCGGAATGAGCGTATGTTCCTTCTGACCTTCATCATTCTGAATACCGCTGGCTCCATGCAGCAGCTCAAAAACAATGTGTTTCAGGCCAATTCCATTGCGCAGAAATACAACTGCCAGTTGACGACATTGGACTTCCGACAGGAAGAAGGGTTGATGAGCAGTCTCCCTCTGGGACTGAATGAGATCACCATTCAGCGCGGGCTTACAACCTCCAGCGTTGCCATTTTTGTGCCGTTTACCACCCAGGAATTGTTCCAGACGGGCAAAGAAGCGCTGTACTGCGGCATCAATGCCCTGAGCAATAACCTCATCATGGTAGACAGGAAACTCCTGAAGAATCCGAACGGCCTGATTTTGGGCACGCCCGGTTCCGGCAAGAGCTTCAGCGCCAAACGTGAGATTGCAAACGTCTTTCTGGTGACGGACGACGATATCATCATCTGCGACCCGGAAGCGGAATATGGCCCGCTGGTGGAGCACCTGCACGGGCAGGTCATTAAAATCTCGCCCACCTCTACGGACTATATCAATCCCATGGACTTGAACCTCAACTATTCGGATGATGAGACCCCGCTGTCGCTGAAATCCGATTTTATTCTGTCGCTGTGTGAGCTGATCGTGGGCGGCAAGGACGGCCTCATGCCGGTGGAAAAGACCATCATCGACCGCTGTGTGCGGCTGGTCTATCGGAACTATCTCAACGACCCGCGCCCGGAGAACATGCCCATTCTCGGTGATCTCTATGATGAACTGCGGAAGCAGGATGAGAAGGAAGCGCAATACATCGCAACGGCGCTGGAAATCTACGTCACCGGCTCCCTTAATGTTTTTAACCACCAGACCAATGTTGATGTTCACAGCCGTGTGGTGGCGTATGACATCAAGGAGTTGGGCAAGCAGCTCAAGAAAATCGGCATGTTGATCGTCCAGGATCAAGTATGGAACAGGGTGACGGTCAACCGCGAGGCACACAAATCCACCCGCTACTACATCGACGAGATGCACCTGCTTCTCAAAGAGGAACAGACGGCAAGCTATACCATTGAGATTTGGAAGAGATTCAGAAAATGGGGCGGGATGCCCACCGGTATCACGCAAAACGTCAAAGACCTGCTCTCTTCCAGAGAAGTGGAGAATATCTTCGAAAACTCGGATTACATCTATATGCTCAATCAGGCCAGCGGCGACCGGCAGATTCTCGCCAAACAGCTCAATATCTCCCCACATCAGCTCTCGTATGTTACCCACTCCGGTGAAGGCGAGGGGCTTTTGTTTTACGGGAATATCATCCTGCCCTTCGTAGACCGCTTCCCCAAGGACACGGAGCTGTATCGGGTGCTCACGACAAAGCCACAGGAAGTATCTTCCTGACCGCAGCAAGGAGGACAGAAGAGACATGGATAACAAAATGATGACCTTTGAAAACGCGGCCTTTGGCAAAATCCGAACGCTTACCATTGACGGCGAGCCGTGGTTCGTAGCGGCCGACGTGTGCAGGGCACTTGAGATTGGAAACCCCACCGATGCTATGCGCCGTTTGGATGCAGATGAGCGCACCCTCGTTTCAATCGAGGGTGCCAGCAATGGGCTTCCTGTAAACGTTGTGAACGAACCCGGCCTCTATACCCTGATCCTCGGCTCCCGCAAGCCAGAGGCAAAAGCATTTCGGCGCTGGATCACCCATGAGGTCATTCCGGCTATCCGCAAGTACGGCGGGTATATGACAAAATCCCTGTTGGAGCAGGTATTGGAGAATCCCAATCTGATTTATGAGTTTGCACGCCGGATGCTGGCCGAACAGCAGAAAAACGAGCGGCTGCGGCAGGAGCTTGACCGCGCCAAGCCCAAGGCAGATTACTACGATGCGTTCATCCATCCGGAAAGCTGCACCAATATCCGCGCCACGGCAAAGGAATTGAAGGTGCCGGAAAAGATGTTCACCGCTTTTCTTATCCGCAAGCGCTACCTTTACCGCGCTCCTTCCGGCAGTCTCATGCCCTACGCCAAGGCGGCAGATGATGGTCTGTTCTTCGTAAAAGACTACATCGCCGTCAATGGACATCAGGGGGTGTACACGCTGGTGACGCCAAAGGGCAAGGCGCTGTTTCTTTCCATGCTGGGCGAGATCGCATAAATGAATCCATTTTTATGAGAGCGAGGTGATGTTCTATGGCAAAACGCGCACCCAGGCTGCAATTTACCGAGGAAGAGCGTGCTTCCCCGGAGCTTACGCCTGCCATCGAGAAAGCAGACAAGAGAATCAAGAAGCTGGAAAAGGCCGAGGTCAGGATTCCTAAGAAAGAAGTAAAACAGCGTGTTGTGGATTCTGATGGGAAAATCACGACACGTCTTTCTTTTGAGGAAAAGAAACCGCCCTCCAAGCTCAGCCACGCCGCGAAGGTTTCCGGCGACCCGGTGCTGCACGGTGTTCACCGAGAAGTGCGGCAGAGCAACGACGGCGACAACGCCGGTGTGGACGCTGCCAATACGCTGACGGAAGATGCCGAGAGCGCTTATCAGGTGGGACGAGAGATTCATCACGCCCATGCGCTTAAGCCATACCGCAAGGCGCACCGGGCGGAGAAAAAAGCAGACAAAGCCAATGTGAAGGCGCTGAATCAGGAGTTTGCACAGCAGAACGGCGGCTTTTCCTCCAATCCGTATTCCCGCTGGCAGCAAAAACGCGCGATCAAGCGGGAGTATGCTGCCGCAAAAGCCGGACGCGGCACAGCGAATACGGTTAAGGCATCGGAGGTCACGAAAAAAGCAGCAGAGAAAAGCGCAGAGGCTGGAAAGAAAGTCGGAGAGTTTGTTGCCAGGCACAAGAAAGGCTTTCTCATTATCGGCCTGATCGCGGCGGTTTTCTTGCTGTTCACTAACCTGTTTTCCTCCTGCTCCCTGATGTTCCAGGGAGCAAGCTCCTCTATTGCCGCTTCCACCTATCCATCTCAGGACGAGGACATGCTGGCGGCAGAGGCGCAGTATTGCGCTATGGAGGCAGAATTGCAGGCGAGGCTGGACAACTACGAAGCCGAGCATGATTATGATGAATACCATTATGAGCTGGACGACATCGAACACGATCCCTATGTCCTGATTTCCGCGATCACCGCGCTGATGGGCAGAGAATGGACGATCAGCGAGGTCGCTGGGATTCTGGATATGCTGTTTGAAAAGCAGTATATCCTTACGGAGACCGTGGAGACGGAAACCAGATACCGCACAGAGACCAGAACCGGCAGCTACACCTATTATGACTACGAGCTGGAGGATTGGGTCACAGAGGAATACGAATACGATGTGGAGGTGCCGTACACCTATTACATCTGTACCGTCAAACTGGAAAACTTTAACCTCAGTCATGTTCCGGTCTACATCATGTCGCAGGAGCAGCTTTCCCTCTATGCCATGTACATGGGCACTCTGGGCAACCGGCCTGACCTGTTCGGAAGCTCGCCCTATGTCGGCAGGTATTACGGCAGCGAGCATCCAAAGTATGAGATTCCACCGGAAGCATTGGAGGACGAACAGTTCGCCGCCATCATCAAGGAAGCGGAAAAGTATCTTGGGTTCCCCTACGTCTGGGGCGGCAGCTCACCGTCTACATCCTTTGACTGTTCCGGCTTCGTTTCATACGTCTACAACAACTGCGGCCTCGGCTGGAGCTTTGGCCGTCTGGGCGCGGAGGGGCTGCGGCAGATATGCGCCTATGTTTCCCCAGCAAACGCAAGGCCCGGAGACCTGATCTTTTTCCAGGGAACGTATGACACCACCGGCGCGTCCCACGTCGGCATTTATGTGGGAAATAATACCATGCTGCACTGCGGCGACCCCATTCAGTACAGCGACATTACTTCATCTTACTGGCAGCAGCATTTCTATCAATTTGGCCGTCTGCCATCACCATAAGGAGGAACTATGAACCCGAAAATCAGCAAACTCAAAGCGGAACGAGCGAAGAATGACGGGAAAATCGCCATGCTCCAGTCCCGCAACCGTGAGATCGACGAGGATATCATTAAGCTGGAAAATGAGGATATCGTCGGCCTTGCCCGTGCCACCGGCATGACGATGGAAGAGCTGGCGCAGTACCTCATGCATATCAAAAAGGGCGGTTCGCCGTTTTGCAGCACACAGAAGGAGGATATGGAAAATGCACCTGAAGAAAACTAAGAAAACCCCGCGTATGTTCCGCATGATTGCGCTGATGCTCAGCCTTGTGCTGGTGTTTTTCACCATGACCGGCATGGCGCTTGCGGAAGAAGGGACAGACGTGTCCGATGCCGCGCCTGACAGCACCCTTGAAATTGTGGAGACGGAATTGGAGGTAGAACCCGAACCCACAGAAGAACCTCCTGCCGAGACTCCCGGTGCAGAGGAAACGCCGGAACCCACGCCGGAGTCGGAAGACCCCTCTATCCCACCGGAACCCACGGACACGCCTGCGCTGGAACCGGATTATGAGCTGGACGCAGAAATCCCGACTGGCTGGCACAATGCGCCGGTTACGATCACCGTTCGCCTGATTGATAAAAACAATACCGGCTGGGTCAAAATCGAGGCTGCATTCAGTAATGAGGATGACGCTGAACGCTTTGATGTAACGGAAGAATGGAATGAATACGGTTATTTGGAACGCACGATGCCGGATAACGGCACCGTGTATTTCTATATCACCGATCCGATGGGCGTTGAGCATGAGCTGCCTCTGGATGTGTTCTGCATGGACTTTGAAGCACCCACGCTCCGTGCAGGTATCAACGGCACGCTCCTGCACGTGGAAGCCAACGATGCGCTTTCCGGCATTGCTGCGGTTTTTGTCAATGACGAGTTATACACAACCCTCGAAGATGGCGAGCTGAATGTCCGTATTGATAATCTGAGGGACGACGCCTATCTCTACATCGACGCGCTGGACAATGCCGGGAACTGGACGGACTATGTTGTACTTGCCAATCCGTTCTACGAAGAAGAACCGGAACCGACGCCCACACCCACGCCGGACACCGGCGATGATGAGCACGACGAGCATTGCCCCACAGACTGCGACTGCCGCAAGAATAATACGTCCGGCAGCAGCTCCGGCAGCTCATTCGGGGGCAGCAGCGGCGGTGCATCCTCTGTAAGTGGCGGCAGTAAAAATGCAGGCTCGTCTGCACAGACCCCGGCATCTTCCGAGGCTCCGGCTCCCACCACGGAACCCATCACGAAAGAGGACGGCACCGGCTTTACGCAGAACGGCAATTCCGTCACGCGCGATCTGCTTTACGACAAATACAGCAACAAGCAGTTTATCACCATCGAGACCCGCAACGGCGAGACCTTCTATCTGGTGATCGACTACGATAAACCGCTGGACGAGGAGGGAGAGCGTTATGAGACCTATTTCCTGAATCTTGTGGATGAGGCCGACCTGCTGGCTTTGGTGGAGGACGACAAGCAGACGCCGGTCTGCTCCTGCACGACGAAGTGCGAGGCCGGAGCCGTCAATACCTCCTGCGAGGTCTGCAAAACGAACATGACAGAGTGTACCGGCAAGGAGAAGGTCGTGGAAAAAGTACCGGACACCACGTCGGAGCCGGAGATTGAGCCGGAACCTGAAAAGAAATCCAGTGGGGGCGCTGTGGCGCTCCTGCTCCTGCTGCTTCTGGGCGGTGGCTTCGCGCTCTATTGGTTCAAATTCCGCAAGAAAAAGCCGGATGCCAAGGGGCCGATCGATCTGGATGATTACGACTACGGTGAAGAGGACGACGGCGAGGAATACGAGACGGAGCCGGATGAAGGCGAGAGTGCAGATGCGGCGCAGGATGAAGAATAAGAGGTAATGATTATGGAAAAAGCGTACAAGTTGGTAATTTCGGAAAAGCCCTCTGTTGGAAAATCCATCGCCGCCGTTCTTGGTGCCAATGAGCGCAAGGACGGCTATTTTATGGGCAGCGGCTATATCGTGTCCTGGTGTTTTGGGCACCTGGCCGAACTGGCCGAAGCCGCTGCCTACGATGAAAAGTACGCCAAATGGCGCTACAACGATCTGCCCATCCTGCCGGAGAGCTGGCAGTATTCGGTTGCCAGAGACAAAGCCAAGCAGCTTGCCCTGCTCAACACGCTCATGCACCGGGAGAACGTGAGCGAGGTCGTCAATGCTTGCGATGCCGGGCGCGAGGGCGAATCCATCTTCCGCACGGTCTATCTGCTCAACAAATGCGACAAGCCCATGAAGCGCCTGTGGATCTCGTCTATGGAAGATACGGCGATCCGCAAGGGCTTTGAAACGCTCAAAGATGGCAGCGCATACGATGATCTCTATGCGTCGGCACTTTGCCGCAGTAAGGCCGACTGGCTGGTAGGCATTAACTCCACGCGGCTTTTCTCCGTTCTCTATCACCGCACGCTGAATGTTGGGCGTGTGGTGTCTCCCACGCTGGCGCTGATCGTACAGCGGGAAGCGGAAATCGACGCTTTCAAGCCGGAGCCGTTCTATACGGTCACGCTGGGGCTTCCGGGGTTTGATGCTGGCAGCGAACGCATGAAGAATAAGCCGGAAGCCGAATCCTTGCAGAAAGCCTGCGGCAGTCAGATGGCAGTGGTAAAGGCGGTCGAGCGCAAGGACAAAGCTGAAAAGCCGCCTGCCCTTTACGACCTCACCACCTTGCAGCGCGACGCCAACCGGATTCTTGGCTTTACCGCCCAACAGACGCTGGACTACCTCCAGAGCCTTTATGAAAAGAAGCTCTGCACCTATCCTCGCACCGACAGCCGGTATCTGACCTCGGATATGGCAGACGGTTTGCCAGCGCTCGTAAGCAACGTGGCAGCGACGATGCCGAAGGTGGGCGGCATCACGATTCATGTGAACGCTGCGCAGGTCATCAACGATAAAAAGGTCTCCGATCACCACGCGGTCATTCCGACAGCCAATTTGAACGAAAATGCACTTGCGGGCTTGCCTGCCGGGGAGCGTGCTGTGCTGGAATTGGTCGCCCTGCGCTTGCTCTGTGCCGTCTCACAGCCCCATGAATACACGGAAACGGCGGTAACGCTGGAATGTGCCGGGCACAGCTTCAGCGCGAAAGGCCGCACGGTCATGAATCCCGGCTGGCGGGCGCTGATGGAAGCGCATTACTCCGGCAAAGGTGAGAATGAAACTTCGGATGCGGCAAAGGCACTGCCGCCCGTGGACGAAGGACAGACCTTTACGGTTCATTCTGCCGCCGTTAAAGAGGGCCAGACGACACCGCCCAAACACTATACCGAGGATACGCTGCTTTCTGCAATGGAGGTCGCCGGTGCGAAAGAAATGCCCGAAGATGCTGAACGCAAAGGGCTTGGGACGCCTGCCACCCGCGCGGCCATTCTGGAAAAGCTGGTGGCCACCGGCTTTGTGGAGCGCAAAAAGAGCAAGAAGACGGTGAGCCTGATCCCGACTCACGCCGGTATTTCCCTGATTACCGTACTGCCGGAACAGCTTCAATCGCCCCTGATGACCGCCGAATGGGAGCACCGGCTCAAGGAAATCGAGCGCGGCGAAGAAGCTCCGGAAACCTTTATGCAGGGTATCCGCGATATGGTATGTGAGCTGGTCAAGACCTATAAAACGGTGCTGGGAGCCGACGTGCTGTTTCCGTCCGGAAGAGCGGTCGTCGGAAAATGCCCGCGCTGCGGCAGTGATGTTACAGAGAGCAAAAAGGGCTATTTCTGTGAGCGGAATGACTGCCATTTTGGCCTTTGGCGCGATAACCGTTTTCTTGCCGCGAAGAAAATCAATCTGACAAAGAAGATGGCAGAGACGCTGTTGAAAGACGGAAAAACCTATGCCAGCGGCATCTTTTCGGAGAAAACCGGCAAGACCTACGATGCTTATATCGCTCTGGAGGACGATGGCACGAAGACGGCCTACCGGCTGGAATTTGAAAGAGGGAAAGCGAATGGAAAACAGTATTTATAAAATGCGTGCGGCGCACCTGATCCTGTCAGCAACTCTCACCATGCAGGGTGAGAACGCTCCCACTTTCAGCGCCCATTGCGACACCATCGACAATCTGTGTGAAACGGTTATGTCCGTCTTTGAGAAGCTGGGATATCGGGATCGGACGGTTTTGGGTATGCGTCTGGGCTTCGATCCCCATAAAGGATTTGTGCCCACGAAAGTGTGCAAATATCTGGAGATTGCGACTGCCTTTGAAATGACCCTTGCCTCGTCGGCCAGCCGCCTTTTTCACAGAATCTGCCGTCGGTTTGCCGCTTCCATGCTGGAGGTAGGGCGATGAGACTGGAACCTTCAGAGCGTGAGACCATCATCCTGTTTTCGGATGCGGACGATACCGCCAGCGTGTACACCTTCGATAAAAAGCTCAAAGCTCGGCTCAAGGAGCTGCATCGACGTCAGCCGGATAAAATCTATCCGGATAACAAGGGACGCTCCGGCTCTGCCTGCTTCATCGTACCGAAAAACTGCATCTCTATCCGGGAGCCGTACAGTGAAGCGCGCCGCCGCGCCGCCAGTGAGCGTGCCAAGCAGGCCGGGTACAAGCCTCCGGTCAGGGGCACCGTCCCCAAATCCGAATAAGCCTCATGCCCCTGCGAGGATTTCCACATCTCCGCAGGGGCTGATCACATGCAGGGATTGTAATCCCGGAAAGGAGCGTATATGGCAGAAAAGCAGTCTAACAAGGACAGGCTCAAAGAGATCACCGACAGCATTGAAAATGGTATTAAAGAGCTGTTTGAAAGCGAAAAGTACAAGAATTATCTTCGCACCATGAGCCGGTTCCACAAGTACAGCGTCAATAATACCATGCTCATCTATATGCAGAAGCCGGACGCCACCGTCGTTGCCGGTTTCAACAAGTGGCGCGATCAGTTCGGGCGTAATGTGCTCAAGGGCGAAAAAGGCATCAAGATCATTGCCCCGACGCCGTACAAAAAGAAAATCGAGGAAGCAAAACTCGACCCGGACACCAAGCTCCCCATGCTGGATGCTGACGGCAAGGCCATCATGGAAGAAAAGGAAATTAAGATTCCGATGTACAAGCCGGTCACAGTTTTTGATGTGAGCCAGACGGAGGGCAAGCCTTTGCCGCAGCTTGCCGCCGATCTTACCGGCAGCGTGCAGAATTATGAGGTCTTCATGGAGGCGGTGAAGCGCAGTGCGCCGGTTCCGGTCTTTATGGAGAATATGACCGGCATGGACGGGTATTACGACGACGAGAATCGGCGCATTGCCGTCCGCACCGGCATGAGCGAGGTACAGACGGTATGCGCGGCGATCCATGAGATTGCACATTCCCTTCTGCACAGTCATTCCAAAGAGACCAATGAGCTGACACCCAGTTGGAAAGTAGTTATGGTCAGCGAAGGTGGCACAAAGCGCGATTTCAGCTCCGGCTTCAAAACCGAGGCAGAAGCGAAACATTTTGCCGAAGCGGAAAACTGGCGTTATCTGGACGAAAATCGGTTTGAATGGCGTTTGGAAGTTGAAGAAGACTTGAGTGCTGTAAAGACCGCAGCACTCTCCCGCAATACAGAGGAAGTGCAGGCAGAGAGCATTTCCTATGCCGTCTGTGCCTATTTCGGCATTGAGACCGGCGAGAACAGCTTCGGCTATATCGCCACCTGGTCAAAGGGCAAGGAGCTGCCGGAGCTGAAAGCCTCGCTGGAAACCATCAACCGCACGGCATCCGGTCTGATTACAGACATTGACCGGAATTACAAGATGCTGATGAAAGAGTGCGGTCTGGATAAGGAGCCTGAAAGCCTTGCTGCCGAGCCTGTGCAGGAGATCACGGTACAGGAGCCGGAGCCGGTCAGCGCACCGGATAACGGCTGCGTCCCTGACCCGGCAATTTCTGTGGAGACCATGAACGCATACGGCTACACCGATTCCAATATGCTGCCGCTGACAAAGGAGCGTGCGCTGGAACTCATGGAGCGCGATGTAACCGTGTACATGCTTCACACCGACAACACCGAGGCCATGGCGTTTGATGCAGAGGAAATCCGCAGCTTTGACGGCATCTTCGGCGTGGAGACTTCCGAATGGGAGACGGTCAAAGACCGCTTCGCGTCGCAGGACTATGAGAAAGCGTTCCTTGATAACCCTGCCGACAGCTTTGCCATCTATCAGCTTCGGGATAATGACGACACGGTGCAGCTCCACTATATGAACTCCGAGTATCTGGAGGAGAAAGGACTATCCATCCAAAAGGAGAACTACGCCGCCGTCTATGCAGGAGACCTCGACCGCAGGGGTGATACGCAGGATAAATTGAACGAGCTGTATGAGACCTTCAATATCCGCCGTCCGGAGGATTTTCGCGGCCACAGCCTGTCCGTCAGCGACATCGTGGCGCTGAAGCAGAACGGCGTGGTATCCTGTCATTACGTTGATTCCCGGGGCTTCAAGGCGCTGCCCGACTTCCTCAAGCCGGAAAACTATCTCAAAAACGCGGAGATGGCCATGGAGGACGATTACGGCATGATCGACGGCGTTATCAACAACGGGCCGAAGCAGACCGTGGCAGAGCTGGAGGAACAGGCAAAGTCCGGCAAGCCCATCTCCCTCATGGAGCTGGCGCAGGCGGCGCGCCGGGAACAGGCGCAAGCGTCACGGCAGGAGAAGAAGCCCTCCGTGCTGGCAAAGCTCTGTCCTCCCGTCAACGAGCCGAAAAAGACAGCGCGTTCAAAGCGCGCGGAAAGAGAGCTACTATGATGAATTTTACCAATGATGAAATGAACCTCATGTGCATCTACCAGAGCGACAGCCGCAGCGGGCTGATTGCCGCCCTCACCGAAATGCGCGGATACCTGGATGAGGATGAAGCCGAGCTGCGGGAGATGAGCGATTTTATCAAATCCCTTGGCAGCGTGCGCCGCGTGGAGGTGCTGCCCTACCATACCCTTGGCCTGTTCAAGTGGGAAAAACTTGGCATCACCTACAGCCTGGATGGCGTTCAGCCGCCCAGCGAGGAAGCGGTTCAGCGCGCTGAAGAGCTGCTTTGCATCAAGGATTATCCGGATTTCAAAAAGTAAGGCAAGCTGTGCCGCTAAACGTGAAAATTTATTTCAAAAACAGATAAAAAGTGCTTGACGAACCACTTGAAACATGGTATAGTATACACATGGTTAGTGAGGACTAACCGACGGGGCCGCTTTTGCTGACGGCGCATGGAATGCCTCCCATCGCCGTGGCCCAGAAAAGGAACAGGTTTTGCTCCCTGCTCCTGTCAAAGTCAGGCAGTTCTCCGTTTCGGGTG
>OGOS01001271.1_pt1 | contig 16685 bp, 11 predicted proteins | sample 1552701 | NCBI WGS metagenome assembly OGOS01 (sample SAMEA2580128, study PRJEB22360) | human gut metagenome | biome: human gut; feature: human-associated habitat; material: faeces | place: Denmark | collected 2008/2010
GGCTTGCTTGCCCGCAACCCGGAAAGTGACATTCCATCCTCTCGGAACGTCTGCCATCAATGCATATAGCTGCTGGTCTGCTGTCTGATTTTTCAACGTCGTGTTAAAATTGAAGGTTGATTTCGAATTGCCTTGCATATTGGGTTGCTTTGTCACAAATTCAGTTTGATAAGTTCCCTGTTCGGATACAGTCACAGTCAACGGCAATTCCGCCACGCCAGGGGCAGTCAGCGTAAAATGGTACGTTCCTTTATTTACTTTAAACGGGACATCCACCTTGAAAGAGAAATTCTTCTTTTCACCCGGCAGAACGGATATCTGATCGACTGTCCAACCTCCGGCTTTCATCTCATACTTCCAACCTCGCGGCATTCCTAAGACGGAAATAGAGGCATTCTTCACTTCGTCACAATTATTAATGACGTCAACACTGTAATTGATAGACTCTCCCGGCGGAACCGCAATCTTAGTGTAGGGAGTATACAACATCACACATTCATCAGCGCCATATGCGCGTGTACTCATCGGAAATAATACAAGTACGAGTACAAGTAATAGATTAAGATGATTCGTTCGCATTACTATAAAAAATTTTAGTACAAAATTGTTTATCAATAGCTGGCGACAAATATAGAAGTCTTCTTTATTACTGTCTATTAAAAGTATTAAAAAAAAATTACACCCCCTGCTCCCCACTTCCCCATATGTTTTGACCGAAGCGTAAGGAAGTTTTACATTCAAGCCAATAATTATAGAATATGAAACAACGAAATAAAATATTTTTATGTAAGTTTGCGTCCGCTAAGCGTGATATTTTAATATAGAACTTAAATATAAGAGTTATGCAATCAATTGACAATTTCAATTTTGCCGGCAAAAAGGCATTTGTAAGAGTTGACTTCAACGTTCCTCTGGACGAAAACTTCAACATCACAGACGACACTCGTATCCGTGCCGCCCTTCCTACTTTGAAAAAGATTTTGGCAGACGGCGGCAGTGTAATTATCGGTTCTCACCTAGGACGTCCGAAAGGCGTTACTGACAAATATTCACTGAAACACATCCTGAAACACGTTTCCGAACTGTTGGGTGTTGATGTTCAGTTTGCTAACGATTGTATCGGCGAAGAAGCCGGCGCCAAGGCTGCCGCCCTGCAACCGGGCGAAGCATTGTTGCTTGAAAACCTTCGTTTCTATGCAGAAGAAGAAGGCAAGCCGAGAGGTTTGGCTGAAGATGCTACAGACGAAGAAAAGAAAGCTGCCAAGAAAGCCGTTAAGGAAAGCCAGAAAGAATTTACAAAGAGATTGGCATCTTATGCCGACTGCTATGTAAATGATGCATTCGGTACAGCTCATCGCGCTCACGCTTCTACGGCATTGATCGCCGATTACTTCGACACTGACCACAAGATGTTCGGCTACCTGATGGAAAAAGAAGTAAAAGCTGTTGAAAAGGTATTGAACGACATCACTCGTCCGTTTACTGCAATCATGGGTGGTTCCAAAGTTTCTTCCAAGATCGAAATCATCGAGAACCTGTTAAACAAGGTAGACAACCTGATCATCACCGGCGGTATGACTTACACTTTCACGAAGGCTATGGGTGGCAAGATCGGTAAATCAATCTGCGAAGATGATAAGCTGGACCTGGCGCTCGACCTTATGAAGAAAGCAAAAGAAAAAGGTGTAAACTTGGTATTGGCCATCGACGCTAAGATCGCTGACGATTTCAGCAACGATGCCAAGACTGCTTATGCTGACGTAAACGAAATTCCCGACGGATGGGAAGGCCTTGATATCGGTCCGAAGACAATCGCTCTTTATGCCGAGGTTATCAAGAACTCCAAGACGATCCTGTGGAACGGCCCTACCGGCGTATTCGAATTCGAAAACTTTACAGACGGTTCCCGCGCAGTTGGCGAAGCTATCGTTGAAGCAACCAAGAACGGTGCATTCTCATTAGTAGGTGGCGGCGACTCTGTAGCTTGTGTCAACAAGTTCGGCCTGGCAAGCGGCGTTTCTTACGTTTCTACAGGTGGTGGCGCTCTGCTGGAAGCCATCGAAGGCAAAGTTCTTCCGGGCATCGCTGCCGTTAAGGGCGAAGCTTACAAATAAGAATAATCCTTATCCATAAATAAAAGGCTGCTTCTCACGGAGTGGCCTTTTTTATTGCTTTTTATCAAAACGACGTATTGAATTGCATGAATTGTCAATTGTCAATTATCAATTGTCAATCCAATTTTGTACCTTTGCGCGTCATATTTGGAATTAATAGAAAAATATATAGAATTATAAGGAAATGGCAAAAGAGCTGAAAGAACTGACTCCGAGAAGTGTGAACTACTCGCAGTGGTACCAGGATCTGGTAATCAAAGCGGATCTGGCAGAAAATTCTGCAGTACGCGGCTGTATGGTGATCAAGCCTTACGGATATGCAATTTGGGAAAAGATGCAACGTATCCTCGACGATATGTTCAAGGAAACAGGCCACGTAAACGCTTACTTCCCCTTGCTGATCCCGAAATCATTCCTGAGCAAGGAAGCCGAGCATGTGGAAGGCTTCGCCAAAGAATGTGCCGTTGTAACGCATTATCGTCTGAAAACAAACCACGACGGCACAGGTGTCGTAGTCGATCCGGCCGCCAAGCTGGAAGAAGAACTGATTATCCGTCCGACATCCGAGACAATTATCTGGAACACCTATCGTAATTGGATCCAGTCTTACCGCGACCTGCCTATTCTTTGCAACCAATGGGCAAACGTAATGCGTTGGGAAATGCGTACCCGCCTCTTCCTCCGTACCGCAGAATTCCTATGGCAGGAAGGACATACTGCTCACGCGACACGCGAAGAAGCCGAAATCGAAGCAAAGAAGATGCAGGGAGTCTATGCCGACTTTGCCGAAAACTATATGGCGATGCCAGTCATCAAAGGTGTCAAATCTGCAAGCGAACGTTTCGCAGGTGCATTGGACACCTACACGATCGAAGCGATGATGCAGGACGGAAAAGCGCTGCAAGCTGGAACTTCCCACTTCTTGGGACAGAATTTCGGCAAGGCGTTCGACGTTACCTTTATCGACAAGAATGGAAAGAGCGACTACGCTTGGGCGACTTCATGGGGGGTTTCAACCCGTCTGATCGGTGCCCTGATCATGTCCCATTCCGATGACAACGGCTTGGTTCTGCCTCCTCACCTCGCTCCTATCCAGGTGGTAATCATCCCGATCTACCGCAGCGAAGAACAGTTGGCGCAGATCAGCGAAAAGGTAAACGGCATCGTTGCCAAGCTGAAAGCGTTGGGTATCTCCGTCAAATTCGACGATGCCGACAACAAGAAGCCGGGATGGAAGTTCGCCGAATACGAACTGAAAGGCGTTCCCGTACGTCTGGCTATGGGCGGACGCGACTTGGAAAACAATACGATCGAAGTGATGCGTCGTGATACACTGGAGAAAGAAACCGTAACTTGCAACAACATCGAAACATACGTTCAGAACCTGTTGGAAGAAATCCAGAAGAACATCTTCCAAAAAGCACTCGATCACCGCACGGAAAAGACTATTACAGTCGACACCTACGAAGAGTTCAAGGAAAAGATCGAAGAGGGCTACTTCATCATGGCTCACTGGGATGGAACTCCCGAAACTGAAGAGCAGGTGAAGAACGAAACGAAAGCCACGATCCGCTGTATTCCGCTGGAAGGCGACAAGACTCCGGGCAAATGCATGGTGACCGGCAGACCTTCCGCACAGCGCGTATTGTTCGCACGGGCTTACTAAACCGTCCGTACATACAAAAGAAAATAAAGTTCCATAAGCATGAAACTCTTGTTCCATGCTTATGGAATTTTTGTTTCCTACCAATGAAATTTTTATTTACCTTTGGGGAAACTAATTGGAGACCTGTTATGGATTTAATTCTTCCTACCAATCAAAATACTTCAGCCCCCGTTACCCTTGACACAAAAGTGCTGGTCGTAATCGGGGCAAACGGGGCCGGTAAAAGCTCCTTCGGCAGAAACTTGCACCAACGCTACGCCGGACAAAGCGTATGGATATCCGGAATGCATTCCCTCTTCCTTTGCAGCGAGGAGAACAAGGCTCCTGCCAACGGCAACGAGCTGACACGGCTTCAGTCCATGATTGCGGAGCGACTTTTCATACCACGTATGTCAGAATATGAAAAGTTGATCCTGCATTTGCAAACGGAAGAATTCGAAGCTGCCGTCCAGTATAAAGAAGAAAGCAAGCTGGCCCCTGATCTATTGCCGCCGGTTACCAAGATAGACCGTATCCAGACGATTTGGGAGAAGATGTTCCCGCATAACCGCCTGGTACGCAAATCGGGTTTTATTGAACTAACCTCCACCAGCATCGACGGAGACTCTTATACGGCCGGCCGGATGAGCGACGGTGAAAAGCTGGTGTTCTATCTGATAGGCGCCGTGCTCTGTGCTCCCGACAATGCGTTGTTAATCATTGAAGAGCCGGAAGTCCTGCTCCACGACTCCATCAAAAATCCTTTGTGGGACGAGATAGAAGCCATGCGCCCGGACTGCACATACGTGTATCTAACGCACGACATCGACTTCGCCGCCTCCCGCGACAACAGCAAGCGCCTCTGGATACGTTCTTACAATGGAGACTCCCGGATATGGGACTACGAACTGATCGAAAACAATGACAGCACAGAGCACCGGAAAGGGGTTTATATGGAGATCTTAGGCAGCCGCAAACCGATCTTATTCATCGAAGGGACCGACTCCAACAGCATAGACAGCCGCCTCTACCCGCTTATCTTTCCCGACTACAAGGTAAAACCGATGGGAGGTTGCCCAAAAGTAATCGAAACGACAAAGGCTTTCGCCCAACTGAAAGATTTCCATACGCTGGATTCCAAAGGGATCGTTGACCGTGACCGTCGCACGGAAGGAGAAATAGCTTACCTGCGCGAACAGCATATCTATGTTCCTAACGTTGCCGAAGTGGAAAACCTGCTGATGCTGGAGCCTGTTATCAAGACCGTTGCCGGCCGTCTGATGAAAGATCCCGAACTGGTCTTCAATCAGGTCAAAGAAAACGTGATCAAACTTTTCCTGAAAGACCTCGAAAGCCAAGTTCTGCTTCATGCCCGCCATCGCGTACAGAAAAAGCTGGAAACGGCTCTGAACCGGAAGATGAGTACGGTGGACGAACTGACCGAACATGTGGAAAGTATCCGCAACACCGTACATGTAGACGAAATATATGCGGGAATCAAGGAGAAATTCATTCGGTTTGCCGAAACCGGAGATTACAAAAACATCCTTCGCGTTTACAATCAGAAAGGGATGTTGCCTCAGTCCCAACTCTGCAAATATTGTGGTATCAGCAATAAGGAGAGTTATTTAAACCTCGTCCTTTCCATTCTGAAAGAGAATAAAGAAGATGCGACTGTCATCCGGACTTCCATCAAAGAATGTTTAGGAACATAAAAAAGTTTCCCGAAATGAACAAAAAGTCCGTAAAAAGTCGTTCTTTTGTAACTTAGAAAAATATATGCAACGGGGCGGAAGCTCCTTACCGATTTAAACTATGCGCACACCTACTCTTCAATATCTTTATCTGCAAAAGCCGGTAACGATGGTTATTGTCATTTGCATAATCTCTGTCCTTCCCTGGATCGGGCTGGGAGATTTTTCGACTAAGGGAGAACCTCGCGAAGCGGCGGTTGCCGTTTCCATGCTCGAAACCGACAACTGGGTTTTGCCACAGGTCTATGCGAACGAATTTGCCTACAAACCACCGTTGGCGCATTGGCTGATGGCAGTCGCTTCCCTGCCGCAGGGATATGTTTCAGAGTTCACCTCCCGCCTGCCGTCTGCGTTGGCTTTTATTATACTGATCGGTTTCACACTGGTTTTCTTTGGCAAGCGGTTGCGGTTCCAGCAGGCATTCATCGCCACGCTATTGCTCATCACCTGTATCGAGATACACCGGGCTGCTATGACCACGCGTGTGGACATGCTGCTGACAACCTTTATAGTGATCGGGCTTTATCAGCTATACAGGTGGGAAGACAAACTGGAGTTAAAAGGGGTGCCGATCGCCATTCCGGCCTTATTGGGATGTGCCGTACTGACAAAAGGACCTGTAGGTATTATCCTGCCGCTATTTGTTTTCGGTGTCTATTTGCTGATGCTTCGTAAATACTCTTATTTAGTGATATTCAAAGCACTTCTTTATGCTGGTATTTCTTCGATATTCCTGCCTCTATTGTGGTATGTCGCTGCCTGGAAACAGGGAGGCGATACGTTCCTGAATGTAGTGTTAGCAGAGAATTTCGGTCGTTTCTTCCACCTCAGCACGCCTGATATCCATTACAATTTAGGGCATGAAAACGGAGTCTGGTATAATTTCATGACACTGGCTGCGGGATTTGTTCCCTGGACGATCTTCTTCTTTTTCTCTTTATTCGGATTAAAACTGCACAAACCAGAAAAGTCGGTGAAAGAGATACTGGCTAACACTTGGAATAATATTCGATCGATGGAAAAAGAGAAACTGTTCAGCTTAGTTGCATTGGTTTGTATAATTTTCTTCTATTCGATACCTTCCAGCAAACGAAGCGTATACTTGATGCCGGCATATCCGTTTATTGCTATTTTCTTGGCTCAATATACATTATACATTACGGAATACCGGACGAAGGTAACCCGAGTATTTGCCGCTTTCATGGCCTCCATTACTGCCGTCGTCATGATTGCCGTCGCTCTGACAATGGCCGGAGCAATCGATCCTGTCAAGATTGCGAGTCAGTACACAAGCCACCAATCGACACTGGAAATGGTCGAGTTGGTATCGAATATGTTCGCATATCCCTGCGGACTGACAATTTGCATCCTGATAGTCCTTTTGGCTATTCTGGCGACTGTCTATTATCAGATGTTCAAGAAGATCAACATCAAGATCCTGTATGCGACGATTGCATTGGCCTTCGCCATTAACTTATTGATCGACGGGGTTGTCATGCGCGGTATACGCCAGGGAAGCTCCGCCCGTCCGTTTGCCAAGCAGGTTCAGAAAGAATATCCGTTGGATGACATGAATATGTATGTAATGAATGATCTGAAGACATATGCTAATCTTTACGGGCTGAATTTCTATTTGGGCAACAAGTTCCATAATTTCGGGCAGGAACAGCCGGTAAGCGGCTTCTTTTTCTGTACCGTGAAAGACTTGGAAACTGTACAAAAAAATTATGGAGATAAGTACACATTCAGTCTACTTACCTCCACAAAGAATGTTATTGCCGACGTACGTCAAAGAATCGTACTATGCAGCTTCTTACGAAACGAATAATCAATATTTAAAGACTTTGCCACCGGCAAGCACTTCCTGTCTTGCTTCATCGAATGTAGCTTTTTCTCCTGTCCGAAGAGAAGCCGTACACATGATGTTGGCAATAGAATGATTATAGCCGGCATCTACCGGAGCATTCGGTTGCTTGCGGCTTTTCACGCATTCCATCCAATTACGCATATGCAGGTTTGTCATTGGATCGGCTCCTGTATTGGAACCCGTTTCCACCTTGATAGAAGGCAATTTGAATTCTTCCAACAGGTTCGGTTGCATTCCCATTTCATCCGCGAAACGTTTGGTCAAACCACCTTCCGATGTCACTTTATTTGTATCCAGGTTCAACGTACCGCCATTAGAGAAGTACAATTCTTTTGTTCCGCCTGCCGAGTTATGCATACGGGAAGAATATACGACCTGGAAATTCTCGCCTGCTTTTCCATAATCGAACACAGCCGTCATCGTATCATAACTGCGGCGCCCGTCATTCCATTGATAGATTCCACCATTGGCTGCGACACTATTCGGGTGGTTGCAACCAGTAAACCAGTGTACCGTATCGATCTGATGTGACATCCACTGGCCGGGAATGCCGGAAGAATACGGCCAGAACAGGCGATATTCCAAATACTTACGCGGGTCCCATTCTTCGTACGGGCGATTCAGCAGGAAACGCTTCCAATCAGTATCCCTCTCAAAACATTGTGCGACCAAAGCCGGACGACGCCAGCGTCCGGGCTGGTTAACGTTCCAACACATTTCCACCATCGTGATCTTGCCAAACTTACCAGAACGGATAAAGTCGTTGGCAGCATGATAGTTTGGGGCCGAGCGGCGTTGGGAACCAATCTGCACGATCTTTCCACTTTCCAACACAGCTTTGCGGGCAGCACGAGCATCTTCCATCGTTTCAGCAAAAGGTTTCTCTACATAGGCATCGCATCCGGCTTTAACCGCTTCGATACAGTGCAAAGCATGCTGGAAATCGGATGTGGCAACGATCACGGCATCACACATTTTTGCGTCATACAGTTCTTCGTTGTTACGGAATGCTTTCACTTTCTTTCCATATTTCTCCTGGAAGAAAGCAACACCTTCTTCTCTACGCCGTTTCCAAATGTCGGAAATAGCGACGATTTCAAAGCCTAACTCATCGGCACAGGCCATAAAAGCAGGAATCAAAGAATGGCGGGCACGGTCTGAAAAGCCGACGATACCCACACGAATCTTCTCGTTTGCGCCCATTATGTTAGCGAAACTCTCTGTACTGAATCCCAGTCCGCCAATAGTCAGACCTGCTGCACCTAAGGCGCTGTGTTTAAGGAAATCTCTACGTGTTGTCATGGTTCCTATTTTTTAGTTAACTATTTAAGTTCTCTAATCTTGATATTCCGGAAAGAAACTTCGTCCCAGTGATCCTGCAAAAGGATATGACCTTTTTCAGCAGTACCGAAAGGTCCAAATTCGGCATATTCCTTCTTCGCGAATTTGCTTCCCTTCACGACTTCCAAGAATGCATCCGAAGCCCAATCATACTCAACGGTCTTAAAGCCGTTCATCCAATGTTCGACATGTTTGTTAGGGAATACTTTGATAACTCCCTTATTCCACTGTCCGACACCATTGAAGCGTTTGTTTTTCGCAGGGATAATATCGTACAAGCTGGAAACCGTACGGCTACCAGGATAAGTCGTGTACAGTTTGGCATCCGGATGTTGCTTGTCATCCAGAACCTGGTATTCCGGACCGATCACAAAGCCTTTATTCTTCTTGCTTTCCTGAATCAGATATTTCATACCGCTATTTGCACCTTCCGTCAACTTGAACTCAAAGCTCAGCTCGAAGGCGCCAAACTCATCGACTGTCAGGATATCACCACCTCTTTTACCTTCCGGACCGCCATTCTTCATAACAGTCAATTCACCATTTTCAATCTTCCATCCGTTTTCAGGGAATGTTTCCTGTCCGGCACCCCGCCATCCGTTAGAAGTCTTACCGTCAAACAACAGTTTCCAACCAGCCGCTTTTTCTGCTTCTGTCAGCGTATTCGGAATACAGTTCACTTCCGGAGCTAACGGGCCTTGCATACGCTCTGCCTCCAGATTTTCCGTCTTAATACGGATATTACGCCACCAAATTTCCTTGCCGACATTCTCCGTTTTCCCGAAAATGCCATGTACCTGGAAAGCGATAAAACCTTCCGGTGTCATATCATCTACTACATTCGAAGTGTTCACACCATTCAGCCAGATGCGGATACTGTTGCCGATAGCTTCAATTCGATACTTGTTCCAATCATCTTTCTTATAGGCGGCTCGTCCAGCTTCGTTATTCGTTAAAGGAGCCAGCCAACCGCGTCGCGCCTCATCATAAAGCCCACCACTCCAAGCACGGTCGGACGGGTCAATTTCGCACTGATAGCCATGCACACGTCCATTATTGTAATCCGGCTTACTTTCGCTTCGAAACTGCACCCCGGAATTCAAGTCTGGATGACATTTCACTTCAAACTCCAGAATAAAATCACCATACGTTTGTTCTGTTGCCATAAAACTGTTCGGTTCTTTATCCACAGTCTGGCCGACCATACATCCATTCTCTACACGATAGGGAGCCTTACCATTCAACTGCTTGAAGCCAGTAAAATCCTTACCATTAAACAATTGCTGCCATCCGTCGTTAGGTTGGCAGGCACCACACAGCAAAGTCAGAGACAAAGCTGCTAATTTCAAATACGCTTTCATTTGCTTTCTGATACTATAATTAGTTAGACAATTAATTTCCTTTAGTTAATAAACATGTGTACGTGCACAAAGATATAAGTTTTTGCACTATCATAGCATTAAATCTCAAAAAAGTTAGAATAACTACACTAAAATAGCTCTTTACAAGCCGTCTATTTCCCACTCTCCCTGCTATTATTTTAAAATCAGAGTCGGCGATTATATAATCACTGCAGCCAATTACATAGCCGCTGCCATTGATTTAAGAATAATATGGCAGTAAGGCCATTTTTATTACGCAATAAAAGAATAAAGTAAATAAGATTTACAAATTTGTTTTCCTGTATCCCAATAAGAAGTATATTTGCAGATAAATGACCTTATTATAAACGAATTGATTTTTATGGAACAACAGTTTATGAAGACTGCCTTTTTTGATTTCGACGGTGTGGTTGTAGACACAGAACCTATTTACGATATTTACTGGAATGAAGCAGGAAAACGCTATCAGACGGGAATCCCCAATTTCGCATCCCACATCAAAGGGACGACATTGCCTTATATATTGGAGAAGTATTTTTCCGACCGATCTGAAGAATTTAAGGAAATGGTAATCCGCGAATCAATGGAATTCGAACAGCAGATGCCTTTTCCACCGGTTCCGGGTGCGATGGAGTTTATCCATCTTCTGAAAAGTAAAGATGTAAAAGTCGGTTTGGTCACCAGTTCCGACGATGCCAAGCTAAAACGGGCCTTCCGCCTTTTGAAACTCGACAATCTGTTCGATACGGTCGTGAGTGCCGACCGGATCACAAAAGGGAAACCCGATCCAATGTGTTATTTGCTTGCCGCCTCCGATCTGCATGTATCACCTTCCGACAGTCTGGTATTTGAAGACTCTTTTGCCGGAATACAGGCCGGGACCAATGCGGGTATGCGGGTTATCGGACTTAGCACGACCAATTCCGAAAAGTCTTTAAAAGACAAAGTTTATCAGGTCATACCCGACTTCCAAAACATTACGTTCGAAGAATACAAACAGTGGTAGAACGGACATAAAAATAAAAAGGGGATGTGCCGTCACTCCCCTTCTTATTGTACAAAAATCCGATTACTTAAAAATTATATCCGACACGGACAGCCAACGCTGCGGCATCCAAATCCTTTATAATATTATACTTACGCTTTCTTTCTTCCTCTTCCTCATCCTCCTCTTCCTCATCCTCATTTCCGATATTGGCTCCAAAACGAGTTGCATCCCAAGGACCTGCTTTCCAAAACGAAAGGCTTAAGCCTGCCAACGGATAAAAACCGAACATCTCACTCAATTTAAATACATAATGAGCATTCATATCAATTGCCCATGCACTTAACCCATCATTCTTTACTAAATGAGTAATAGACGGGGTCAAACGAAACGCATCCGTTACACAATAACGATAATCGATGCCGATAGTAGCATTGCCGACATCATTAAAATTATAACCCAAGTTGAAGCCAAACGAGGATTGACCTTGCTGCGTCTGTGCATATGCACCTATACTAAACAGCGTCAACATCAACATAACAATTAATTTTTTCATACTTTTCTTATTTAGTACAACAATATCTATCGCCAAATATAGTATTTTTCCTTAACAAAAGTATATTACTTTACTTTTAATTTATCACCTGCACTTTTTACAATGCTACGATAATAGTCTTCATCATAGCCAGGGAAATCCGGATATTCGGATAATCCGTAACCATTCTGCTTAAAATGTCCGTTTTCTTCCTTCTTCACGTTACCATCCATATATTTGACTAACAAGTATTCTCCTAATTTCTTCCAACGGGCTGTTGCCTGGTCGGCAGTAGTAGAACTAAACCAGGTCAGGAACTTAACCGCTTCCGCCGGATTCTTGGCATACAGTTCCGATGCAGCCTTATCGACAGCCGGAATTGTCTGTTGATAGCTGTTCTCCAACTCCTGCTGAACAAGACGGATATCCTGAATCATATAACTATATTTGCCATACGCCATATTAGCCACCCAGTTATGAATCCAGAAAGCGGATGTCCAAGAAAAATTCATCATATCACCGTTTCCGACACGATAACATTCGGGAGAAGCTGTCACCGAACAATAGATCGGCGTAAAGACAGCCATGTCTGCATCATCCACACCGAACCAAAGAATACCACCGACGGCATCCGGTAGCCAATTACGCATCTGAGGAACAATCACAAAACCGGTCTGCTGCGTAGCAATCGCACGCTCGTTCGTATATTCCTGACCGTCCACTTCGAAAGTCATCGGACGCCAACGATACGGAACTTTGTAAGGACCTGCACCGGCATCCTTCGTCATATCTAAATCAGTTCCTTCGAAATGGTCGCGCATACCGTTCTGCACATCCTGAACGGATAACAAACGATCAGGCTTGACATACAAAGGCATAGGCTTCTTCATTACATCGCCCTTAATCAGATCCATATATTGATCCATCGATTTATCATATTTGCGAAAGAAAGACCACACACGGGCTTCACAACCACGCAGAGCACTGAAATCATACGGGCAATAGGCTTTCTGGAAACTAAAATCCTTATCCCTGCCACTGAAATATCCCTTTTCACGAGCAAAAGAGACAACATCCGGTGAATAAATGCAGTTCTCCTTATCATCAAACGGGATCTGCTGAATACGAGATTGATTGGCATGAGCCGAAATACAATCGTCCGGAATACGAATAGCAACCCAGACTGCTCCTTTATTACCCGGACCTTTACCGATCATTTCCATCACCCAAGCTTCGTTCTTATCAGCAATAGAGAACGTTTCCCCACTGCTATAGTAGCCATAATCCTTCACCAGGTCAGTCATAATCCGAATAGCCTCCCGCGCCGTCTTGGAACGTTGCAAAGTGACATAAATCAGACTGCCGTAATCCATGATACCGGTCGTGTCAACTAGTTCGGGACGCCCCCCGAAAGTGCTTTCCGTAATCGCAACTTGATGTTCATTCATATTACCAACTACAGAATAGGTCTGTTCAACCTGCGGAATCTGTCCTAACGGTTTATGGGTGTCCCACTCGATGATATCCAGCATCGCCCCTTTCGGCCAAGTCGCAGCCGGCCAGCGATACAGTTCACCATATAACGTATGCGAATCTGCCGCATAACTGATCATAACAGAGCCGTCAACCGAGGCTTTCTTTCCCACCAGTAGACCTGTACATGCAAAGGCTTCCATTCCGGAAAGCATAACAGCACAGGTTACCATCAAAATCCATGTTTTTCCCATATAAATAAAGTTTATGCAAATAATAACATATATACGCCGGCACCGCAGCAATAGCCGATCAACGCCAAAATTGAAAATCGTTTGGTATAATACATAAAATCGATCTTTTCCAATCCCATTACCGTTACACCTGTTGCAGAACCGATAATCAAGATACTACCGCCAGTCACGGCACAGTAGGCAAGGAATGTCCAGAAACCTCCGTCCGATACAAAGAACTGAGCATAAGGAGCCAGATTGGCCGCATCCGGTACAATCGGATACATACCCATTGTTGCCGCAACTAAAGCTACGTTGTCCACACAGGAAGACAAAACACCGATCACGAAGCTGATCAGATAAGGTTCATGTACATGCTTATCCAGAAAAGCGGACATCAACCCTAACTGGCCGGAGGTTTCCAAAGCCCCTACCGCCATCAGGATACCCAAAAAGAAAAAGATCGTCGCTAGGTCGATGTTCGGAAGTAACTGAGAAATACGTAACTTATTAGATTCGTGCATATGCAGTTTGCTATACATGATATCCGTATAGAACCACAGGACCACCAAGCCCAACAAAACACCTAAGAAAGGTGGAAGGTCTGTCACCATCTGAAAGACCGGAACCAAAGCCAACGAAAGTACACCAATCACAAAGATCACCCGACGCGAATGATTCGGTATTTCCGGTGCATATTCGTCTGCCATTTCTTCCTCGCTCATCACACGTAAAGTCGCATCTTTCTTAAACAACCAAAAATTAGCAATCGTCAGAGGCACAAGCAAGTTTATCAATGCCGGAAAGAATACATGCGAAATCTGGTGCATAGCTGTGACATTCTTGCCCACCCAGAGCAAAATGGTCGTCACGTCACCAATCGGAGACCATGAACCACCTGCATTCGCAGCAATAATCACCATACAGGCATATTTCAAACGATCTGTCCGGTCCGGAACCAGTTTCCGTAACACGGCCATAATCACGATAGCAGCAGCCAAATTATCCAACAAGGCAGAAAAGAAAAAAGCGGCAAAACTTATATACCACAATAATTTCCTTTTATTGGCAGTGCGGATATATCCGGTAACAGCCCGGAAACCACCATGCTTATCCACGATATCGACAATCAGCATGGAGCACATGACAAAGAAAAGCGTTTCGGATACATTCCCTAAATGATAAACAATCGAACGGTTTGTAATAAATGTAATAAACTGATCTTTCAGAGGAGCATTTGCCATTTCCGGGTTTTGGGTCAGAAACTCTTGAAACAAAGGACTGGAGCGTTCGACAAAAATGTCATAGGCGTCAAACATCAATATCATCCACAGTGATATTGCCATAAACAGAGCTATCGCAGCTTTATTTATCTTTATCTTATCTTCCAGCGCGATTGCAAGAATCCCTAAAACAAAGATGACAGGCATTAAAATAAACATAGTACAATATATTTAAATTTATTATCAAATCACAAAAGAAAGAATTTTTCATTCCAAGCTCTTGCATACCAAAAAGCATTATAAATTTTAGTTAAACAAAAGAATAGTCTGAGAAGACCCCTCCTTTCGTTTTTATTATATAGAATACAGATATTCTATTTCTTCCGACCAAATAGACTCATCCGGTGTTTCCAGAATTAAAGGAATGTTATCAAACCGGGGATCATCCATCAGCATCTTAAATGTAGTCAATCCCATCACTCCTTTCCCAATACTATCATGGCGATCCACACGGGTAGCCAGATCTTTTTTGGAATCGTTTATATGCATGCCACGCAAATAAGAAAAACCTACTACCTCGTCAAAATGCCGGAATGTCTCCGTAAAACCTTCGACAGTCTTGATATCATAACCTGCTGCCAATGTATGAGCAGTATCTATACAAACTCCAACACGGGATTTATCTTCCACTTTATCGATAATGTAAGCAAGTTGCTCAAAGGTATATCCCAGATTGGTTCCCTGTCCGGCTGTATTTTCTAATACGGCACATACACCCGAAGTCTGATCCAATGCCCAGTTAACCGAATTAGCTATGCGCGCCAGACAGTCCTCCACCTCCATCTGGTTCAAATGACTTCCGGGATGGAAATTCAAACGGTTCAATCCCAGTTGCTCACAACGTTGCATTTCATCCAAGAAAGCATCCCGTGACTTCTGCAAACCTTCTGCTTCCGGATGTCCCAGATTGATCAGATAACTGTCATGCGGAAGAATATATTCTGCTGCATAACCAAATTCCTCACAACGCTCTCTGAAAAGAGAAATACTCTTTTTTGTCAGCGGAGAAGATTTCCATTGACGCTGATTACGGGTAAACAAAGCAAATGCCTTCGCCCCGATCGCATTCGCATTCACCGGAGCATTCTCAACTCCACCCGATGCCGACACATGTGCTCCAATATACTTCATTATGTTATTTATGTTTTATTGTTTATTCACCTTCTGCTTTGCATCCCGCAAAATGAAATTTTTCTGTCGCCTGTTCTTGTGTAACTATAAAATAGACCAAGTCGGCACGCGTACATAACTCATCTTGTGAATTATAGATCTCCGTTTCAATAAAGATTGCATTTCGTTTACGGTCTTTGATACGCCCCCTGATTGTCAGCCTGGGCTCACAAGTAGAAAGACTTTTCAGAAAGCGGGCATCCAAGCGTGAGGTCATTCCTGAAGTCTGTAACTTCCTAAGCACTACCCAACCTGCCAATTCGTCCATCAATGTTGTCAGGATTCCACCATGCAACGTATTCAACCACCCCTGATAATGAGCTTCCGGCTCCCAATAAGCTACAATATCGTCGCCATCCTCATAAAACTCCATATGAAGTCCCATCGGATTGCTCGGGGCACAGCCAAAACACATATATCCATCCAATCCTTCCCAGGGATTAATAATCTTTTTCATATTTGACAATTTTTACCACAGCCCTATTAATTTACAAAGGTAACAAAAAAAGCAGAAATAAGGTTTATTAAAATAGCGCATGGTGGAAAAATGGCGCCGAAACAAAGCTGTAAATAAAATAGCCACAAACCGACACTTTCACCACCACACTGAACAGAAAACCGACAAAAGCCCCTAACCCGGCTTTAAAAGCCTCGGCAGACTTCTTCCCTCCAAACAACTCGCCAATTACGGCTCCTGCAAACGGGCCGATCAACACGCCCCAAGGAGGTAAAACGAAAAGACCGGCAATCGTTCCGATCATACATCCCCAATTTCCCCATTTACCACCTCCACTGTATTTTGTGCCCAACATAGGCGTCACATAATCCATCACTTGAACAATAATGACCAGCATAGCCCATAAAATCAAATGTGTAGTACTAAAATGGATTCTATCCGTAAAA
>OGOS01001277.1_pt1 | contig 16636 bp, 18 predicted proteins | sample 1552701 | NCBI WGS metagenome assembly OGOS01 (sample SAMEA2580128, study PRJEB22360) | human gut metagenome | biome: human gut; feature: human-associated habitat; material: faeces | place: Denmark | collected 2008/2010
CGGCTTCCGATGCGGACGAGCTGCTGCAGATCGCGGAGGTGCGCGAGCGCCTGGAGGTCTGCCGTGTGCTCATCGCCCACCTGGGGGCGCGTAGGGAAACACGTTGGCATGCGTTCGCGGAGAATGCAGATTTCCCGGATATGGATCCCGCCTATCGGAAGTACGTCAACTCGCGCATGGTCGACGGCAAGATTCAGATCGTCTTCCGTGATCTTGTGGGAAAGGGGCAGCGTCTTGAGCATCTCGATTAACGCACGGGCGTGCACGGCCTGCGGGGCCTGCATCCGGGTTTGCCCCGGCAATCTGATTCGGCAGCGGACGGACGGTGTGGCCGTAATACGCCATCCCGAGAACTGCTGGGGGTGCGCGGCCTGCCTGAAGGAATGCCCCAGCGGCGCCATCGTGTATTTCCTGGGCGCGGACATGGGCGGGTGCGGCACGACGCTGGGCGTTGAGAGCACTCCCGAGCATGCCGTCTGGACGTTCGCTCGCGCGGACGGCACGCGATTCCGCATAACCATCGACAAGAAGCAAGCGAACAAGTATTAGAGGAAGGATTCCATGGCTCAGAAATCATCGCATCTGGACGCGCTGGAGGCGGAGTCCATCTACATCATGCGCGAGGTTGCCGCCGAATGCGAGGACCCCGTCATGCTGTACTCCGTCGGCAAGGACTCGTCGGTCATGCTGCACCTGGCGCTGAAGGCCTTCGCGCCCGAGAAGCCGCCGTTCCCGTTCCTTCACGTGAACACGACGTGGAAGTTCCACGAGATGATCGAGTTCCGCGACCGCCAGATGGAGAAGTACGGCCTGGACCTGATCGAGTACATCAACCGGGACGGCGTGGCGCGCGGCATCAACCCGTTCGACCACGGCTCGGCGTACACGGACATCATGAAGACCCAGGCGCTGAAGCAGGCGCTGACGAAGTACGGCTTCGATGCCGCGTTCGGCGGTGCGCGCCGCGACGAGGAGAAGAGCCGCGCGAAGGAGCGCATCTTCAGCTTCCGCAACGCGGCGCAAGCGTGGGATCCGAAGAACCAGCGCCCCGAGATGTGGAAGCTGTTCAACACGCATATCAACAAGGGCGAATCCATCCGCGTGTTCCCCATCTCGAACTGGACGGAGAAGGACATCTGGCTGTACATCCAACGCGAAGGCATCGAGATCGTGCCGCTGTACTATGCCGCCGAGCGGCCCTGCGTGGAGCGCGACGGCCAGCTGATCATGGTGGACGACGACCGCTTCCGCTTCCTGCCCGGCGAGAAGCCCCGGATGCGCAAGATCCGCTTCCGCACGCTGGGCTGCTATCCGCTGACCGGCGCCATCGAATCCGACGCGGACACCATGGACGCCATCATCGCGGAAACGCTGTCAGCTGTGACCAGCGAGCGCACGACGCGCGTCATCGACAAGGACGGCGGCTCGGCGAGCATGGAGAAGAGGAAGAGGGAGGGGTACTTCTAAGATGGACAACCTGTTGAAGATCATTACGTGCGGCTCGGTAGACGACGGCAAGTCCACGCTGTTGGGACACCTCCTCTACGATGCGAAGCTGCTGTTCGCGGACCAGGAGAAGGCGCTCGAGCTTGAGAGCAAGGTGGGCAGCCGCGGCGGCGAGGTAGACTACAGCCTGCTGCTGGACGGACTGTCGGCGGAGCGCGAGCAGGGCATCACCATCGATGTGGCGTACCGCTACTTCACCACGGACAATCGCAGCTTCATCTGTGCCGACACGCCCGGCCATGAGGAGTACACGCGCAACATGGCCGTGGGCGCCAGCTTCGCCGACCTGGCGGTGATCCTGGTGGACGCCACGAAGGGCGTGCTGGTGCAGACGCGCCGACACACCCGCATCTGCAGCCTCATGGGCATCCGGCACTTCGTGTTCGCCGTGAACAAGATGGACCTGGTGAACTACAACGAATACGAGTTCAAGAAGATATCGAAGTCCATCCGCATGATGGCAGCGGAATTCGACTACGATTCGCTGCAGATCATCCCCGTCAGCGCCACGGAGGGCGACAACGTTGTCCATCCCTCGAAGGAGATGCCCTGGTACACCGGTCCCACGCTGCAGGCGTACCTGGAGGAAATCGACGTGGACACGGCGGAGCTGGAGAAGGGCTTCTCCATGCCCGTGCAGCGCGTCAGCCGCCCGGACCGCACGTTCCGCGGCTTCCAGGGAACGGTCGCAACCGGCCGCATAGCCGTCGGCGACCCGGTGAAGGTGCTGCCCAGCGGCACGACGTCGAATGTGGCGCGCATCGTGGAGGGATTCGACGATGTGCGGCAGACGTCGGCCGACCATGCATGAAGCATCGTGCTGGAAGACGAAGCGGACGTATCGCGCGGCAGCGTGCTGGTGAGCAGCTACGATCCCCTGGTCAGCAACGCGTTCACCGTCGAGATGCTGTGGATGGACGAAGCGCACCTGGTGCCCGGCAAGAACTTCATCTTCCGTATCGGCACGAAATCCGTGCCCGGCACCGTACTGAACATCCGCTACCGCATCAATGCGAACACGGGCGAGCACGTCGTTGCCGACGAGCTGAAGAAGAACGAGATAGCCGTCTGCGACATCAGCCTGGGCGAGAAGACGGTCATCGACACGTTCGAACGCAACGCACATCTGGGCCGCATGATCCTCATCGACCGCCTCACGAACATGACAAGCGGCTGCGCAGTGGTCCAGCACGACCTGAACCGCTCCGACAATCTGACGTGGCAGCAGACGGACATCGACCGCACGCTGCGCGAGGGCCATATGGAGCAGAAGGCGTGTACGTTGTGGTTCACCGGCCTGTCCGGTTCCGGCAAGTCCACGCTGGCGAACGCCGTGGAACGCGCGCTGTACGCGCGCGGCAGGTTCACCATGCTGCTGGACGGCGACAATGTCCGCATGGGCTTGAACAAGAACCTGGGCTTCACGAAGAGGGACCGCATCGAGAACATCCGGCGCGTTGCCGAGGTATCGAAGCTCATGAACGACGCCGGACTGATTGTCATGACAAGCTTCATCAGCCCGTTCGTCCGCGACCGCCACAATGCACGCGAGATCATCGGCCCGGATCGCTTCATCGAGGTATACGTCTCCACGCCTTTGGAGGAATGCGAGCGCCGCGACGTGAAAGGCCTGTACGCGAAGGCCCGCGCGCACAAGATCAACAACTTCACGGGCATCACGAGCCCCTACGAGGTCCCGGAGCATCCCGAGATCACGGTCGACACCAGCACCGAGAAGCTCGAGGACAGCGTGGCCCGCATTCTCGAGGCAATCGATGCGCTGGAGGCATCCCCCGCGGCAGACGCCGCGGATGACGGCCGGGAAGCACCTGCCGAATAGACGACGCAGAGGAGGCGGGCAGTTTGGGAGGAGGTTCCCATCCCCGCACTTATCAGGAAGGAAGCCATGTCCCGCAAACTGGTACTCCATATTGGCACGCATAAGACCGGCACGACGGCCATACAGGGCGCGATGGCCGCGAACGTCCCGGCGCTGAAGGCGCAGGGCTATGTGTATCCCCTGTTCTCCTCCCATTTCGAAGGCGTCCCGAACGACCGCAACGGCTATTTCATCGGCCGGTTGGTGAAGGACGTCGTAAAGCCGGGCTCCATCGAGGAGGGCAGACTGGCATTGGCACAGACCCGCAGCGCCGAACTGGAAAAATACCTTGACGCGCCCGAGGACGTGATCCTCTCGGACGAGCGCCTGTGGTATTCGGCAACCGGCTATGGGCAGTATTGGACGGTGCTGCGCTCGCTCATGGAGGATATCGGCTTCCGGGAATTCGAGATAATCCTGTACCTGCGCCGCCAGGACCGCTTTGCAGAAGCGCTGTGGAACCAGTTCGTGAAGGGCGATACGCGCATGACGGAATCGCTGCAGGAATACCTTGACGGCAAGGTTATGAGGCGCGTCTGCGATTACGCGAAGGGCCTGGACGCACTGGCCGACACGTTCGGCAAGGAGAACCTGTCCGTGCACGTGTTCGACCGGGCGCGCATGAAGGGCGGCAATGTGGTGCCCGACTTCGTGAACGCCATCGGCGTGGACATCGCCCCGTTCAAGGAGCCCAAGAACAAGGAGGCCAACGTCCGCCTTTCGAACGACGCCGTGGAGATCAAGCGCCTCCTGAACGCCTCCGAAACGTATGCGAGCATGCCGAACTTCATGCGCCAGACCATGCTGGATATCAGCACCGCCCACCCGGAATCGAACAAGACGAATATCCTGCCCGCGGCAAAGCGCCAGGAATTCCTTGCCCGCTACGAGGAGGGAAACGCGTATGTGGCGCGCGAGTACCTGGGCATCGAGAGCGGCGAGCTGTTCGGGCCGGCGAAGGCGGATGCCTACCCCGACTGGACGCCCGGCAGCAATTCGATGCGGACCACGCTGACGCTGGCCTTCGATGCCCTGCTCGCGCAGAACCGCGACTACCGCGAAGGCATCCGGAAGGTAAACCAGCATCCGCCGTTCGTCAGCCGGGCGAAGCGCAAGCTGAAGAGGACGCTGGGGCGCTAGAGCCATATGCGCCGGAACGGCGCTTCGCCCCGCATTACTGCTTTTCACGATAGTTGACCATCATAAATCCAAGCAATCTACTGGGTTTTTATTGCACTAAGCTTATTCGTGCAGGTAAACGAACCAGAAAGGCGTTATGAACCGAACCGCTGACAGAGTCCGCTCCTTCCCCGAAGGTGCGGAAGGAGGCCTCCGCTGATGGCGGACGGCACATCGAAGAAACCCACGCTGGGCCAGCTGGTGAAGACCATGCTGGGCATTGGCTGCGTCGGTTTCGGCGGCGGTTCTGCCCTGATTCCCGTGCTGGAGGAGACGCTGGTGCGCAAACACCACTTCATCACGGAGGACGAATTCAACAAGGATATCGTCATCGCCAGCGTCACACCCGGCGCCCTTCCGGTGGAGGTTTCCGCCGGCGTGGGCAAGCAGGCGGCCGGCCCGCTGGGAATGCTGGCATCTGCCTCGTCCATCTCACTGCCCGGCGTGGCGCTGACCGTGTTCGCCATGGCCGCGCTGAGCCAGTTCGGCGACGAGGTCATCGAGCAGGTGGACTTCCTGTCCATCGGCGCCCTGGCCTACATCCTGTGCGTTCTGCTGCACTACAGCTACACGGTCATATGCAAGGCGAAGACGCATCAGCTGTCCGTGCTGAACGCCATCATTGCCCTGATCGTGTTCGGCATGGTGGGCGAATCGTCGTTCGTGAAGCTCACCGGGCTCGCCGGCACGCTCCCCTCCGTGGACCTGACCATCATCAACGTCATGGCCGTGGCGTTCTTCCTGGTGTTTTGGACGCACGGCGACTACTCGGCCAAGCGCGTGGTGCCCGGCATCATCGTCAGCTTCCTGTACGTGCTGGGCGCCGACGGATCCTTCGGGCTGAAGAACATGCCCCTTGAACTGGTGTCGGGCATTGCCATGCTGGTCATGGCCGTGGTGGGACTGCGCCAGGAGATGCAGGGCAAGCAGCATCTTTTCGACGCATCGCGCCTGAAGGACCTGGGCAAGGAAACCGCCGCGGCCGCCGCCATGCTGGTGGTGTTCTGCCTGCCCGCCCTGCTGGTATTCGACGGCACGCCGGAATTCGTGGGCCGCGGCATCCTGTCGGCCCTGACGTCGTTCGGCGGCGGCGATGCATACCTGGCGCTGGCCGACGGCCTGTTCGTCACGGCGGGCTTGGTGCTGTACGTGGATTTCTACAACCAGCTGGTGCCGGTGGCGAATGTGCTGCCGGGCTCCATCCTGTGCAAGGTGCTATCAGGCATGGGCTTATTCGTGGGCTACCGCGCTACGGACGATGTCATGGTTGGGTTGGCCGTGGCGCTTGCGGGCTTCTCCTGCTCCATCGCCATGTCCAGCACCACGTTCTCCATCGTCGACTTCTTCTACAGCGGCCTGGAGCACTTCCGATCGTTCAAGACGCTGAAGAAGGCCATCTCCCCCATCATCGTGGGTCTGATGGGCAGCGTGGCGCTGAACCTGATCCGCTCGTGCACCACCATCGTTGTCGACAGCCTGCCACCCTGGTTCGCACCGGCGCTCTGCCTGGTGCTGACGGCAGCGAACCTGCTGGTCATGCATAAGGTAGGCAACAAGCCGCTGCCCATGGTCATCGGCATGGCCGTCATATCGTGCGTGCTCTGCAATGTTCTGGCGCTGTACTAGCGCCGTAAGTGTAGCGCTCCCATAAAGCCGGCACGCACTGCCGGTACGCATAAGCCGGAAGCAGGCAATCCTCGGATAGCGGCCCTCCACCCCCCTCCCGACCGGTTTACCCGCGCGTTGTCCGGGGAAACGCCTTTTCCGCCCGCCCGCCGCGCGTTCTGCCGGCATGCGTCGCGTACAATATGAGGCGAACGAACCTGCGCGGCCCACAACGGCCGTTCCGATTTTGAGGAGCATGTCATGGAATCTGCCGAAACCACTTGGGAAACCACCGAACCTGCATCGCCCGCCGAAGGGCCGTGGACGTTGTACGATCGCATGATCGCCGGCGTGCCCGAGGGCATCGCCGTCAAGGACGTCTGCATCAACCTGCATTGGAGCTACGTCGAGGCGGAATGCGGCATGGGCGTGAGCTACACCGTGCGGGGCGGCGCTAAGACGCGCGCCGCTGAGCAGGTCGATCCCTTCTCCCTGGAGTTGCATCAGCTGGCAGCGCTGGCAAAATCGTGGAATTTCACGGAGGCGAGCCTGGGCATTGCGGCATTGAACGCCTGGTATGCCCAGCCCGACCGCCTATCCATCCTGGGCGCCTCCATCGACCGCGGCAACACGCGCGACAACGACCCGTTCCACGACCTGGTTGACTGCTATGCCGGCAAGAACATCTGCGTCGTGGGGCATTTCCCGCACGTGGCGGCGCTGGCGGGCAAGTGCAATCTGACCGTGTTGGAGCGCGAATGCAACTCGCGCATCGACACGCCCGACAGCGCCTGCGAGTTCATCATGCCCCGACAGGATCTAGCGCTCATCACGGGCACGACGCTCACGAACAAGACGGCCGTGCGCCTGCTGCAGCTATGCCAAGGCGTTGACACCGTCATGGTGGGCCCCAGCGCCGTGCCGGCACCGGCGCTGATGCGCGCCGGTGCGAACCTGATCGCCGGCAGCACCGTGACGAACGCGGAGAATGCGAAGAAGGCCGTGAAGGGCGGCACGAAGGAACTCTGGCGTGCCGGCATCAGCCAGTTCATGCTGAGGGACTAAACGGCAGGCGAATGAGCGCCGGCTCGCAGATCAGCGGGCAGCAGACGCACCATGTCGTGCGGCAGCGGCGCCGTGCACGTCAGCCGCCGCCCCGTCACGGGATGGTCCAGCGCAAGGCCGTACGAATGGAGCGCCGCGCGCCCGATGGCATCCGAGCGCGTGCCGTAGAATGCATCCCCCAGCAGCGGATGGCCCAGATAGGCCATATGAAGGCGGATCTGGTGCGTCCGTCCCGTTTCCAGGCGCAGGCGCACGAGCGAGGCGCGCGTGCCGCCGCACGGCAGCGCGAACGTGCCGACGACGCGATAGCGCGTAATGGCCGGCTTGCCGGCCGGATCCACTGCGAACCCGATGCGGCCCTGCTCCACGCGCGCGATCGGCTCGTTCACCACGCCTTGGCAACATGGCAGCTCGCCTTCGCAGATTGCCAGGTAATCGCGCTGAAACGCATTCGTGTGGAGCTGGCGCTGCAGGCGGTCCTTCACGTACGAGGACGTAGCGAACACCACCAGGCCGGAGGTGGTCCCGTCGATACGATTCGCGGCATGCGGATAGCCGTCGCAGCCATGGTCCAGGAAGTACTGCATCACGTAATTCAACAGCGTCCCGCTGGGATGGCCGGGGCCCGGATACATCACCTGGCCCGCCGGCTTGTCCACAACCAGCACATCCTCGTCGCGATGCACCACGGCCACGTGCCCTGGCTGCGGAACCACCCCCGTCTGCCCGGGACGGAGCCCGTCGTCTATGGCCAGGGACACGGTCTGCCCGACGCGCACGCGCATCGGCGTCCATGCCGCTTCCCCATCAAGCAGAATGCCGCCCGCACGCTGCTTCGCACGCCGCACGCAGCGAACGCTGACCTGCAGCTGCCCGCACAGCGCCTCCTGCACGGTGGCGCCGTCGAATTCGGGGGAAACCGTGCAGGAAATCATTCTCATACGGCGGATTCTACCGTGAACGCGCGCCTGGCCGGGGCCCGCGATGCGAACCGCTACAATGAAGACACCGTTTTCCTAAAGGAAAGGGCGAAAGCGCGCATGTTCGAAGTGACCGAAGACGAATTCGAGGAAGCCGTTCGGCGCGGCATCGAGTGCATCCCCGCGCGCTTCCGCGACCAGATCGACAACGTCGCATTCTGCATGCAGGACGAGCCCGACGCCGGGCAGCGCGCCTCCATGGTGCAATCGGAGTGCCGGGGGCGGCGGGAGCTGCTGGGGCTGTACAGCGGCATCCCGCTAAGCAAGCGCGGCGCGGATTACGGCGGCTACAGCAGTATGCCGGATATGATCACCGTGTTCAAAGGACCGCACGAGCGCATGGCCTGGTCGAAGGAGAGCCTGTTCGAGAACGTGCGCAAGACCGTCGTGCACGAAGTGGGCCATTACTTCGGAATGGATGAGGACCAGTTGCGCGCCATGGGCTACGGCTCCTCGTAAGGGCCTGTTCGCATGGGTGAGGCGAATCTCTTCGAATCGCTTCCGTTTCCGCAACTTCGCAGACCTGGCGCAGGCAACTGCCGAGATATCGTCCTCGTATTCCGAAAGGGTCTCCCGCCGAAAGCAACGCAGCTTCCGTCGGGGCGCCCGCCCTGTCCGATGCGGGCACATTCAGAGTAACCGGCACCTGTTTCGCGGGCGTTTCCATCCATTTGAGCCTACGTTACCGTTTTCTGAAACGCAGGCCCACGCACCGAACGCTATGACCGCGCGGCCCCTTCGCCGACATCGTCCACGTCAGCCGCATCGGCCGTGCGGTTCAGATAGGCGATGTATTCGTTGCCCCAATCCTCGATGCTGTTCAGCACGTGCTGGAACGACGCGCCGATGGGCGTGAGCGTGTACTCCACGCGCGGTGGAACCTCGGAATACGCGCGACGGTCCACCGGCCCTTCTCCCTCCAGGCGCTTGAGCTGCGCCGACAGCGTGGAATGCGTCACTTCGGGCATGCGGGACTGCAATTCGCCGAAGCGGAGCGTGCCTTCCGACAGATAGTGCATGATGAGGATGGACCACTTGCCCTGCAGAAGCTTCTGCGACGTGACAAACGGGCATTTCCCGAACCCCGCAACGTCATCCTTCGCCATAGCGCATCCTCCCCTTCCCGTTCATCCCCGGATCGCGCACCGTTGCGCACACCGGCACGCCGATGCCGACCGCAACGTCGATGCCCGGCCACGGTATCCCGAAACGTACTAGGTACGGCCATAAATCGGTATCGACACGTACCGCGCGGCACGGTACGTTCCTCAGTATAAGAAAGATACCGACCACCCAACAGCAGAAACGAGGATTATCATGACGAAAAGAATGCCCGCCGTGTTCGTCGGCCACGGCAGCCCCATGCTGGCGCTTGCGCACGACGGCGAAACGCGCGAACTCCGGCGGATCGGCGACGACGTCATCGCCGCCCACGGAAAGCCGAAAGCCATCCTTGCCATCTCCGCGCATTGGTACACGAACTACACGAACGTCCAAACGGACGAGCATCCGAAGCAGATTTACGATATGTACGGCTTCCCGGACGAGCTCTACGAAGTGGATTACCCGGCGGCCGGCAGCCCCGAGCTGGGCCGCGCCGTGCTGGACCTCCCCGGTCTGCGCGTGCAGGAAAACAACCAGTGGGGCATCGACCACGGCGTCTGGACCCCCCTCGTGCACATGTTCCCGCATGCGGATATCCCCATTGCGGAATTCAGCGTGAGCCGCCAGCTGGATGCGCGGGAGGGCTACGAGGTGGGGCGAAAGCTTGCCGCATTGCGCGACGAGGGATATCTGGTACTGGGAAGCGGCAACGTGGTCCACAACCTGAGGGCCGTGGAATGGGACAACCCGCACGGCACGCCGATGGCCGACGCATTCGACAACGCCGTTCGCACGGCCGTCCAGGCGCGCGACGACGAGGCGGTGCTGGCATACGAGAAGCTCCCGCATGCCGCGTACGCCGTGCCCACGCCCGATCATTTCCTGCCCCTGGCATACGTGCTGGGTGCTTCGCAAGGCGAAAAGCCGCAGGTGTTCAACAACGTCCGCAACCTGGGCTCCATCTCCATGACCGGCTACGCGTTCGGCCTGTAAGACGCCGGCATCCGCCTGGGATGCCGCAACCCCGCCGGCATCCCGGGATCCGCGCAGCGCAACCCCACGGCGGCCCGCGTCCGTTTTCCGCTACCATAGGGTCAGCGCGAACGGGAAGGAGGCATGCGGTGGGCTGCGTATACGAACTGCTTTCGACGCCGGCGGCCTACCTCACGCGCGCCTACTACAATCATCACCCGAACGGCCGGAGCTCCGCGCCCATCGTCATCCCGTTCGGCCCACACAAGCTGCAGCACTGCGTGCTGTACGAACCCGATACCGTGACGCATTCCACGGTCGTGTTCTATTTCCACGGCGGGGCATACCTGCTCGGCGACCCGGAATCCATGATCGACGCCGCGAACGCATACAACGCGCAGGGATACCGGTTCGTGTCCGTAGGCTTTCGCTGGGCCCCGTTCCATCCGTTCCCCGCTCAGGCAGACGATGCGTTCAACGGCGTGAATGCAGCTCTGAACTGGCTTGATGAGCATAACCGGCCTGTACAGCGCATCGTCATCGGCGGCACGTCGTGCGGCGGCCATCTGGCAACGCTGCTCTGCTATGGCAAGGACCTGCAGCGCCGCTACGGCCTGGATGCCGATCGCATTGCGGGCTGCATCTCCGTGGCGGGCATCACGCATGCCGACGACATGATGCTTCGCCCGTTCCCGGGCTACGCCGTATGGCATCGGTACGTGAAACTGGACACGCACGCGGGCACCTGCGGCGAGCGAACCTATGGGCGCCGCAGCCGGTGGGCCATGCATCAGGCGCTGGTGCCGTGGTCGCCCATCGAATTCCTTACGCCCGAGAACTTCCCGCCGGGCCATCCGCCCGTGCCGTTCTTCAGCATCCACGGTTTCTCGGATAAGATGAGCCCATATGCCAGCGAAACGGCATTCGCCGCACGGCTGAACGCCTTGGCGTCAGGGGATGCAGCACACGCCCGCGTACGCGAGGCGGGCAGCGCAAAGCCCGTCGCTCAGGTGTTCGCCATCCCCCGCTGGACATGGCAGCACATGATACTGACGGTAACGCTCCATCGGCGGCAGGTGGAGGCGCAGCCGGAACTGCGCGCGCTGTTCACCTGGCTGGACGACATCGACACTGGTAGATAGGAAGAACCTATGACACTCGTACAACTCCGCTATCTGATACAGGTAGCCGAATCCGGCTCCATCAGTGCCGCAGCCGAGAAGCTGTTCATCGCACAACCCAGCCTGTCGAAGGCCATAGCGGAATTGGAATCGGAGATGGGAGTCACCATCTTCGCGCGCTCGAGCCGCGGCGTGGAACTGACGGAGGAGGGCGCGCGCTTCCTTGCATATGCCCGCCAGGTTGTGGAGCAGGCGGACATGCTGGAGCAGGAATACAAGGGCGGCAGCCATATCCGGCGCGTGTTCGGCGTGTCGGCCCAGCATTACGCGTTCGTGGTGAATGCGTTCGTGGAGCTCGTGCGCGAATACGCGGCGGATCGGTACGAGTTCAGCCTGCGCGAATCCACCACGGCCGGCATCATCGACGACGTGCGGCTGATGCGTAGCGAGCTGGGCGTACTCTACCGCAGCCACTTCAACCACGAGGTCATCACGAGCGCCGTGAAGAAGGCCGACTTGAAATTCACACCCCTGTTCATCGCGGAGCCGCACGTGTTCGTAAGCAGGAAGAACCCATTGGCACGCCGCGAGCGCGTGACGCTGGCGGACTTGGCGCCCTACCCGCGCCTGTCGTACGACCAGGGACTGCAGAATTCGTTCTTCTTCGCGGAGGAGCCGCTCATCACGGAAGACGTGGACAAGAGCATCGTGGTCACGGACCGGGCCAGCCTGTTCAACCTGCTCATCGGCCTGGACGGCTATACCATCTCCTCCGGCATCCTGAGCAGCTCTCTGAACGGAACGGACATTGTCGCCGTGCCGCTGGAAAGCGACGAACGCATGGAGCTGGGATGCCTCCAGCGTCACGACCGCCCGCTTTCCGCTTTGGCGATGCGCTACCTGGAACTGTTGCAGGATTACGTTTCGGGATATCGCAGGGGCACGCGCGACTGATTGCCGCACCCCCTGTTGCCATAGCTTCGCACTATGGCTTTGTATATATTTCCGATACTTCCCTATATCGCGGCATCGTGGCACAGTGCATTCCAGGAAAAACGACACCGAACAGGAGCACAACGCCATGACCGCATTGAAGCAACCGCCCTATACATACGACATCGTGGGAAGCTTCCTGCGCCCCGCCGCGCTGAAACAGGCGCGCGCGGATTTCGCCGCAGGAACCATCGATCGCGCCGCTCTGACGGCAGCGGAAGACCGCGCAATCGCCGACCTGGTGGCCAAGGAGAAGGCTGCCGGCCTGAAAGCCGTCACGGATGGAGAGTTCCGCCGCACCATGTGGCACCTGGACTTCCTGGAAGAACTGCAGGGCGTGCAGCACGTCGACGCGGACACCTGGTCCGTGGAGTTCAAGGGCCCTAAGCCGAAGGGGGCGCAGCTGCGGTTCACGGGTGCCGTCGATTTCGGCGACCACCCCTTCCTGGATCATTACCGGCGCTTGGCGCAGATTGCCAACGGCTACCCGGCGAAGATGACCATCCCCTCGCCCACCATGCTGCACCTCATCCCGTGCGTGCGCGGCAAGGAAACGTACGAGCCCATCGAGCGCTACCAAAACGAAGAGGACCTGCTGCACGACATCGGCATCGCCTACCAGCATGCCATCAAGGCGTTCTACGACCTGGGCTGCCGCTACCTGCAGTTCGACGACACCAGCTGGGGCGAGCTATGCGACGCGGACAAGCGCGCCGCCTACGAGGCACAGGGCATCGATTTGGAGAAGCTGGCGCATGACTACGTGGACCTGATCAACCTGGCACTGGAGGCCAAGCCGGCCGACATGACCATCACGACGCACATCTGCCGCGGCAACTTCCGTTCCACCTGGTTCTCGTCGGGCGGGTACGAGCCCATTGCCGAAACGCTGTTCGGCAGCGCGAACTACGACGGGTTCTTCCTGGAGTATGATTCTGACCGCGCCGGCGACTTCAAGCCCCTGCGCCATCTGAACGGACAGATCGTCGTTCTCGGCCTCATCACTTCTAAGACGCCGGAACTGGAAGACGAGGATACCGTCATCGCCCGCATCCATGAGGCAGAGAAGTACGTGCCGTTGGAGCGTCTGCGCCTGAGCACGCAGTGCGGTTTTTCGTCCACCGAAGAGGGCAACCTGCTGACGGAAGAAGAACAGTGGGCGAAGATCGCATTGGTGAAACGCATCGCCGAACGCGTATGGGGCGCCTAGCGCCGCGCAATACATCCGTCTTTTTGCGACCGTTCGCCAACGCTAAACAAGGACTTGGTACGTGCGCGCTATACTCACTGCGAATAAGGGGTGAGCATGACAGACGAAGCACAAGTCCGGGCATTGATGAACGACTTTCGTTCGCTGACGGAACGTTTGAGCCGGCAGCGCAACACGCCTGTTGCCATCGAGGGATCCGCGCCGGTAACGAAGGCCTCCCTGCATCTGCTGGAGACCGTCGGCACGCATCCCTCGGAACGAATGACGGATGTCGCGCAGCGCATGGAGATCACGAAGGGCGCGGTGTCTCAGCTTGCCACGCGCCTACAGGCCGAAGGGCTGCTTGACAAACGCCAGGCGCACGGCAGCGCGCGCGATATCTACCTGGTTCTGACGCCTGAAGGGCAGCATCTCTACGAAGCGAGCACCCACCTGAACAAGATGATCGAAGACGAGATTTTCGACACGTTCTCTCAGATGCGAGATGAGGACATCGACCGCCTCCGCGCCATGGTGGACCGCATCGGCGAATTGACGCAATCGCGCGAAATCACCCCGACAGCGAATTAGACGGCGCGTCGGCATCGCAGCGCGCCGAAATCCGAAACGGAAGCGAATATCCATGGCGAAGAAGAATCCGGCCGCGAAGCAGACCGCCGCCGCCCGCAACCGCGTGGCACAGAAGCAGGCGCAGCTGCAGCGCAAGAAGAAAGAGCCCGAGAAGCTGGCGAACAAGAAGCAGACGGCAAAGCGCAAGCGGCAGCAGGAAGAGCTCGCCCGGCACAAGGAAGAGGAACGCCGGCGCAATAAAGCGCAGTCCATCATCATCCTGTGCGCCTGCGCCGTCGCAGCGCTCGTCATCTCGAATTGGTCGGGAATCTCGTCGTTTTTTTCGTAACACGTATGTTCTTCTGCTCAGCTTCGTGCTGTTTTCATCGCTGACATTTTGGACACATTCGGTAGTCAGTTTAGACAATCCTTTTAGTTTAATCATCTGACGCTTATTCCGGAACATTTATTCTCACGAATTGCGCACAGTCATTACAGAACGGTGCTATTCTCCTACCCATAGACGGAACGTTATTTATTCAGTCATTTTCTATAGACTGAATGAATAATATTGCGCCTAACAGGTACTGAGGGAACCGATGAAGGGAGAACGTAATGACTGTCGAACCGAACCGATGTGCACGTGCCAAGGAACAGCCTCCTCTGGAAATCTACCCCGAAATCCAGAACGAGTATTACTCCAAAGAGAACTTCGAGGTAACCGATCAAGCATGGGACCTGCTGCACGGCGCCTACGATCTGCATGTGCATGCCACTCCAACCGTCGGCCCGATGGGCGACGACGGCCTGACGGGCGGCTTCATCCTGGACGTGGTAGAACTTGTCCGCGAATACGACGAAGCAGGGCTGGCCGGTGTCTGCATCAAAAACCATGAGTTTGGATCGTTTTTCGAGGCGCAGCTGCTGAACAAGTACGTGGCGAAGAACATCAAAGTCTACGGCGGCATGACGCTGGGCCTGACGTGGGGCGGCTTGAACCCGTACGCCGTGGAGGGCGCCGCGAAGGCGAATGCGAAGATCGTCTGGTTCCCAACATTCTTCTCTCGTCATGAGAAGGACATCTGGATTACGGAATGTCCATACCAGTTGTCCGATCCCGAGATGACGGAAGGAGCCATGGAGTACAAGGGCAACGGCATCTACCTGTTCGACGAGGAAGGCAACCTGAAGCCCGAAGTCTACGACATCCTGGAGATCATCCGCGACAACGACATGTGCGTCGCCTCCGCCCACCTTTCGCCGCGCGAGGCGCTGGCGCTGTTCGAGGCCGGCCACGACATGGGCCTGAAGAAGATGATCGCCACGCATATCGAATGGCGCACCATCATGGCTCCCCTGGCGCTGCAACAGCGCTTCGCGGAACTGGGTGTGAAGATGGAGAAGAGCTTCTACGAGTTCAACCTGGCGCGCGCCATGCGTTCGTTCGAGGTGCTGGGGCCCGAGAACTTCATCTTCTCGTCCGACCAGGGCATGTTCCCGAACCTGCGCGCGAAGCGCGGCTTCGCTTGCATGGTCCAGGAATACCTGAACGCCGGCATCACGCCCGAGCAGGCGCGCATCATGCTGCATGATAACCAACAGTTCCTCATGGAAGGTTAGGAGATTGCCATGACCCCTACACCCGAAGAGATCGAACAGCAGTATCGGAAACCCGGCTGGGGCAGCCCGCTGGCCGTGCCCGCTGCCGTGTTCACCATCTACTCGTTCCTCTGCTTCTTCCAGTGCTGCGGCTTCGGCTCCGCCATGGATGCCACCACGGCGTTGTCGTTCGGCATCATCCAGGTCATCCTGTTCATCGGCTTCTTCACCGGCGCACTTGTGCTGATCAAGCGCGGCGAGCAGGCCGCTGGCCAGATCTACATGATCTTCGCCATCGCATTCGGCGGCGTGGGCGGCGTGTCGAATATCCTGACGTACTGCTCGGCGCAGGGCATGATCACGTATGACGGCTTCATGTTCGGCGTGGTGAACCTGACCATCGGCTTTTACCTGGTGGCCATGGCGCCGTGCTACATCCACGGCGACCTGCTGACACTGGATACGAACATCGCTCCGACGATTGGCCTGCTGCTGTTCGGCATCACTGGCATGGGCCTGTGCCCGGCCGACATGGTCGCACCGCTTATCTACGCGGCAGGCGTCGCGTTCCTGTTCTGCGGCATCGGCGGATTCATCGTGGTGGCGAATGCACTGAACGCCGGCGTTGCCACCATCCCCGGCGGCCCGGTGCTGTTCCCCGCGCGTAACAAGTAATCGTCTCGCAGTGAACGCACGGTACGAGAAAAGCCCCGATACCGAAACGGTATCGGGGCTTTCGTCATGTCTTAAGACAGGCACGCGAACGCGGCTGCCGGATGGCGGTAGAAGACTACTCCGTCTTCTCCCAGGCGCACTCCTCCTCGCCGGCGTTCTGGCGGCGGGACTTGAAGATCTTGTCGGGGATCTCCTCGCC
>OGOS01001281.1_pt1 | contig 16617 bp, 12 predicted proteins | sample 1552701 | NCBI WGS metagenome assembly OGOS01 (sample SAMEA2580128, study PRJEB22360) | human gut metagenome | biome: human gut; feature: human-associated habitat; material: faeces | place: Denmark | collected 2008/2010
TCGGCACCGGGCGGCACTTCTACGCCGTTGATGCGCGTGATTTGCGCCACGCCGCCGCCGATGCTCTCGCCGCGCACGTCGGTCTCCGCCCCGGAGGCATCGTACACGTGGATGTCGACCGTGTTCGGATGCGGAGTGGGCACATCGGGCACTGGCTCGAACGAGAATGCCAGCCCTGCCTGCCGGGCGTAGTCGAACGAGTCGCGGATGCGCAGGTCGTCGGCTTCCATGCCCAGCATGCCCGCCACCAGCGCGCGGTCCGTGCCGTGGCCGTAGCCCGTTTCAGCGAGAAGCTGCCGTAGAGCCTGAACCGGACGTTGACGGGTTCAGCGGCCAGCAGCTTGCGGCACAGGTAGGCGATGCGGAGGGCTCCGGCCGTATGGCTGCTGGAGGGGCCCACCATGATGGGGCCGATGACATCGCGGATGCTGATGGTTTTCATTGCAGGCTCCTTTCGCCGCCCGTCTCCGATGCGGGCTGCGTTCGGAATGCTACACCTGCTATGGCAGGGCGCATGCGGCGCATGCCCGTGCCGTTGCAATCTCCATACGTTCGCCTCTGCGTTCGTGCGAACGCCGATATGCCGCCTGCAGGCAGAGGAAGGGCCCGGCGGATGCAACGCACGTGCGTATATCCGCCGGGCCCGTTGCGTCGGGGCGGGGCAGTGCCGCTAGCGCAGCGTCACGCCCTCGGGCAGGTCGATGTCGTGCACGTCGAATGCGTCCGGATCGTCTTCCGCGTCCTGCTTCGGCGCCGGCTGCGGCTCTTCGGGCGTAGGGGCACCGAATGCGTGGTCGAAGGCGTCGAACTGCGCGCGCGGAACGGCGAACACGATGCGGCGCACGCTGCCGGGATGCTCGTCCATCCAGTCCTGGAAGAAGCCGATGACCTGGTTTGCGGGATAGCCCTGGCGCCCGCAGCCGAATGCGCCGCAGATGACGTTCTCGTCGCCGTTCGCGGCCGCGATGTTCAGGAACGTGCGGATGCGGTTCTCGATGGCCTGGTTGCGCTCCGCTTCGCCGCGGTTGTTTTCCTTCGCGCGCGTCAGGTTCGGCTCCGGCAGCGCGATGACGTCGGCGCGGCGCACTTCGCCGTTGCGGTTGAACACGACGTCCGGCAAGTACAGCGCACGGTCCGTGAACAGCTGGCCGGCCGCAAAGCCGCGGTTGCCGTCGTAATAGCGCTCCTTCAGGCCCTCCAGCACGCAGAACAGGTCGCTGTCGGCGCACAGTATCTGTTCCGGGCCGAACGCGCCGTCCAGGTAATTGCCGCCCGGGCGCGTGAACGAGCAGGGGTCGACGAGCGCCGTCTTGCCGGTTTCGTCCTGCAGCGCAGTGGGCGCGAATGCCGTGGTGACGGCCGTCTCCGTAGCCGGGAACGCCGGTTCCGGAAGCTCCAGGGCGCGGCCCTGCCCGTCCTCGTAGATGACCGCATTCTCGACGGTTGCCGCGATGTCGGAGGCGAACACCGCCTTCATGAGGCCGACGTGCTTCGCCGCTTCCTTCTTGCGGGCTTCCCTGCGCTCGTTGCTGACTGCCATAGCTCCCTCTCTCGCTTTCTGCTCTGCGCTCTCGATTACGAAAAAAGGGCACCGCCTGGTGCGATGCCCTGCCGTCCGGTTTACGCGTCGTGCGTTTCGGCATCGGCGTGGAATGCCTTGACGTCGATGTCCTCCGCCTTGCCCAGGTTCTCCATGCATTGCTGGATGTCCGCCCAGCTTGAGTTGTCCGTTGCCACATGCGCGTGGATGACTATCTGGAAGTTGTCGGCGTTCACTTCCTGGTTGATGTCATCGATTGCAACTCCCAGGTTTGCCAGCGCCGTGGAGAGCTTCGCCAGGATGCCCACCTTGTCCTTGCCCGCTGCCGTGATGGTGAAAGCTCCCACATCGGACGTGACCTCCGCAAGGTCGGCGTGCAGCACGCCCACCTGGGACATGTCGAACGGCGTGGTCTGGTACACATAGTAGTTCAGCCAGTTGCTGTACAGCAACTGTCCGTGCGCGTTCCAGGTCTTCTGCGGCTCCAGGCTGGGGTTGTCGTCGGGGAAGTAGTGCACGGGGAACGGCGCCTTGTCGCCCATCTTCTCCAAGTCGCGGATATACTCGTTCGCCAACGTGTCGAAATCGTATTCCGAATGGCCGAACACGAAGATGTTGCGGCTGTCCAGGCTCTTCGCCAGATAGGCGCCCGCCTCGTCCGAGATGGCGATGTTCTCCACGTCCGGGCAGCGCTCGATATCCTGTACGTACACGCCCGTGTTGCGGGAGTGCGGCGCCATGAACGTGCTGTCGAAGCCCCGCACCAGCGGCGACGTCTTCTTCACCACGCGATGCTCGAAGATGCCGGTGAGCTTATGGCTCAGCGGATGCTTGTTGATGCCGTAGTGGTAGTACAGGCCCGCCTGCGCGCCCCAGCAGATATGGAACGTGGAATGCACGTGCGTGTTGCTCCACTCCATGATGTTGCACAGCTCCGGCCAGTAGTCCACGTCTTCGAAGCGCAGCTTCTCCACGGGTGCGCCCGTGATGATCATGCCGTCGAAGTGCTCGTCCTTGATCTGGTCGAACGTGGTGTAGAACGCCTCCATGTGGGCAGCCGACGTGTTGCGCGAGGCGTGGCTTGCCATGCGCATGAACTTGACCTCGATTTGCAGCGGCGTGTTCGAAAGCTTGCGCAGGATCTGCGTCTCCGTGTCGATTTTCAGCGGCATCAGGTTCAGCAGCAGCAGGCGCAGCGGCCTGATGTGCTGCGTCATGGCGCGCCGCTCCGTCATGACGAAGATGTTCTCCGCCTGTAGCTGGGCCGTGGCGGGAAGGGCATTCGGGATTTTGATAGGCATAGCGGCTCCTTTACGATTCTGTTAACCGTAAAGTATCGCACAATCCGATAGCCGTGGCATGAAATGGTTTTCCGCATTTCAGATGACCGGTGTTCGCCGGAACAGAATGCAAAAGCGCCCCCGTCGCGCTGCAGGCTGCAGCCGGGCGGGGGCGCTGTGCGTCCGTGCGGGAAACGCGGCGGTTCTCTTTCGTTACAGGGAAGCCTCCAGCGTCTCGCGGATGGCCTTGATGAAGTCCTGCGTGTTCAGCTTCGTGGGATTCGGCAGGTTCGTGATCAGCGTCAGGTCGCCGGTCATCTTGCCGGACTCGATGGTGCCGATCGTGGCCGCTTCCAGCTTGTCTGCGAACGCCATCAGCTCGGGGATGCCGTCCAGCTCGCCGCGCTTGCGCAGCGCGCCCGTCCAGGCGAAGATCGTGGCCACGGAGTTCGTGGACGTCTCCTCGCCGCGCTGGTGCTTGTAATAGTGGCGCTGCACGGTGCCGTGCGCCGCCTCGTATTCGTAATAGCCCTGCGGGCTGACCAGCACGGACGTCATCATGGCCAGGCTGCCGAATGCGCTGGACAGCATGTCGCTCATCACGTCGCCGTCGTAGTTCTTGCACGCCCAGATGAAGCCGCCCTTCGACTTCATGACGCGCGCCACGGCGTCATCGATGAGCGTGTAGAAGTACTCGATGCCGGCATCTTCGAACTTCTTCGCGTACTCCGCTTCGTACATCTCGCGGAAGATATCCTTGAAGCGGTGGTCGTACTTCTTCGAGATGGTGTCCTTCGTGGCGAACCATAGGTCCTGCTTCGTGGCCAGGGCGAACTCGAAGCAGCTGCGCGCGAAGCTTTCGATGGAGGAATCCAGGTTATGCTGGCCCTGGATGACGCCCGGGCCGCTGAACTCGTGAATCAGCTCGCGCGTCTCCGTGCCGTCTGCGGCCGTGAAGACCAGCTCGGCCTTGCCGGGGCCAGGGATGCGCATCTCCACGTTCTTGTACACGTCGCCGTACGCATGGCGGGCGATGGTGATGGGCTTCTCCCAGGAACGGACATTCGGCTCGATGCCCTTGACCACGATAGGGGCGCGGAACACCGTGCCGTCGAGGATGGCGCGGATGGTGCCGTTCGGGCTCTTCCACATCTGCTTCAGGTTGTATTCCTTCACGCGTGCGGCGTTCGGCGTGATGGTGGCGCATTTCACGGCCACGCCCAGGCGCTTCGTGGCCTCGGAGGCGTCGATGGTCACCTGGTCGTTCGTGGCGTCTCGGTTCTTCAGGCCCAGGTCGTAGTATTCCGTCTTCAGATCGATGAACGGATTGATCAGCTCGTCCTTGATCAGCTGCCAGATGATGCGCGTCATTTCGTCGCCGTCCATCTCGACGAGCGGGGTCTTCATTTCGATTTTCGCCATAGCGGGCCCTTTCACCTATTCGCGTTTGTGTGCAACGACCGTTATTGTACGGCTTGCGTGTGGCGTGCTTGCGAATTCGCGGCAAGAAGTTACAGAGGCGAAACGAGCGCGGGACGCTTCTCGGCAATCGGTCGGGGCGGGCGCCGCCTGCGGGCGAACGGCGGTTTTCGGCGGGCGAACGGCCCGCCGTGTTGCATCTTGCGTGGCGTGGCGGCATGCCGCGCGTGCCGTTATCGCCGGCTTCTCTTACAGGTCCTTCAGGAACGATACGGTGTCATGCACGTGCAGATGCTCCAGCCGAATGTGCCCGTCGTCCGTATGGCGAACGTCGGCGCAGATGAGGTGGCAGTTGCCGGGATTCCAGCTCAGGTAGCCGCGTCCTGCCTTCTCAGCGGCGGACAGCAGCCCGTCGCACACGGCCATAATCACGCCGCCATGGGCCACGATCAGCGCATACGGCGCGTCTGCCGCCTCCTGTTCGCGTACGACGGATTCCACGGCGGCGATGACGTGGCGCTGATGCTGCCCGCGCGATTCGCCATGGGGCGCGGGAAGGGCCCATTCGGAGTCGTGCCATTCCTTGAAACGGGGATCGCCTGCCAGCTCCGCGGCATTCGCTCCCTGGAAGTCGCCGAAATCCATCTCGCGCAGCCCAGGTACCACGCGCTGCCGCGCGTTCGGGAAGCAGATGCGCGCCGTCTGCCGCGCCCGCAGAAGCGGGCTCACGTATGCCAGCGCCACCTCCGGCGCACAGCCGGCCGCCTGCGCCTGCGCCTGTCCCGTGGCATTGATGGGTATGTCCGTGGTGCCCGTATAGCGGTTCTCCACGTTGTAGTCCGTCTGCCCATGGCGCATGATGACCAGCTTCATGACTGATCCCCCTTCATGCCCGCTGCAGCGCGGGCGCTCTTTCCGCACCCGATAGTAGCGCCGCGGTGCCACCGTCGCATGTGAAGAATGTGCTCATGCGCGTTCCTTCACGAGGCCCTTACAAATACCCTCTAGAATCTCACCGTTTGCATAAGATCGGCTGCGGCCGGCGGAAGGGAACACGACATGATACTCATCGAAGCATTGAAGGCGTTCTTCATCGGCGTGGTGGAGGGCATTACGGAATGGCTGCCCATCTCGTCGACCGGCCATATGATCCTGGTGGACGCATTCGTGAAGCTGGATGTGTCCTCGCAGTTCCTGGCGCTGTTCCTGGTGGTCATCCAGATCGGTGCCATCATGGCCGTCATCATCCTGTATTTCACGAAGCTGAATCCGTTCTCGCGCAAGAAGACGCGCGAGGAGCGCAAGGGCACGTGGCGACTGTGGGGCATGGTGCTCATCGGCTGCATACCGGCCGCCATCGTGGGCCTGCTGCTGGACGACTGGGTGAACGCGCATCTGTACCGCCCCAGCGTCGTCGCGGCCATGCTCATCCTGTATGGCATCGTGTTCATCATCATGGAAACCCGCAACCGCCGGCGCCTGGCGGATGCGCTGGCCGCCACCGGTACCCGGGGGCGCCACGCGCGCAAGCCCGCATCGCCGGAAGATGCTGCGCAGTCGCTGTTCCGCATCAACCATGTGGAAGGCATCGATGCGAAGACGGCTTTGAAAGTCGGCTGCTTCCAATGCCTGGCCATCGTGCCCGGCACCAGCCGCTCCGGTGCCATCATCATCGGCAGTATGCTGGTGGGCGTGTCCCGCACGGCCGCAGCCGAGTTCGCGTTCTTCCTGGCCATCCCTGTCATGCTGGGCTGGGGCTTGGTGAAGGTCGTGAAGTTCCTGGCGGCCGGCCTTGTCATGTCGCAGCTGGAGATAGTCGTGCTGGTCGTGGGCGTGATTACGGCGTTCATCGTGTCCGTCCTGTCCATCCGCTTCCTGATGGGCTACATCAAGACGAACGACTTCATGCCATTCGGCTGGTACCGCATTATCGTGGGCGCCGTGGTGCTGGGCTACTTCGCATTCATGGGCACGCTGTAGCGCCGCGCAGCGCGCGCGTAAAGCAGGAGGCCCTCCGCATCGGTGGCGAACCGGTGCGGAGGGCCTCTTTCGTTTCGCGTGCTGCCCGGCGGGGCGTACGGCGGCAGGGGATGGGCGGCGTGCGCGGCGTGCTATACCAGCTTGCCGGCGCAGTGGTCCATCATGTGCTGGAGGATCTGCGCCTGCCAGCCCTTGAAATCGCGCTGCCTGCGCACCAGTTTCCCATCCTCGATCTGGTCGAACGCGACCTTGATCTTGTTGTAGCGCATCACGTTCGAGGCGCCTTCGAGCGTCAGGCACTGCTCCGTGGCCTTGATGGCGCCGAAGCCCACAACCATCTTCGGGTTCAGCATGACATGCGGCACATCCTTGCCGTCGCGGTAGCCGATGACGGCCTTCGCCACGCCGATCTGGTTCGCGGCCAGGCATGCGGCGTCTTCGATGCTGGACAGCGTGTCGAGCACATCTTGGGCCAGGTCGGCATCCTCCGCGCCCGCTGGTTCACAGGGCGTGGACAGGATGGCAGTATCCGTTACGAGTTCTTTGATCATGGAAACATCCTCTCGGGGGTTCGTTCGTCCGCCGATTCTACCATGCGGCAGAATGCGGGACATCTGCGGGTCGTTGCAGCGGGTCGGGGCGTGGCGAAGGCGGGGGGAGGGCGCGTGGGGGTGGCGGGCCGCAACAGCGCGCGGAAGGCCGATGGCCGAAGACGCAGGACCTGCCGGGTTCTTCGCTAGTGCTTGTCTTCGTCGCGCTCCAGGTAGCGCATATCCTCCAGGTTGCGCATCTCGCTCTCCAGCTTGTCGGCCGTCTCGTCCAGGTGGCGGATGCGGCCGGTTGAATCCGGGTAGATGCTGCCAGTGCGCCAGCGCTCCATCTGGGCGCGCCGGGGGTCCAGCAGCATGATGGCGTGCGCGGCGTCCATAGTGAACCGGTAATTCATCTCCAGACAGCGGTCGACGTCCGCGGCGAGCTTCTTGTCAGCATCCTTGCGCCGCGAGCTGCCGCACTTCGCGCTGTCCTGCGCAACGGCACGCGCCAGCTTCGAAAGCAGCTCGGCATCCATGTGCAGGTAATACAGCAGCTGGACCGTGCGCCACATGTTCACATAGCCGCGCCGCAGGCCCTTGCGCACCATCTTCGCCAGGCGCACATCGATGCGCTCGAGCTCCGTCACCTTCGTGCGGATGGTCTTCGTGCGGCGCGTGCGCATGAACAGGAATATGAACATCATGACGCACGTGACGGCAAGGATGACCAGCACCAGGCGGGTGACGAGCGTCTCCGTGAGCGGCATGTACGGGTACAGCGCCGTCAGCGCCATCTGCGTGCCGGCCGCGACGTTCGTTGCCTGGCTCAGGTCCAGCAGGATGATAGCGTAGCTGAAGACCACTACGGCGGGCATGCGGTACGGGTCGGGGATGAAGTGCACGGCCACGGCGAACACGGCGATGCCCGCCATGGTGCCGACGAAGTTGTTCGCTGTCGAGCGCAGCGTCTCGTCGTTGTACGTGTTCAAGATGGTGAAGGCCGTCATGGGAATCCAGATGGCGTACAGCGCGCCGATGTACTGCGTCAGTGCCACGTCCACCAGCATGGCCACGCCCGTGATGGCGGCCAGCTGCATTGCGAAGCGCGTCTGCGTGTTCTGCAGGTTGATGTTGTCGCGCAGGTAGTACAGGCGGTACGCCGTGCTTTTCAGGAACGGCGTGGTGGTGTCGCGCGACATCTTCGTGTCGCGGACCGTGCGGAGCATGGCCTCCAGCATGCCCTGCCAGGATTCCTGGTACTCCACAATGCCTAGCGAATGGCTTTTCAGGAACTCCTCCAGCTCGTCGCCGAACTGGCGCACCGTGTTGATGCGGCCCTTCCCGAATCCCAGCAGCACTTCGGCCAGGTCGCGGTAATAGCGCTTCTCGCTCTCGTCGAACTTCGGGTAGTGCGTGGCGGCCGCGTTCGTGTTGTAGGCAATCTGCTCCGTGCACAGCAGCAGAGCGAACGTGTAGCTCTGCCGGCCGGACAGCAGGCCGTCCTGGCGGTACACCGTGCCGTATTCCAGCTTCGCGTACTCCTGCGAGATGGCGAACACGCGCTTCGGGTCGATGTTCTCCAGATTACCGTCGGCCAGGTCGTTCAGCTGTGCAGCCGCCTCGTCGAACGCACGGCGCACGTATCCGCGGTCGCGCACGAACACGTCCAGCTCGCCTGTACGCGCCAGGAAGAAGCGCATCAGGTACACGAATGCCGTCGTGCACGCAAGCGAGAAGATTGTGGCCGTCAGGCGCAGGCCGATGCCGTTCACGTCCACCGGGTAGATGAGCAGCAGCAGGTAGCCCAGCCCCAGCCAGAAGAAGTTGCGCGGCAGGTAGTCGTCGGAGTTGAGCGCCGTCATCACGAACATGTACACGGTAGTGACGATGACCATGGCCACGGGGTGAAGCCCGGCAAGCGTGGCGCACAGGGCCATGATGAAGAACCACGTTGCCCGCCGCGCGTAATTCGTGGGGGACAGGCCGGGCTCGTGCACGATGGTGCGCGAGAAGAACAGGAAGACGATGCCAATCAGGGCGTCCGCCACGCCGAACAGGGCCAGGTCCGCGAAGAACAGCACGGCGAAGAACGCCAGGAATGGCAGGTTGTCCAGAATGTTCCGCAACGTGCTGTCCTTTGTGTCTGCCATGCCCGCCTTTCGGTTGCCCCTTGTCGTTTGCATGGAACATGGTACGGGAACAGGACGCGTTTTGCGCAGGCGGGGCCCATGATTTCGCCAACGCTCTACAAGCGCTCGGCGAACGCGGGACGATATGCGGGCTGCAGCGGGCCGGCGAGCGCCGCGGCGGGCTGCCGCTATTGCGCGCTTTCGTGCAGCTTCATCATGTCGGGTAGGTCCTGGAATCCCAGGTTCTCGTACAGCGGGCGCCCCGCGGCCGTGGTCTCCAGGTAGATCTTGCCCGCACCCTTCTCGTGCGCCTTCGCCACCAGCCAACGGCAGATGGCGCGTCCCGCGCCCATGCCGCGTGCATCGGGCCGCGTGTACACGTTCATCAGATACGCGTCCAGGCCGCCGGGGTTGTCGGGCGAGGGCATCTCGCGCTGCAGGCACAGCGCGCCGCATCCCACGGGCCGTCCGTTCACGTACGCCATGCATGGGATGTGCGTGCCGTCTTCCAGCGCCTGCCGGTAATACGCCCGGTTTGCGTCGCGCAGCTTCGACATGTCCGCATCGTGCGGCAGCTCGAACACGCAGCGCAGCACCTCCATGCGCCAGTCCAGCAGCTCTTCCAAGGGCAGGTCGCCGGCGAATCTCACGTCTATGCAGTTCATACGCGGGGCTCCTTCATTACCACGGGCAGGGCGGCGGCGTCCACCTTGCCGTTGTCGTTCAGCGGCAGCGACGGCATCTGCACGAAGAACTCCGGAATCATGAACGACGGCAGCTTCCTGCCCATGTCGCGTTTCAGCTGGGACAGGCGGATCGTGCTTCCGTCCTTCGGCACCACGTACGCCACCATGTACGCCAGCCCGTGTTCGTCTGCGAAGGCGCGGACGATGCCCTGCCGCACATGCGGGCATTCCGCAAGCACGCTCTCCACGCCGTCGGGCTCCACGCGCTTTCCCAGGATCATGACCTGGTGGTCCTTCCGGTGCGCGAAGGCGAACGTGCCGTCCGGCAGCTGGTATCCCAGGTCGCCGGAGCGATACAGGCGCATGCCGTCGGCGTCGTGCGTGAACGCGGCGGCGTAGGCTGCGGGGTTGCCGATGTAGCCAGCGGCCACGCCGCCGCCCGATATGCAGATCTCGCCCAGTGTGCCGGGTTCCACGGGTTGCAGGTGCTCATCCAGTATCCGGATGCGCGCCCCGTCCACGGCGTGCCCGATGGGATACGTGCCGTCCGGAAGCGGCGCCACGTCGTTCACGCGCTGGTAGGCGGCGCAGACCGTGGTTTCCGACGGGCCGTACGTGTTGTACACGTCGGCGCGGTCCAGCAGCCGGTTCACGTAGCGGGCGCGCAGCGTATCGCCGCCGCTGATTAGCGTCTTCACGGATGTCGGCAGCAGTTCCGGCTGCTCGTTCATCTCCTGCAGCAGGTACGGGAAGCCGTCCGCCATCGTCACACCATGCGCGCCGGCGAAGGCCAGCGTGTCGGCCAGGCCCTCTTTCGTGGCGGCATCGGGTATGGCGATGGCCGCGCCGTTCAGCAGGCTGGCCCAGACCTCCTCCACGAAGATGTCGAAGCTGCATACGGAATATTGCAGCATCACGGAGCCGGGGCCGTTGCGGAACTCGCGGTTGAAGGCGCGGGCGTAATGGCATACGTTCGCGTTCGTGACGGCCACGCCCTTCGGCCGGCCCGTGGATCCGCTGGTATACAGGATGTACGCCAGGTCGTCGGGTTGTCCCGCCCGGGGTGCCTGCGTATTGCCGCCGGCCATGCACTGGTCGATCAGCACGCGTGGCAGCCCGGCGAACGCCGGCGCCGCGAAGCGCGCATCGTAATCCCGCTGCGTGATGACGGCGTCCGCTTCGCCGTTGCCGAACATATAGGCAATGCGTTCGTCGGGGAAGTTGGGCTCGGCCGGGATGTAGGCGGCACCGATGCGCCAGACAGCCAGCATGGCGGCAATTTGCGGAATGCCGTGGTCCATGACGACGCCGATCCTCTTCGCCTGCTTCGGCAGCTGTTCCGCGATGGACGCGGCGAGCGTATCCAGCTGGCCGCGCGTGGCAGATTCGCGTTCGTCGCATGCCGCCGGCGCGTCCGGATCGCTGCGCACTTGTCGTTCCCAGAGGGCGTATGCTGTTTCCGCCTGATCGTCCATATCCGTACCTCTTCGTTCGCGTGCTGTTTCTCCCGTACCATACCGCTAGCCAGAAGCCGTCGCGCAGCTATACGCGGGTTGTGGCTAAAATGACACGGGATAAGCTGAACAACGGCAAAGGCGGGAATGACGCGAATGGAAGAGGCGTTCGAAATCGACGGCAGGCAGGTTACCGTGCGCTCGGAGGGGGCGGGCGGACCCGTGGTGTACCTGCACGTGTTCATGGGCGACGGCGCGGAGGTCTGGCAGGCCTGTCGCGACCGGGGCTGCTCTGATTTCACGCTTGCCAGCATCGGCAACCTGGCATGGGACGATGACATGTCGCCGTGGGATTGCCCGCCGCTGACGCGCGACGATACGCCCTGCGGCGGCAAGGCGCTCCAGCAGCTGGCGCGCCTGACGGACGCCGTCATGCCGAAGGTCGAGGGCCTGCTTTCCCGGCCGCCTGCCTATTCGGCGCTTGCCGGGTATTCTCTGGCGGGCCTGTTCGCGCTGTGGGCGCTGTACCGCACGGACCGCTTCGCGCGCGTTGCGAGCGCCTCCGGGTCGCTATGGTTCCCGGGTTTTCTGGATTTCGCCCGTGAAAACAGCTTCGCGCGCACGCCCGACTGCGCGTACCTGTCTCTGGGCAGCAAGGAGCACAAGACGCCGAACCGCATGCTACGGACCGTGAAGGACAATACGCTTGCGTTCCGGGACCTGCTGCAGCAGCGCGGTGTGCCGTGCACGTTCGAGTCGAATCCCGGCAACCACTTCGTGCACACGGAGCAGCGTATGGCGGCCGGCATTGCCTGGATACTTGCCCAGTAACCGATTGCGCCCTGCCGACGGAAACTCCGATAGCCGTCCGGGGGCGGTTGCGCCCGCGCAAGCGGTATCATAGCCGCCGATTTATAAAACCATCCGATATCAGACAAGAAGAGCCGAAGATGAACGAGAACGTACCGAATCCGAAAGCGCTGCTGCCCATCCTGGTGTTCCTGGTGTTCTACCTGGGCTGCGGCATCTACTTCCAATATGTGTCCCCGATTCAGGGCCAAATGGGCTTCTACGTGGTATCCGTCGTCGTTGCGTTCTCCATCGCGCTCATCGTGGCGTTCTTGCAGAATAGGCGCCTGACATTCGACTGGAAGATTCATCTGTGCGCGAAGGGAATAGGGGATGACAACATCACCATCATGCTGTTTATCTTCCTGGTGGCTGGTGCATTCTCGGGTATTGCCAGCGAAGCTGGGGGCGCATCCAGCACGGCGAATCTGCTCTTGAACGTCATTCCAGCCAGCATGGCCGTTCCCGGCTTGTTCATCATCGCCTGCATCATCTCGCTTGCCATGGGGACCAGCGTGGGCACCATCACCGTGTTGATGCCCATCGCGGTATCTGTGGCGGCATCTACCGGCATCGATCTGGCGCTGTGCGCTGGAACGGTGGTCGGAGGAGCCATGTTCGGCGACAACCTGTCGTTCATATCCGATACGACTATCGTAGCTACCCGCACGCAGGGTTGCCAGATGTCCGATAAGTTCAAGGTGAATATCCGTATCGCCCTCCCGATAGCGATCCTGACCGGATTGATATACGTGCTGGTGGGAAGCGGCGTGGAGAACGCTTACGCCCCGGCCCCGATCGAATGGGTCAAGGTGATCCCTTATCTGGTGGTATTGGTAACCGCCGTTTGCGGGATCAATGTCATGTTGGTGCTATTCATCGGGATCGTCCTGTCCGGTATAGTAGGTCTGTGGACCGGTAGCTTCGATATCTGGGGCTGGAACGCCTCCATGGGACTAGGTATCACGAATATGGGCGAGCTGATTATCGTGACGCTTCTGGCAGGAGGCATGTTGGAGATGATCCGTTATAACGGGGGTATCGACTGGATCATCCGCAAGCTTACCTCCCGCATCCATTCCTCCAAGGGGGCCGAGATGAGCATAGCGGCCTTGGTGAGCTTCGCCAACCTCTGCACGGCCAACAATACGATCGCCCTCATCATGGCCGGCCCGATCGCCAAGGATATAGCGGACCGGTTCAAGATAGATCCCCGCCGCAGCGCCAGCCTATTGGATATCTTCTCTTGCTTCGTACAGGGAATCATCCCCTACGGCGCCCAGATGCTGGTGGCCATTTCCACCTGCGCAACCCTCGGCTACGCCATCAGCGCCTTTGACATCATCCCCCTGCTGTTCTAGCCCTTCCTGCCGTGCCTGTCCAGCCCGCTGTTCATTCTGTTCGACAAAAAGTAAGGCGTCCTGTTTCGCACATTTATTTACGCCGAGAGCCCCCCTTCTCAAGAAGGCGGGCTCTCGGCGTAATGCTTCCGCGATACCTGTATGACGCGGCGCTGTGGCCGCTATCCGCTGAAATCGCCATGTAAAAAAGACAGCTTCCAAGGGATGCAGCTTTAAGCGCGGCAAATGCTCCGGCACACACTCTGCCAGAACCCGCCGGTTGGCGCTCCCTTATTCTTCCTTCAGGTGCTCGTCCATCCAGCGCAGGATCTCGCTGAGTCGGCTGATGCGGTTGGAGGGCTTTCCCTCTCGGCTCAGGCCGTGGTTCTCACCGTAGAACATGCACAGCTTGCTCTCCACACCATGGAGCTTGAGCGCTGCGAACATTTCCAGACCGTTGGCCAGCGTACAGCGGTAATCCTTATCTGCGTGAATAAAGAGTGTGGGCGTCTTAACACGGTCGGCATAGGTAAGGGGCGACGCCTTCCACAAACGCTCCGGATGCTCCCAAATGGTGCCAAGCTGCTGGTCAGGCACATAATAGTAGCCGATATCCGAGAGGAGATAATCCCCCACATAGTTGGCAATGCTCCGCTGGGACACGGCACAGCGGAAACGATCCGTGTGACCAATGACCCAGTTGGTCATAAAGCCGCCATAGGAACCGCCGGCAACGCCCATCCGATCTGCGTCTATTTCGGGATACCTCCGCAGAACCTCATCCGTGAACTCCATCAGATCCCGGAAGTCCACCTCTCCGTACTTTCCCTGAAGATCGGCAAAGGCATTTCCCTTGCCGCAGCTTCCTCTGGGGTTGCAGTAGCATACGAAAAAGCCGGAGGCCGCCCAAAGCTGCATCTCATGGTGGAAGCCCGGGCCAAATACCATCTTCGGCCCGCCGTGAATATGAAGGATGCCCGGATATCGTTTGCCCGGCTCGTATCCCACCGGCTTCATCACGAAGCCGTCGATATCCACGCCGTCGGTATTGGTAAAGGTAAGCCGCTCTGGTACGGAAATGGTCACGCCCTCCAGTGCAGACCCGTTGAAATCCGTCAGCTGCTCCAGTTGGCCGCCATCCCAAAGGTACACCTCCGGGAGCTTCAGACCCACAGCCGCAGAGAAGAGAAACCTCTTTCCGTCCTTGGTATCGAAATCAATAAGGTAGTCGTCGCCGCCGAAGAGCGTCTGCACACCGGTCTCCCGCGTCCACATACACAAGCCAGAACCCACGCCGTCCGTGTTGAGGAAATACAGCGTCTCACCCACCATTCTCTGTCCTGTGACGGCGCCGGAGAAGCAGTCGGTGACCACCTCGGAGTTGACCCGGCGGTCATAGCGGCCCAGATTTTCCTCGCCCTTTTCGTCCACCACAAAGAATGTGGGGTGCTCGTACACGCCGTAGTCCCGCATGACCAGTCCCAGGCAGAGCGCCTTCCGGCCCAAATGCCCCACATAGTCGATGCTGTATTTGTCGGGCGTGATCAGCGTCTCCGTCTCGTTCCGCTCCGCATCCCAGCGATACATTCCCTCGGTGACCGGCTTTACATCCCGGAAGGGAAACGCAGTGAAGAGCACCTGACCGGGGCGGACATTCACGTGATTCACATCATAGTCCTCCGGCGTGATCCGGCGATATTCTCCGGCAGCCTCCAGATAGAGAAACAGCGTGTTTCTGGTCTGATTAAACATCCCGACCCCGTTTTCGCACAGGGGCAGCTCCGTCAAAACCTTATAGCCCCTGGTCTGCTGACGGCGAACGAGCTCCTTCTCCAGCGCCTCTCCCGTCAGCTCCAGAAGATTCGGCCGGTCCAAATGGGTCTCGCCCGTGAAAACATAACGGCCCTCGTCCATTTTCCAAAGCCCGGATACGGACATGGGGAGACGGAACGCCTCGCGATCTTCACCTGTACATACATTCAGGCGGTGATACACCGTCCACTCTTCCTCGAAGCCCCGCGCCCGCAGCGCTTCGTCCGGCTCCGTGGTTTTATAGAGAATATGGGTGTTATCCTCCCAAACAGCCTTCCGCTGGTCGTCTCCTTGGGTGATCTGCCGGCTCTCCCTGCGCTCCAGATCATACAGCCACAGATTCCACCGGTAGCCGTCTCCTTCCCTGTCGACCTCCTTGAGTGCAAAGGTCAGATATCTGCTGTCCGGAGACAGCTCCAGTGCAGAAGGATACCGATATTTGGCAAAATCCGTCAACGCCAGCTTCTTCATACCTGAGTCCCCTCCTTCTCCATTACCTTGAACGTCTCATAAAGCATCCGCGTGCCAAATCCAATACCGCCCTTTGTATAGATCCCCTCACATTCGGTGGTCCAAGCGGTACCGCCGATATCCAAGTGGATCCAAGGCGTCTCCTCGACAAACTCCTTCACGAACATGGCGCCCACCGTGGCATATCCACCCACGCTGGAGCCCATCGCACTGTTTTTCAGATGGGCTACACGGGAGTCCAGCACCCGGCGGAGATTCTCGTCACAGGGCAGCTCCCACATCCGCTCGCAGGCGGCGGCGGCGCCCTTCTCCACCTGCGCGGTCAGGGCCCGGTTATTGGTAAAGGCTCCGCAGCGGCGATTTCCCAGCGCCGTCTGGATACCGTCGGTGAGTGTGGCAATATCCACGATGCGATCCACGCCGCAGCACTGCTTGGTATACGTCACGGCGTCGGCCAGAGTGATGCGGCCCTCGGCATCGGTGTTGTTCACCTCAATATACCGCCCGGACATGGAGCGGATCACATCGCCCGGCACATAGGCCGTGGCGGAGAGCTTATTCTCGCAAGCCGCCACCACGCCGGTAATATTGATCCGAAGGCCCCGCTTCTGCGTCGCCCACAGGGCGGCCATCACAGCGGCCGCGCCGCTCATATCATGCTGCATGGTTTCCATAAACTCAGACGACTGGAGGGAGTATCCGCCGCTGTCGTAGGTAAGGCCCTTGCCGATCAGCCCCAAGCGGCTCTCCACGTCCTGCGCGCCGGTATATTCCATGACAATGAGCTTAGGCTCGTGAATCGAGCCCTTTCCGACCTCCAGAAAAGCGGTGAGTCCGATGCGCTCTACCTCATCTCTGCCGTAAACGGTCACCTTCACAGGCGTCTCCTTAAAAAGCTCCTGTGCCGCCTGCGCCAGCTTGGCGGGGGTAAGCACCGTGGGGGGCTCATTGATCAGATCCCGTGCGATGCAGGTGGCCTCAGCAGATACCTCCGCCTCCACCAAGGCGGCCTCGTAGCGCTCCGGCGTCTCGCAGAGAAACGCAGCCGTTTCGATCCCCGGCGCCGCGGGGGTCGTCTTGTACTTGTCAAAACGGTAGGCGGCAAGAGCGGCAGGGTTTGAAGG
>OGOS01001286.1_pt1 | contig 16586 bp, 17 predicted proteins | sample 1552701 | NCBI WGS metagenome assembly OGOS01 (sample SAMEA2580128, study PRJEB22360) | human gut metagenome | biome: human gut; feature: human-associated habitat; material: faeces | place: Denmark | collected 2008/2010
AGTTCTTGGAAACCTGCCGTAGAAATACGGTAAGGCGCCGGGTGCTTAGCCTACACAAAACCGTCCGAAAGTATTTCGGGGAAGCGATTGTGGTAACGCAGGAAGTGGAAGATATTATTTCCTCACCCATAGTGAAAGAGAGTATCATCAATAACTCGGACTGCAAAATACTGTTAGACCAAAGAAAATATCTCAACAAGTTCGACAGCATACAGAACCTCTTGGGACTGACCGACAAGGAGCGTTCGCAAATATTGTCTATCAACATGGCAAACCACCCCGGACGGAAGTACAAGGAAGTTTTCTTCTCGCTGGGCGGCACGCAGTCGGCGGTATATGCCACAGAAGTTTCATTGGAAGAATATTACACCTTCACGACAGAGGAAAGCGAGAAAATGGAACTGTTCGCACTTGCCGACAAGCTGGGCGGCAACCTTGAACTGGCTATCAAACGGCTTGCAGAAAGCAAACGTAATCCCCAATCATCAACAACTTAAAAATCAGGAACATGAAAAGAACAATTCTCCTTATGGCGGTATGCCTTTGCTTCATCGGCAAGGCATCCGCCCAGTGGGTGGTGTCAGACCCCGGTAACTTGGCACAGGGTATCATCAACACCACCAAGCAGATAGTGCAGACCTCCACCACAGCCAAGAACACGCTGGACGGCTTCATGGAAGCGCAGAAGATTTTCCAGCAGGGAAAAGTCTATTACGATGCGCTCAAAGCGGTACACGATGTTGTCAAAGGCGGCATCAAGGTGAAGAAGTCCATTGAACTGGTGGCGGAAATATCCGAAATCTACGTGCGCAACTACCAGAACATGCTGGCAGACCCGAACTACACGCCGGATGAACTCACCGCCATTTCAGCCGGGTACGCCAAGCTGCTCTCCGAAAGTGCGGACGTGTTGCAGGACTTGAAGAATGTAGTGAACGTGACGGGCATGTCGCTGACGGATGCCGAAAGGCTGGCGGTAATCAACAACGCCTATAAAAGCCTGCTCAACTACCGCAACCTCGTGAACTACTACACCCGAAAGAACATATCCGTGTCCTACCTGCGGGCGAAGAAGAAGAACGACACCGACCGGGTGCTGGCTCTCTACGGCTCGGCGGATGAACGCTACTGGTAACATATAAATCGGTATGCCTATGTTATTAGCAGCGGTGGATTTTGACAACCTGCACCAAGTGTTGCGGGTGCTGTACGATGAAATGATGCCCTTGTGCAGCAACATGACGAGGGTAGCCAAAGGGATAGCCGGGCTGGGAGCTTTGTTCTATGTAGCCGCCAAAGTGTGGCAGTCGCTCGCACGTGCCGAACCCATAGACGTGTACCCGCTCCTGCGTCCCTTTGCGCTGGGGCTGTGCATCATGTTTTTCCCAACTTTCGTGCTGGGCACTATCAACACGGTGCTGTCGCCAGTGGTGAAAGGGTGCAACCAGCTTATGGAAACGCAGACTTTCGACATGAACGAATACCGGGCGCAGAAAGACCGACTGGAATATGAAGCCCTGATGCGAAGCCCCGAAACGGCTTACCTCGCATCGGACGAGGAATTTGACCGACAACTGGAAGAACTGGGCTGGTCGCCCTCCGACATGGTGACTATGACCGGAATGTACATGGACAGGGCGGCTTACAATATCAAGAAGTCTGTTCGGGACTGGTTCAGGGAATTGCTGGAAATGCTCTTTCAGGCGGCGGGGCTGATTATCGACACGCTGCGCACGTTCTTCCTAATCGTGTTAAGCATACTGGGTCCGCTGGCGTTTGCGATTTCCGTCTATGACGGTTTCCAAAGCACGCTGACCCAGTGGATTGCACGCTATATCTCCATTTACCTGTGGTTGCCCGTGTCCGACTTGTTCAGCAGCGTGCTGGCACGCATACAAACGCTGATGCTCCAAAAGGACATTCAGGAACTTTCAGACCCGAATTTCATTCCTGACGGGAGCAGCACCGTGTATGTAATCTTTATGATAATCGGCATCGTGGGTTACTTCACCATTCCAACGGTGGCAAGCTGGATAGTGTCGGCTGGCGGCACGTCTGCCTATAACCGCAACGTGGCACGGGCCGGGTCAATCGCCGGGGCTGCGGTCGGTGCGGCAAGCGGGAAAGTAACCGGGAAACTACTCAAATAACCAACATCAAAATTTAGTATATGGAATTTAAGTCATTAACGAACATAGAAACGAGTTTCCGGCAAATCAGGCTCTTTGCGCTGATATTCATCTGCCTGTGCGCATTGGTGACGGGCTTTGCCGTGTGGAACTCGTACAGCTTCGCCGAAAAGCAGCGGCAGAAGATATACGTCCTCGACAACGGCAAAAGCCTGATGCTGGCACTCTCGCAGGACATGGCACAGAACAGACCCGTGGAAGCAAAATCGCACGTGCGGCGTTTTCATGAGCTTTTCTTCACGCTCTCACCCGAAAAGGGGGCTATCGAAAGCAACATCAAACGCTCGCTGTTCCTTGCCGACAAGACCGCTTTCAACTATTACAAGGACTTGGCGGAAAAGGGGTATTATAACCGGGTGATTTCCGGAAACGTCACGCAGACGGTGGAGATTGACAGCGTGAAGTGCGACTTCGACCAGTACCCCTACAAGGTGAACACGTATGCCCGCCAGTTGATTGTCCGGGAAAGCAGCCTGACGGTGCGAAGCCTTGTGACTTCGTGCCGCCTACTCAACGCCACACGGAGCGACAACAACCCGCACGGCTTCATCATCGAAGCGTTCACCATTACCGAGAACAAGGATTTACAGACCATTAAGAGATAGCCTTATGGAGAGAAAACGAAACTACATCGAAAAGGTGCGGGACTGGGCGGACGACCGCCTGCGCCGGATGTGCGGACGGATTACGCCGGGCAAAAGGCTGGCGGTTATCCTCGTGATGTTCTTCTTTTTCGGCGGCTTGTCTATCTACATCACCGTTTCATCAATCTACAACATCGGGAAACGGGACGGCAGGCGGCTGCAAATAGAACATATCAAACAACTGCCATTGCAAGGCAATGACACAATCAACAGTATCACCCCCTTAAACAGACCGGAATATGGAAGAAGTACAGAAGAATGAGAACGGAACTACCGTACCGCAGACGGACGGGAAGCCGAAAAAGGAAGATAAACCCAAACGGGAACTTACCCCGCAGCAGGTGCAGCAGCGCAGGAAAATGATAGTCTTCCCGCTGATGTTCCTTGCCTTTGCCGGGTGCATGTACCTGATATTCGCCCCCTCCGGCAAAGAGGACGTGAATGTGGAGAGCGTGGGCGGCTTCAACGCCGACATACCCCTGCCCGCAGAGGACGGGATTATAGCCGACAAGCAAAAGGCATACGAGCAGGCGATGCTGAACCGCAAACAGCAGGACAAGATACAATCCTTGCAGGACTTCGGTTTCACGGGGGACGATGAAACGGAAGAACCGCAAACGGAAATCGACCTGATGCCGGAAGATGATCCGAAGCCACAAAGGGGTGGCAGTGCTTCTTCGGCATACGCCTACCGGGACATCAACCGTCAGCTCGGCTCGTTCTACGAGGAGCCGAAGGTGGACGGGGAAAAGGAGGAGCTGAAAAGGCAGGTGGAGGAGCTGACCGCCAAGCTGGAAGAAAGGGAACGGCAGGCGGGCGGAATCGACGATCAGGTGGCGCTGATGGAGAAGAGCTACGAGCTTGCCGCCAAGTACATGGGACAGAACGGGCGGGACGGCGCAGCCGTGCAGGTGCCCGCCACCGGGCAGGACGGCAACGGTTTGGGACAGCCCGCCGTGGCGGTGCAGGCGGCACGGGAACGGACGGTATCGGGGCTGCAACAGCCCCTGAGCGATGCGGAGTTCATGCGGCGGTACAGCCAGCCGAGGAACTACGGGTTCAATACGGCGGTCGGCAGCGGGTACGTTATGGGAAAGAATACGATACGGGCGTGCATCCACCAAGACCAGACGATTATGGACGGACAGACGGTGAAGCTCCGGCTGCTCGAACCGCTGCAAGCGGGAAACCTTGTGATTCCGCAGAACACGCTCGTTGCGGGTACGGGAAAGGTACAGGGGGAACGGCTGGATATCGTGGTGTCGTCCGTCGAATACCGGGGGAACTTGCTGCCCGTGGAGCTGGCGGTGTATGACAGCGACGGGCAGAAAGGCTTGTCTGTCCCTTCATCACTGGAACAGAAAGCGGCAAAGGAGGCGATGGCGAACATCGGCGGCGGGTTGGGAACGGGCATCTCGTTCGCACGGAGCGCCGGACAGCAGGTGGCGATGGACATCACCCGTGGGCTGATGCAGGGCGGCAGCCAGTACCTTGCCAAGAAGTTCCGCACGGTAAAGGTGCACCTGAAAGCGGGGTATGAGCTGATGCTTTACGCCAAGGAGTAGCGTACTTTTTCCTTTGCCTTGACGCAAAAGAAAAAGATACCAAAAAGAAAAAGTCAAGACTGCATTTTCTCGCTACTCCACTTCGCAATTTTCGGGGACAAAAAGAACTCGCTACGCTCAAACAGCTTTTTGTCCTTGTCCGAAAACCGCTGCGTTTCGCTTTACGCTGCGAAAATGAGGTCGGATTTCATGCGGATAGTAGATTTTTGTATGGGAGGAAGTGGCTGGAGGATATGATAATTAGCGATAATAATTAGAACAATAATTAAAAAGAAAGGACAAATGAAAAAGATTTTTGGATGGGTCGCCCTGCTTATGGGCATGGTGACGGGTGCGAACGCACAAGTGAATGATACGATACAGCGGGCTGCGGGTAACGACCTGTATCAGGGGATTACACGGAAGCTACCCTACCGGCAGATGGTTACGCCCCACGGGGTGCAGGTGACGTTCGCCAAGACAGTGCATATCATCTTCCCCTCGGCGGTACGGTACGTGGACTTGGGGAGCAATTGGATTATCGCCGGGAAAGCGGACGGTGCGGAGAACGTGATCCGGGTGAAGGCGACCACCGAGGGTTTTCCGGGGGAAACGAACTTTTCCGTTATCTGCGAGGACGGGAGCTTCTATTCGTTCAATGCCCGGTATGCGCATGAGCCGGAGATGCTGAACATCGAGATGAAGGATTTTTTGGAGAACGGGGACACGACGGACTTCTCCCACACCCGCATGAACATCTATTTCAGGGAACTGGGTAACGAAAGCCCGCTCTTGGTGAAGCTGATCATGCAGAGCATCTACAAGGAGGACAGGCGGGAAATCCGGCACTTGGGCTGCAAACGCTTCGGGGTGCAGTTCCTCCTGAAATCCGTCCACTCGCACAACGGGCTGTTCTATTTCCACACGGAAACGAGGAACAGGTCGAACGTGGCTTTCCGGACGGACTTTATCCGGTTCAAGATCGTGGACAAGAAAGTGCCGAAGCGCACCGCCATTCAGGAACGGGTGATCGACCCGGTGCGCAGCTACAACGAGGTGCTGGTGACGGAGGGGAAAAGCGACGTGCGCACGGTGTATGCTGTCCCGCAGTTCACCATACCGGACGACAAGCTGTTGGTCATCGAGCTGTTCGAGAAGGACGGCGGCAGGCACCAGACCATCCGGGTGGAGAACGCCGACCTCGTGGCGGCAAAACAGATTAACGAACTGAAAATCAAGTAAGCGATGAAAAGGTTACTGTTCATTATCCTGCTTTTCGGGGTGTGCCTGACTTTCAACCGGGCACACGCCCAACGGTGCCTGCCCGGAATGAGGGGCATACAGCTCACGGGCGGGCTGTCGGACAACATGCGCTGGAAAAACGGCGACGGCTTCGGCTACCACGCCGGGATAGCGGTGAGCACCTACACGAAGAACGCCCACCATTGGGTGGTCGGTGCGGAATACTTGGAGAAGCGGTACGGCTAACGGGGCTGCCTCTATCCGGCGAGCCAGTTCACGGGCGAGGGCGGCTATTACCTGAACTTCCTTTCCGACCGGAAGAAGACATTCTTCGCCGCACTGGGGCTGTCCGCCCTTGCCGGGTACGAGACGGTGAACTGGGGCGAGAGCCTGCTGCCGGACGGCTCCCGGCTCACGGATGAAGACAATTTCATCTACGGGGGTGCGCTGACGCTGGAGCTGTCCGCCTACGTGACGGACAAGATTGTCTTGCTGGTAAACGGTCGCCAACGGGTGCTGTTCGGCGGCGACTGCGGGAAGTTCCACACGCAGGTCGGCGTGGGAATACGTTTTATGATTCGATAACTGCCATATAATATAATAATGTATATATGAGGACAATGATTTATAAAATATTTACGGGCTGCTACATCGTGGCCGCCCTCGTGCTGGTCGCAGCCTGTAATGACGGGCTGGACATTCAGACGAAATACCCGTTTACGGTGGAGACGATGCCCGTCCCGAAGGAGCTGAAAGTGAACGAGACGGCGGAGATACGGTGCGAGCTGAAACGGGAAGGACGCTGGGAGGACACCCGGTACACGATCCGCTGGTTCCTCTTCGACGGGGAAGGCACGCTCAAACTGGAAGACGGCACGGCGTTGCTGCCCAATGAGCGCTACCCGCTGGAGAAAGAGACGTTCCGGCTCTATTTCACCCCGCTGTCGGACGAGCAGAGCAGCTTCACCGTCTGGGTGGAGGACTCGGACGGTCAGGCGGTCGAGCTGGAATACGACTTCAATGCGGACAACGACAAGGAGGACGGGGATGGAACGGAATGAACTGGTTCTATACCTCGACATACCGGAGTTTTCCGAAGCCCTGTATGCCTCGAAATGGCACTCGGATATTGTTCTACCACAAGCTGGGGACAATATATATCCGGAAAGCCTGCTGTCAGAAAAGGTACTTGCCATGCTGGAGACGGTTCCCGCCAGCGAGGTCTGGGAAGACCTGAAGGACGACAGCCGGAGTATGCGCCGGGTCATGGAACATGAGGTTTTCCGGGTGACGGAACGGGGCTTTTCCCTGCGTAGGGACGGGACACCGTGCTGCACGCTGACCTTGCAAAGATACCGTGTGTACGATGCTGAAAAACGGGCGAAAACGGAGGTGCCCACATCTTATTGTGCCCGGAGCGAAGAACGAAAAGCGGAAAGATCCGGTTTTATTTCCGGAAATACTTTATACATATTGATGTGCCGGATGCGCTGCCGCAATGCCCGGAGGTGCGAGAATACGTGAACATAGAGCCGCTGCTCTCGGAGGCGGATAAAAAACTGCTGGCGGAAACGGAATGTGATAAAGGGGAAAGCCTGCTGGAGCGGATAGCGGAAGGAAACTGCTGCCGTGTCCGGGCAAGATGCTGGACTACGGACAAGGAGAGCGGCAAGTGGATGCGTGTGTTGTCAGTGGATATTTAATAATTTATAACAAGAAAAACAGACATATGGAACAAGAAGAAAGAATGTATCAGGTGCTTCTGGAGATGATATGCAGGCACGATCGCACGGCGGAGGTGTGCCGTGCCGCCGTTGAAGAGGACGGCTGGCAGTTGAAGAACGTGCCGGAAGAGGTGAAGACTCCGGAACTGTGCCGGAAGGCACTGGAAACGGAAGCGGGATTCGGGAACGACCGCTTCCGGCTGATTCAGCATATCCCGTCCCCGGAGGTGTGCATGGAGGTGCTGAAGGAGTGCCGCAAGGTCTGCCCGGAGGAACTCTACGGGGTGGCGGCAAGCATCCGCCCGGAGGTGATGAACGGCGAGATGGCGGACTTCCTGCTGCCGCTGGACGGCAGGTGCATCAGCGTCCTGCCCGTGCACCTGCAAACGCAGAAACGGGTGCTGGTGGCGGCTGAAACGTCGGGGATGTCCGCCGTCGGGCGTGGCGGAGTGCCGAAAAGCCTGCTCACGCCCGAGGTGTATGTCAGGTGCGCCGCCCACAGCCGGGAGTCGCTGATGATGATCCCGTGGGCGGAACGTTCGCCGGAGGTCTGCCTGATGGCGACAACGAAGTACCCGGACTGGGTGAGGAAACACCCGGAGTTCGTGCCGGAGAGCGTGCATAACCAAGACAGCGTATATACGCTGAACAGCCTGATGGAGAGCCTGACGGGGGAAAAGTTCAGCTACCGGCAAATGACGGACTTCTACAACGGGAAGCCGCTGGAAGTGAAACGGATGGAGATGCCGGACGGCGTGCAGAAGGACAAGGCGGTGAACTTCGACAAGGAGACGGGGAAGTTCTCCTTCTCCGACATCCGGCAGGAGCGGAAACGGGGATTGAAGATGTAGGGTGAGCCGTGAAATAAAAACAGGAACATTATAATACAGTAAAAATCCGAGTTTTAGGCAAGTGCGGTTTGCCGTAACGTGAAAGGTGATCCGCACTTTTATGTGCTAAGTCCATTGAAAGTTCACGTTTTCATTCGGCTTCTGTTTACTTTTTTTGTATATTTGTTTATTGCAGATGATTGTGTAGTTGTCTTTCTTCCTGTCTCATACGATGGTCATTGTCTGTTTCCGATGGTGATAGAAGGAATTAGGGGAATTATAGTTAAATTGGGTGATGATTATATGTTATAAACTATAAAAGAAAACAATGAGATATAGGTTCACACCTATACCCAAATATGTAATTGTTTTCTAATTGTGAAAAATGAACTCATCATATCGGTACATTTTTGAAGGATTTTGGGAAGATACTGTTTGTTTTTCTAAAATGGCGGTGCAAAAAGAAGTGATATTGAAGAGAATAAAGGTAAAATAGAATAAAACAGTTCTAAGGAGGAAAGTAATGCCCCGTCACCGACTTATATGTTAGTCAGCAATGGGGCATTACTTTCCTTTCTGTACATTCAAAAATTATGATTTTAGAATTTGAACTTGCTTTGCAAAATACTCATTACTTCTATTCTTTCCTTGGATAAAACGCACTTTTACTTTGGGTAATAATTTATTGAAATCACCTTTATAGGCACGGTCATCAAAATACACATTGCTGCTATTATTATCAACAGATATGAACGCAAACCATTTACCTTCCTTAATTTTTACAGTAAGAATTTTTCCTTCTTTCCATTCTGTATTTGGGGCAATAAATTCTTCGTTGTTATCTATAGATAATGTTTTGTTAACAAATTTTTCACGAGATTTACAGCATAAGAACTCGGTAAAATCTTTTGTGTCTTTTATTGCATATCTGTTCTTACCCATTTTTTCCCATTCATTTTTACAATAATAAAAGACTTGACATACTTCACGTGCAATATTGTTAAAATTATTTGACAGAAGAACCCTTTCTAATTTATCACAGAAATTATCAATGCACTTTTTCTTCATTTCACAAGTTAGAGGATACTGTCCTGTAATAAATGTGAAGATATAATATAGATGAGCTTTATATGTTTTTGCTTTCTTTGGTAGTATATTTTTACGAAAAGCATTTTCAAACATATACCACGTTAACGCACATATATAATAAGGTGTGCAAGAATGATTATCTACATATATTTTACGATTGTCCTCACATGCAAATTCTGATAACAATTTAGCTTCATGTCTGTGAGCCATATAAGGCAAATGAAGGAACATAGACACAAAAGTTTGAGTTAATACTCTTAGATTTACAATCTGAAATTTGTTAATTGTTGGAATAGAAGAGTATTGTTTATTTCTTCGTTCATAATATAACCTTGGTTCACCAATTTTTGCACAGAAATAATCTTCTAAGTTTTGGTGAAATAATTTTGTACTTTCAAAAGATTCTTCAAGGACCTGATTTTGTTTGTTTGTGCCACGCACAACTTTATTAGTAATAGATATATCTTCTGTACAAATTAATTTTATAAGTAATTGAACCTTTTCTAAAGATGTATTTTCTTTTTGAGCAAATATTGAATTACAAGTTTGGCATCCATTTACTATTTGTGGATTATCAATAGATACTAACTTATCACGGATTTGAAGAAAATCAGAACACACTATGGTTATACCATTATTACACATTAGGAACATTTCTGGCTCATTAATAATGGTCTTTTCTATTTCACTATTGACAACTCCTTTATTACCTAAATAATCACGTACATTATCATTGAAAAGAGAACGTCTAATAGTATCATCATCTTTGCGGAGTAATTTTAAAAACTCTTTTGCATCACATGTAAAGGTATATGCTTTCTTTATAAGATTATTATCATTTACGGTCAAAGGAATTATATCACGGATATTTAGTTCGACAGAATAATCATTTTCTAAATCCTTGCATATTTTTTTTAGCTCACTTCCATCAATAATAGACACATTTATATTGCTCAAACTATCGGAACATTTTGAAAGATTCTCTTTAATTATATCTTTTAGAGATTCTGTGTGATTATCTTGAGGTGCATTTCCACAAAACACGTAATATATAGATACAGAAGGATTGTCTTCCAGTTTGCGAATTACAGACATATCATTATAAATATAATCTTTCAAATCTCTTATTTGTGTTAATGCTTCACTTTCAGGTAAGCGTGGTTTTGAGAAAAAATTTTGTGCACCGATACCAAAAGTATTAAATTCAGCACTATCAAAATCTGTTTTTTCTTTAGATTGTATGAGAACAAACTCAACTTCTATTTTTTTGCTTGCCTCTACAATTTGTTCTATATCTTCTTTATTTCCGACAAGTCGCCCATTTATTTTTATGCCAACTCCGTCTAATTTTGCGTCATTTCCACCTCCTGGACTACAAAAATCCAACAAATCAGATTTTCCAACAAATGCACTTACATCATCTAAACTAAGAATTGTGTGATTTACGAACTTTTCAAAAGCCTTGGCTTCAGAAATAGTGTCATTATAAGCAATATTCCACGATTCAGTAAATCTGGTAAAAAAGCTTTTTAATACAAGATCTTTTATCATAATTGTAGTGTATGTTTTAGTATAATAGTTATATAAAAATCATTTTTTGCAAAAATAGTATTTTTTTTAATTTGAATTAGTTTAGTCTTAAAAAGACTATCTTATTCAATTTTATTTAAAGAAAAGAAGTGCAAAACGGATAGCGAACAAAAAAGGGGGTGCTTAAAGCATCCCCTCGTCCGTGTAGCTGAGGTAGGTGTCCTCGGTCAGTATGATGTGGTCCAAGAGGCGGATGCCGATTGCTTCGCAGCCTTTCTTCAACTGGCTGGTCAGGTTGTTGTCCTGTGTGCTTGCCACCGTCGAGCCGGACGGGTGGTTGTGCGAGAGGATGATTCCCGAAGCATGGGAAACGAGAGCCGTCTGAAGAACGATGCGTATGTCCACCACCGTACAGTCTATCCCGCTGCGTGAGATGCACGAAACGCCCAGCAGCTTGCCTGCCCGGTTCAGGTACATCGCCCAGCACTCCTCGTGGTGCTGCATACAGTCCTCGTAGAAGGTCTTGAGGATGTCGTAAGACTCCTTGGAAGAGTGGATTTTAACTCTCTTGGATGCGTCAGCGTCCTTGTAACTTACGGTGATTTGAGGAAAAGACAGTGTATTCATAATGCAAAAATTAAAAGTGAAACATTTATTTTTTGCTTTGGGCACGGGGAAAGAGCGGACTTCATGCAAGGCTTTTGCGTGGAATACGACCCGAAGGTGTGGAGATTGTGCGCAAAACCGTCAGGTTCAGCCTTGCTACTTGTCCGTTTTTCCCCGTAGATTTGCTAAAAAATGAGTGTGGAGCTTGGCTAAAAATCCGGTGGGTCAAGGGGTTTCTTTTTGCTTCTTTGTCTTTGTCCGCATCCGGCTCACCGAAAGAAAAAGAAGTGCGTCCGAAATGTCGGGGTGGTCGGGATTGCCACGGGCGGGTAAAAATAGAAGTCCGGGCGGATCGCTACCCGTCCCGGACCTGCGGCGATGAAACATAGAGGGGGAATGTTATGGCTTGATTTCCCCCGTTGCGATTAAATTCCCGTCCGAATAATACGCATCTTCCCGTAGGTAAATCCCATGTCGGGAATGGCTACGAGAGCGATATAGTCCGAATACTCCCTGCCTTTGAGGTTCTTCCCGACAAGGTTGTTGAATATCATGGGGATGCTATGACCGTCCCCGCTGTAAAGGACGGTTTTCTCGTTCTGTCTGATTTCCTGCTTCATTGTTATCAAAATTTGAAAGTTGAAAAATCGGTTTCTTTGCTATCTTTCTTTTTCGCTACGGCTCACGAAAGAAAGTAGCGGGCGGATTTCTCCGCCCTGCCCTTTGTTCTTAGGCTGCAATCTCTTCGGTTTGCGGTTCTTCTTCGGGTTGCGTTACCTTGCGCTCCCTTGCCCGTTCCTGCACCAAGAGGACGGCTTTCTTTTCCTCGATGCGCTGATGCCGCTTCTCGTACACCCCGTTGTACTCCCTTTCGATGTTGGCGAGTTCCTCCGGCATGTGCCTGCGTGCGAAGTCAAGCAAGAGGGTCGCCACGGTGTTGTTGCCGTATGCTCCCTTGAAATTGGCTACAAGGAAGTCCCTGCGGATGATGGTCTTCATCCTCACGGTGAGGTTGCCGATAATCCCCATCTTGTCCTCGTCCGTGATATACGGCTTGTCTTCCGCAATCCCCACGGCTGCGAAGTGTTCCTTACGGAGCGAGGACAGAAGGAAGAAGTAGAGCATCGTATCTTCGTCCGCACTGAATTTGCCGCCCGTGATGTCGGCTTCGAGGATTTGTTTCTTGGTGTCCTCCACCGTGCGTTCGAGTGCGATTTCCTTGTTGCGCTCGTCCTGCTTCTCCAATTTCTCTACGGGTGAGAGCGGTGCGGGTGCGGGCGTTCCGTCCGCTGTCTGCGCTTCGGTCACGTTCTCCACATAGCAGAAGTCAATCCCCTTCTGCCCGATTTTGGCATAGACGGTGATTTCCCCCGCTTCGCTCCTGCGGCTGATTTCCTCCTCCTGCTCCGTGTAGTCCGCCCATTGCTGCTCGTAGTGGGTGCGGGCTTCCCCGTAGCGTTCGGGGTCGTTGAAATTTTCGGCTTTGGGTTCTTTCGGGCAGTTTGGAAAAGCGGTGTACCTGTCAAGGGTTTCCACCTCGTAGCCCAAAGCGATTAGCCGTTCTGCCACCGTTTCGTTGGTGCAATAGCGGTCACGGCAGAGCGACACGCCCGGCTGGGTCTTCATGATATGCACAGCCCGCTCCATGAGGTAGGATGCGTTCATCTCGGCAAGGCACGTACGGTTGGCGCAATGTCCGCAGCCACCGTCACAGAACAGCAGCAGGTTGTTGGTGTTGTGTGCGCACGTGGCGCACTCGGTCTTGTCGAAACGGTAGTATTGCAGGTCGGTGGTGAAGTTCTGCTCGATGCGCCTTGCGACATCGGCGGCTTTCAGTCCCCGCCAACTGTTGTACGTTCCCTCGTCCTGCAAATGCTTCTCGTACACCTCACGCTGAATGTCCTCCCCGTATCGGCAGATTTCAGCCGCCACGCTGATGGTCAGCTCGTCCGCTTCCAAAAGGGCGGCAATTTCGGGGATAAGGGCGGTGAATTTCAGCCGTGTGCGGATGTAGTTCTCGTTCTTTCCGAAGAGTTGCGCCAAGGTCTGCACGGTGTGGCGTCCGCTCTCGATAAGCCGTTGATAGGCTGCGGCTTCCTCCACGGGTGTTACGTCCTTGCGCTGCAAGTTCTCAGTAATCGCCATTTCCTCGGCTTCCTCGTCCGACAACTCGGTTACGATTGCGGGAATTTCGTCCCTGCCCGCAATGACGGACGCACGGTAACGGCGTTCCCCGAAAACAATCCCGTAACGGTCTGTTCCGTCAACGGGGCGCACGGTGATGGGCTGCAACACGCCCTGCCGTTTGATGCTCTCGGCAAGTTCGTAAAGGGCTGCTTCATCGAAACGCTTGCGTGGGTTGAAACCGCTCGGCTGAATGTCTGCCAATGCTACCATTGTGATGTTTTTCTCTGCTGCTGATTGATTTGCTTTTGTCTTCATAATCTGTTATTTTTAAGTTGATTGTTATAATTGTTCTTTTTGATTTTTGACAAACCGTTCCGTTCGGGAAATCGGTTTCTTTGCTACTTTCTTTCCCCGCTCCGGCTCACGAAAGAAAGTAGCGGGCTACCGATAAATTTCAGATGATTAAAAGAATGATTATCAGTACAAACACGAAGCCGACAAACAGCCGCCACGCAAGGGCGAAAACAAGCCGTGCCACGAAGTAAAACAGAGCCATGACAAGCAACAAGGCGAAAAGCTGCCCTGCGGCGGTGGTGAGGAAATAAACCACCGAAGCCCAAAGGATTAGGCGGTATATCCCTTTGTAAACAAATGCCGTTTTCATGTTCTTGGGTTTTGTCGGGCGGATTGCTCCGCCCGTGGTTCATACTATTCCAGTGTAAATCGGTTGTCCGCCAACCGTGCGAACGTGTCGTAGTTGCTTTTGTTGTAAGGCAGGGACAACTCGATTTTCTCGTAAATGCTGCGTCCGCATATATGGAAGGAGAAAACAAGCCCGTTCCGCTTGATTTTGCCCTCGGTATGCCTTTCGGTGTCCTTCCATTCGATTGGCTCGCTGCCGAGTTTGGCGAAATACTCGGCTTTCATCCGTTGGATAACTTCGTTCTCGGCTTCCAATGCCTTGTAAATCTTCAATCCCCACGTTATCCAGTCCTCTATTTTCCGTTTGGTGAAAACTCCTATCCGGTTGGGTTCGGGGTTTTCCTCTTTCAGTCGGTGCAGGATGCTGCCTTTGGCTTCGGGAAACATGGAGGTCTCGACCTCGAAATAACATTTCTTGTCCTTGTAACTTTGGTGCAGGACAAACGTAATACCCTCACGGATAAGCCCTACATGAAGCCGGTAAAAGCAAGGGTTTTCGACTGACGGGCTGACGCAATATAAAAGGAGCGCATCGGGCTGGAATTTCCTCACCGCTTCGTAAAGGGGCTGTATCAGTTTCAGATAACCATCTATCTTGTCCGTTTCTGCCATGCGTGCCTTGCTGTTCTGAAATTCTTCTTCTGTCAAATAGATTACGTTCATGATTTTATGTGTTTTAGTGGGGCGGACTGCTCCGCCCGTTGGTTGATACTCTTGTTCTTTGTCGTTCCGCTTAGGCTGCTGCGGGTTCGTTCATTGGTTCGGTTACCTTGTCGGCAATCATCTTCGCCGCCTTGTTCACGTCCCCCAATATCTCCACCAAAAAGGCGGGTTCTTCCTTTAGCTTGGTGAGCCAGTGTTTCAGATAGGCGGCGTTGTTCTCCTGCGGTGCGGCTGCGTAGCCGAAGAACGCACCGCAAAGGGCGGCAGTGAGTTCGGCGACAAGTTCCTCACGGGCGTAGAGCGCATCCCCGAAGAAGCTGCCGAACGTGCGGTTCAGCCGTTGGGGGCTTCCCGTGCTGTGCGCCATCTCGTGCAGAAGCGTGCCGTAATATTCCGCTCCCTGCGGGAACTGCTCACGCTGCGGGCAAATGATATGGTCGGAAGAGGGCGAATAGTAGGCACTGTCCGAATACTGCACCTTGATGGGGCAATACCAATTTTGCAGATAGACAAGCTCGTCCAACGCCTCGTAAATCATCCCGTCCGAATAGTCTTCGGGTTGCTCTCCCTTTTTCATACGCTCGTAGCGTTCGGGCTGCTTTTCGGCAAAATCGGTCTGGTCGATGTTGAAGACATTGTAATACTTCATCTGCGGGATGACCTTGTAATTTTCCTGCTCGGTTGCGGGCAGCTTGCGGTATTCCTCGTACTTAATTGTCTTTTTCGTTTCCTTGTGTACCACGAACTTAAACCAATAATAGACGGGAAACGAGCGTGCGCCCTTGCTGACGCTCAAGTCTTCCTCTTTCGCTTGGTTGAAGGTGAGGAACACGGGCAAAGTGAATTTCATAAACTCGGTGTAGAACAATAACATCAAGACATTGCCGCCGTTGTAGAGCGTTCCTCTGATGTTGCGGGGCAAACCTTGTTCAAGGCTCGCTATCCACGGCTTTTGCCAATCCGTTTTCAAGCACTCGATTTTCTTGATTAACAAATCGGTGAACATCGGTGCAATCTTTTCGATGGTGCTGTTCGTTGTTGCCATAACTCACAAATTTTAATCGTTATTACTCTGTTTTCATCGCTTGTCGCCCCAACCAATTTTTTTCCCTTGGCTGATTGGGAAGAACATTGACCATCATTGATAGCGGAAAAGGTGAATTGCAACCATCTGAAAAAATGGTAAATACTACCCGCCGGGTGGAGATTTGGCATTTTTTGCGGATTTGCTTTCACCTCCGCCTACCTTCGTCAATGTTTTTCCAATCAGCTTAGGGAAAAAATGCCCTGTCAGTCATTTCAGCCAATGGTAAGTTACTTGCCGGGTGCAGGAAAAAGAAGCCTTCCGGAGAGCCGGGAACGCCCGCTTCCCAAGGCAAGGAGATACGGGCGGGAGAAGTATATGGGAGGACGGTCAGGTTCCGGCTGCCGGACAAACACCGGGGAACTCTTTCGGGCGGGACGGGGCACGGGAGGTTTCGGCGAACAGCCGAAGCCCCGTGTGACGGCACGGACGGATGTGTTCCGTTTGTCCTTCCGCCCCGATGTCCGGCTTCGGCCATGCAGCCTGCCGAAATGGTCGGAAACGGACGCCGGGACGGAACAGCCCGTGCCCAAGGTTTAAGCGCAAGACAGTGAAAGCCCTTTCACCCACGTTAGGGATTGCAGGGGAAAGCCCACAGCATAGCGAGGACTT
>OGOS01001299.1_pt1 | contig 16485 bp, 9 predicted proteins | sample 1552701 | NCBI WGS metagenome assembly OGOS01 (sample SAMEA2580128, study PRJEB22360) | human gut metagenome | biome: human gut; feature: human-associated habitat; material: faeces | place: Denmark | collected 2008/2010
AAGCGTGGCAGTATGCGTAGTAGGTTCCCTGCTGTACATATTTGAATGTAGTAGAAGTCTGAACCTGATTCTTGTTTATGGAATCGTAGTCTTTGTTTGTGATGCAGTCGCGGTCTGTAGAGATTACATAGTCGTAACCTGCAGCACCTTCGGAATCACCGGAAAGGATAGCAGTTGCTTTGTTGCCAACAACTTTAACGCTGCTAATCATTGGAGCAGCTGGTTTCTGATCCTGTGTTGCTGCATCTACAGTCTTAGAACCAGTGTAGTTCTTACTGTCTTTCTTAGCTGTTACAGTAACTTTACCGTCTTTCTTTTCTACAGTATATTCAGATGTTTCAACATCAACACGACCGCATTTAACAGTAACTTTGTCACCATCTACAGTTACATTTGCGTTTGCAAGATTGAATTTATCAATTCCCCAATTTTTAGAAACAGTTCCGTCTGTTCTGTAGCCGTTCTTTCCTACAACTTTTACTGTTAAGGATTTAGTAGTAGTAACTTTTGTACGATCATCATTAGCACCATACTCAAGTTCATAATCTGTTCCTTCTACAAGAGTTTTTCCACCAACATTTACAACAACAACTGGTTTAACAGGAAGTCCTCCGGCATATACACCGTTAGCTACTGAAATATTAGAATCTTTAATAGTTAATGTTCCAATTTCAAATCTTTCAGCGTAGATAACATTTTCAATTTTATTACCTTCAGCGTCTGTATATACACCATTAGTTACACCTGTAGTACTATCTGTATAATTTCCGCCATATGTGCCTTTAGCAATTGCAAGAACAACACCATACTGTTTTTGGCCAGAAGAATCTTTTTTACCGTATGTATTATCTACATATTTGATTTCATAATCTGTTCCCTCTGTTAAAGTACCAACAGATTCCCAGTTGCTATTATCATATTTTTTAACTTTTGTATTAGCAGTATCAAATACAGTCTTTGCAGGTGTATAAGCGGTACCATCATATGTATGAGAAAGATTGTCTATTTTTAAACCATTTGCATCATAGAATTTGAAGTCACCGTTTTCAAGCATCTGGCCTGTAATCTTGAATGTGATAGTTTTTGTTCCGGTAAAGTTTCCGTTCTTTGGTGTCAAGGTAATAGTACCTTCACCCATTGCAACATTCTCACCATATGTTACTGTAAAGTTATCTTTTACATTGATTGCAACATTATTTAATGTAGCTGCAGTAACTGGCGGCTGGATGCTGTATCCGGTGTATGTCTGGCTTCCTACAGATGCAACAAGTTTGGAAGCATCGGCAGCTTCTATGGTAAATGTAATGCTAGCATCTGTTTTAGATGTAAATGTACCATCTGTACCAGTAATAACCATTGTTGCTGTACCAGCATTAACGTTATTTGTCAGAGATTTAATCTTATATTCTGTTGGGTTGATAACTCTGCCATCTACAACTACATCAAAATCAGGTTTAATTGCAGCACCTGTATAAGTATAAGCTGTCTTTTTGAGTTTGATATTTTCTGATTTTAAAGTTGTTTTTGTGATAGTAGAAGAATAGATTGCATCTTCACCATCTTTTACAATGAAGTTTGTATTTTTCAGATACTTATGACCATTTTTTGTAGTCGTTTTCAATACAACTTTTACTTTACCGTCTACTTCTCCAGTTGTTGTATCAGTATCATCGCTAGTTGTAAATTTATATTTTTCAACTACATAATCTGTACCTTCAGTCAAAGCAAATTCTTTTCCGTTGGCATTTTTTGCCTTAACAACAAGACCCATTGCATCTTTATAATCGGAAGGTGTTGTAGTGTCTTTTTTCTCTACATATTTGCTTACAGTAACAGTTTTTGTATCTACAACGGCTGGATTGATTGTGAAAGTATAAGTTTTTGTACTTCCAACATAGCTACCAAGACCTACAATTGTTACGGTTCCGACACCGGCATCAATGTTTTTACCAAATTCAATCTTATAATCAACATCTTTTACAAGATTATGTGTTCCAGTAGTTGCTCCATTAACATCTGTGATGCTAACAGTACCTAACTTACTTAAATCTTTAGTAATCTGCTCGCCAGTATATTCTTCAGCCTGCTCTGCATAAGACTGACCGCTAAATTTTGCTGTTGAAAGAGAACTTGCTGCAACAGATAATTTTGCTGTTGTAGATCCCTCAACGTTTGTATTATTTGTAGCTGGAGAAACTGTTACATCATGAACTCCCTGTGTTGTTGCAGTAGATGTAATCACTACATCACCTGCTAATTTTAATACTTCACCAGTTGTTTTATCTGTATATGTTGCAACTGAAGGTGCAACTGTTACAATTGCTCCATTCTGATAAGCCTGTTCCGGAATAGAAACATTTACAGTGCTTAAATCACGTTTTGTAATAGAAAAGCTATTAGTTGGCTTAAGTTTAAGATCACCACTAATAGTGTAATTTTTATATTTACTTTCATCTGGTGTTGCAATTGGGAATGTTAAATTAGCATCTCCATCTTTTCCAGTATTAAACTGAGTGCCGGCTTTGATATATTTTTCTCCACTAATATAAATTACATCTTCCCCTTTAATATAAGAAGAAAGGTCAACACCGGATTTTTTATCTACAATTTTTACATCAGTATTTTTAAGTACAATATCATTTCCTGTATATGGCTTGGATGTAGTTACGAATGTTGCCTCTAAATAATTGGAAACATTCTCTGCTGTTAAATCTAAAGGAGAAATAGTATAATTAATTACAACGCTACCAGCATAACCAGCTTTTGTTGTGGTAAGATATACATTGACACCTTTAGTTGTAACATTTACAGTATCACCTTCTGTACTTCCGATAACAAAGTCAGAGGCAGTAAAAATAACATTATTATTAGCATCTTTGATATTTGCAAGGTTAGCAAAGTTAATATCATCTACGGTTGGAACAATAGCTTCCCCTGTATATATCTTTTTGAAAGAAGATTTCAAACTAAGTTTTGTATTGTCATCTTTCATATTGATAACATCACTCAGCTGTTTTGGCTGTACTTTAAAAGAATCAGATGTCCAACTCCATACTACACTATTATCTTTCTTTGCATATACAAAAAGTGTAATATCTTTTCCGCTCTGGGCGGCATCTGGTGTATATTCTACTGTTCCATTTGAAAATGGAGCTTCAGTAGTAATCTGCCCATCATTGTCTTTCCATACATAGTAATAATCTACATTATCAGTATTATCATCTTTTTTCGTTACAGTTACAGTAGTAGAAACTTTATTGCCCCATACAATGCCACCATTTGTAACACCTGTAAAATCTGTAGCTGTAATATCAAATCCTGTACCGTTTGTTGTAGCTTTTGCAGCTGTAGTATCAGTAGTATCTTCTACAACTGGAGCAGCATCATCAGAGAATGTTTCAGCAGCCGGAGCTTCAGTCTCAACAGCAGTATCTGTACCATCACTGAACTCAGCAGCCCATACCGGCACATTAGAAGTAGCAAGCATTGCAACAACAAGTGACATACTTAATGTCTTTTTTGCCATGCCCTTCTTTGTGTTTTTAATCTTTGTCATGATTATAGTTCCCCTTTCCTTAATATAACTATTTCTTTTTGGGTAAAGATTCCTAGACATAATCTGTCTGTTATGGTTAATAATAGTGCTTTCACCACTTTTTGTCAAGGGTAATGCTCAAGAATTTTACGATTTTTTTAAATTTCATACACTTCAAAAGCATTTATTTTCCTTGATTTTTCATGCTAAAAATCTATAATTTGTTACAAATGTGGTGAGTTGTTCGTTCTAATCACAAGATGATGTATCAACCCCTGTATGGTCAAATGGCAGAGAACCCTCTATAATTCTCTGCCATTTTCTCATTTTATAACTGTTGTTCTTTTTTTATTCTTTCAACCTGCTCAATCGGCATCTGTGTATCTGCAGCGATTTCTTCCAATGTACTTTTGCCTCTTTTCAGCATACAGATTACTATTTTTTCTTTCGTCTCTGTTTTCACTTCTTCTTTCACTTCCGCTTTCACTTCTTCTTTCACGTCTTGCCTTATTTCATTTATCAGCTTATCTGTTTTCAGCTCTAATACTTCTCCGCCCATGGCTCGGTCAACTCCCTTCTTTGTTTTTTCTGAATCTGAGAAAATGTAGTCTGCAATTTTTATGATTACTTCCACAAGGTAACGATGCAGTGCTTCTTTTCCGTTGTGAATTAAAAACTTTATCCTCACACGACTGAAGTCGCGTGCTTCCAGACGCTTTAGGCGTCAGACTAAATATCGGCGGATACGCCTGTAACTTAGGCCAGCGCAGTTATGCGCATTTTTCCATGCCAGATATGGCAGGTTCCCACATTGCAGGTAGTCCGCTGTATATCTGCCTGCATTTATGCTGCCTTTAAGATTTCCATTTGTAAATGAAGTTCTTTCAGATCTGCATAAACACATGAGGTTCTACGCTTTACCGAAGGGACTTTTGCCTCCAGCAAAGACCTTTCCGTTACCGGAAGGGGTTTTAAAAGTTCTCTGATAAAATATCTTGCTCCGATATTATACGATGCCGACAGGTCACAGTTATATCTTTTTCCTGTCTGGAATACACAAAGACTGTGATTTTTCGGGTCACGGGACACACTTCCGGAGCCATCGTATGCAAGCCTGCTCGTATTCCATGCGCAGACTCTGGATACCCGCATTCCTTTTCTGTGTGCCTGATGCTCACAGCGTTTCTGGATATCCCGTTTTCTCCACAGATGCAGTTTCTGTTTTTTCTTTCCGGATATCTTTCCCTGCATTTCCAGATACTCGAATACGATCACATCTGCATGGTTCTCTTCTGCATTTTTTACGATCGCACCTGCAATTTTTCTTCCCAGCTCTATGTTCAGGCGTTTCGTATATGCCCATCTTCCCCGTGACTGCGCAGAGCTGTGTTCCCTCTGGAATCTTCGGATTCGGCCCAGTGTGCGGTACATCCGGTCTTTTTCACTGGGATGATTGATAAATTTTCTCCCCAGGACAGTTCCGTCTGCCCGCATAATGGTACAGACCGCATCGGTATTGATTCCCAAGTCCACACTACAGATGATCTGTTCTTTTACCGGTGTCTTCGTAAGTGTCACTTCTTCCGTATAAGAAAAACGCAGGAAATATTTATGGTGCCTTTTCTCCAGTGTCGGGGCTGATGCCTTTTTCCCCGACCAGTTCCTGCGCAGATATTCCATATCTGTGTGATTTAAACGCACACAAAACCATTTCCAGTCATGACCATCATACAGTTTCAGGTATGCTTCGTCTTTTCCTTCTTTTTCCTCTCTGTACATGACATCACGATAAAAAACAGGCATGGCATGATTCTCATACGCCAGTCTGGGTTTCCCTGCTTTTTCTCCTGACTTTTCCCACAGATCCATCCGTGTTTCGTAAGAAGATACACTTCCCAATGCATGCTGGATTGCGGCTCGCCTCAGGTAGGACGGCATCTTCGGAAAGCGAAGATCAAAATCAAAGCGTGCAGGATTCTTTTTTGTAGTATGCACCAGATGCTCTGCAGCATTAAACCGCCTTTTGGCATCCGGTATCTCTGCCAGTTCTTCCCACACCTGCTCATATATTTCTGTCAGGTAACAGACCGCAGACCGGTAGATTTCCAGTGTCTGGCGGACTGGGATATTCTGTTTTCGTAATTCTACGCCATAGCTGGATACGGTCTGCATCTCTTTTCCTCCAACAAATCATTTCTTCTGTCAGGCTTTTTTCTTTTCTTTTTCCTTTTGTCCTTCGATGTAGGCAAGCACCTGGTCTCTGCTCCTGTCACTGACCGTTATGGCACAGTAAGACGGATTCCACAGATGCCCACCCCACAGTTCCTTTTTTAACTCCGGATACGCAAGAAACATCTGGCGTGCAAGATTTCCTTTCATGATCTTGATCATATCTGAAATATAAAACTGAGGTTTACAGTCCACAAGCAGATGGATATGATCCGGCATCACCTCCATTGCCAGAATCTGAAATTTATATTCTTCTGCAAGATTCTGTAACATTTCTTTGCATTCTGTATCGATTCCGTTTTTTAAAACCTTTTTTCTGTATTTTGTACACCAGACAAGATGATACTGCAAGGAATAGACATATCCCCTACCATATGAAAGTTTGTTTTTATCTATATTAAATATATCTTTTTCCATATAAATATTATACCATATGTATTGGTTTATGTAAACATTTGTTCTGTTGTTTAGTAAAAAAATTTGCGCGTCTAACTCATCACTGAAAGTAACGAGAATGCGACACGCAGTTATTCAAGCAGACTTTCTTCCAGTCTTCTGGATATTGTCACATATTCATCCAGCAATTTCTGAAGTTTTTCTGGATCTTTCTCTATATCTTCTCTGCTTTTTTCATATCTTATCACATAAAATGGCAGGAAAAAGAGTAGTTTCTTCTGAAAGATTACATCCTGTGTATATCTTTCTATGTAAATAGCCGGCAACTCATATTTTATTACCCGCCCATCCGGCATGATAATATCCATTCCAAGAGTATCTTTTCTGCCTTTTCCACGTAAATATAATACACAGGAATGAGGAAAATATATTTTGTACCGTCCATTCTCAATCTGCTTTGTTTCCAGACTGACAGCAAAATCATATTCTATCATTCGGATTACCATTTCTGCATCTCCGGTGCTCTGACATTCTATATGATAGATCTTGTCTGCTATTTTTAACCGGGAATCTGTAATCTTTTCTCCGTTCTTTGTCTGGTGTTCGTTTCTCTGCTGCTCAACTGCTATATCTGCGGGATAATTTGTGCCAAATACCTCGTTGATCAGCGGCACTACAAGCTCTGGCATTTTCTCCAGCATTGTTCTGAAAACATTATCAAATATGGTGTTATTTGCCATCTGATACACCTTTCCTGGCTGTTAGTTATCGTTCGCTTTTGTATTTTGATTATGTTTTCGGACGTATTCTTATTTCCAGATGCTTCGCATCTATGAAATTTTATCTTTTGTGCAAAGTGTTTTTGTTTTCGATCACCCTCTTTGCACTCTGTTTTGTATTTTCTATTGTAACAGATGCCTTCTCATTTTTCCAGTCAAATCTATGTTTTCAAGAACTTTTTGTTCCTTTATATTATATGTCTGTACGCAAAATTTTCCCGCACAAATGAATTAATGTATTATGTCACTACTGTAGCAAAAAGCCCCTGCAATACAGTCCTGATAACTGTACTGCCAGGGGCTTTATTTTTACTCAGAAGCAATTACTTCTATAAATATAGCGTATTATTTCTTTCTGACAATAACCTTATCCAGATGCCAGATATCATCTACATATTCCTGGATAGTTCTGTCGGATGTGAACTTGCCGCTGCATGCTGTGTTGAGGAGTGCTTTCTTAGCCCAGCCTTTTTCATCTCTGTATGCTGCTTCTACGCGTTTCTGTGCGTCTGCATAGGAACGGAAGTCTGCGAGGATGAAGTAGCGGTCTGCTCTGTCTGTGTTCTTTGTATTGAGAAGTGAATCGTACAGGTCACGGAAGAGTTCTGTATCATTGGAGAAGGTTCCGTTGATGAGCTGCATCAGTACCTGACGGATTTCTTCGTCTGTGTTGTAGATTACGTTTGGATCGTATCCGCCGTTGTTTTCGTAGTTGATTACTTCGTCGGAGCTTAAACCGAAGATGAATGCGTTTTCTGCGCCAACTTCTTCTACGATCTCTACGTTGGCACCGTCCATTGTTCCAAGTGTAGGAGCACCGTTGAGCATGAACTTCATGTTACCTGTACCGGATGCTTCTTTACTTGCTGTGGAGATCTGCTCGGAAACGTCTGCTGCTGCGAAGATCCACTCAGCGTTGGATACTCTGTAGTTTTCGATGAATACAACTTTGATCTTGCCGTTGATGGAAGCGTCATTGTTTACTACATCTGCTACGGAGTTGATGAGTTTGATGATCTTCTTGGCTGTTGCGTAACCTGCGGATGCTTTTGCACCGAAGATGAATGTTCTTGGATAGAATTCCATTTCCGGATGCATCTTGATCTGGTTGTACAGATAGATAACATGCAGGATGTTCAGGAGCTGACGTTTGTACTCGTGAAGTCTCTTAACCTGTACATCGAAGATGGAGTGCGGGTCTACTTCTACGCCATTGTGCTCAAGGATGTATTTAGCCAGACGCTCTTTGTTCTTGAACTTAATGTTCATGAATTCCTGGAGTGCTTTTTCATCATCTGCGTAAACTGCAAGTTTCTTTAACTGCGGAAGGTCTGTGATCCAGTCCGGTCCGATATGCTCTGTGATCCAGTCTGCAAGGAGTGGATTTGCGTGGAGCAGGAAACGTCTCTGAGTGATACCGTTTGTCTTGTTGTTGAATTTCTCAGGCATCATTTCATAGAAGTCTTTTAATTCCTGATTCTTCAGGATTTCTGTATGAAGGCGTGCAACACCGTTTACAGAATAGCCTGCTGCGATTGCAAGGTGAGCCATCTTAACCTGTCCATCGTAGATAATTGCCATCTTTTTGATCTTCTCGTAATTTCCCGGATATTTTGCCTGGATCTCAAGGATGAAACGACGATTGATCTCTTCGATGATCTGGTATACACGCGGAAGCAGTCTGGAGAAGAGCTCGATCGGCCATTTCTCAAGTGCTTCGGACATGATAGTATGGTTTGTGTAAGCAACAGATTTGGTTGTTACTTCCCATGCTTCATCCCATCCGAGTCCTTCTTCGTCCATGAGGATACGCATTAACTCTGCTACTGCTACAGTCGGATGTGTATCATTCATCTGGAAGGTTACTTTTTCATATAATTTATGGATATCGCCATGTTTCTTTTTATATTTGGCAATTGCTGCCTGGAGGCTTGCAGATACAAAGAAGTACTGCTGTTTCAGTCTCAGCTCTTTACCTGCATAGTGGTTGTCGTTCGGGTAAAGAACTTCTACGATATTGCGGGCAAGGTTCTCCTGCTCTACAGCTTTCTTGTAATCACCCTTGTCAAAGGAATCAAGCTCGAAGTCTACGATCGGCTCTGCATCCCAGATACGAAGTGTGTTTACTACATCATTGTCATATCCTGTGATCGGCATATCATAAGGAATGGCTTTTACTGCCTGATATCCTTCATGGATAAATTTGCTTCCGCCCTTTTCAGGATCGTACTCTACTCTTACATATCCGCCGAAGTGTACTTCCTTGGCATATTCCGGACGACGCAGTTCGAATGGGTAGCCGTTCTTTAACCAGTTATCCGGTACCTCGATCTGATAACCGTTCTGGATTTTCTGTTTGAACATTCCGTAGTGGTAACGGATTCCGCAGCCATATGCTGCGTAATTTAAAGTTGCGAGAGAATCAAGGAAGCATGCAGCCAGTCTTCCCAGACCACCGTTTCCAAGTGCCGGATCCGGTTCCTGATCTTCGATACAGTTAAGGTCAAATCCCAGTTCTTCGAGAGCTTCTTTTACTTCACCGTAAGCGCAAAGGTTGATCAGGTTGTTTCCGAGAGCACGTCCCATCAGGAATTCCATGGACATATAGTATACGATCTTCGGATCCTGTTCGTCATAAGCTTTCTGTGTTGCAAGCCAGTTATCAATGATAACGTCTTTTACAGAGTAACTTACTGCCTGAAAAATCTGCTCCTGTGTAGCTTCTTCAATTGTTTTTCGATAGAGGAATTTTACGTTGTCTTTTACGCTTTTCTTGAATGCCTCTTTCTTGAACATTTCGTTTGTCATTTCATACCTCCCGTAATGGTTTCACTGTTCACTTTATTCTCAGCAATACACCCTGCGGATATTGCCGGTGAACCTCTTCATTCCGTCAACTCTTCTGTTTTCTCATATCAGAGAAATTGGGGGCAAAGAATCTCCGCCTCCAATTTCCTCTCTGAAATCAGACTGTCAAAGATAATGATACTCTTTTTTCGACAGTCTGTCATGTGTATAATTGCCGAAATTTATAACATTTTTTTATCGTGCATTGCGAAAGTAGTATATTTCCTGTGAAATACCTGTAACTTATCATTACCTTATCAGTAATTGACCGAATGTTGTCAATTACAGTTTCTTAACACCCATAGTTACTGCTTCTTTGTTGATGTTCCACTCTTTCACATAACCATCGGTCTCGCCAAGTACCATTTCGTCTGCAAGTACTTCTGACTTGATCTCATCTTCGTGTGTTTTCATGACATCCTGGATCTTGTCGTTTCCGTGAGCGTATACTACGATCTTGTCCATAACTTCGAAGCCAGCTTCTTTTCTCATGGTCTGGATCTTGCTGATGATCTCACGTACAAATCCTTCTTCGATCAGTTCAGGTGTCAGGTTTGTATCCAGGACTACGGATGTTTCACCGTCAGATTCAGATACATAACCCTCTGTCTGTGCTGTTTCAATAAGAAGGTCTTCTTCTGTAAGCTCTACATCGTTTCCGTTGATATCCAGTTTCAGGACACCGTTGCTTCTCAACTCGTTCATTGCTGCTGTTCCATTGATGTCTGTGAGAGCCTGTCTGATTCCTCCAAGGAGTTTACCGTATTTCGGTCCTACTGTACGAAGCTGCGGTTTGAAGCTGTAGGAGATAAAGGATTCTACATCATCTGCGAATTTTACTTCTTTGACATTCAGTTCGTCTGCGATGATGTCAGTGTAGAATTCACTCATTTTCTTCTCAGCTTTTACATACATGGTTCCGATCGGCTGACGGTTCTTGATGTTTGCTGTATTTCTGCAGGCACGTCCCAGAACTACGATCTCCAGAAGCTCTTTCATGTCTGCTTCCAGATCTTTGTCGATCCATGCTTCGTTTACAGTTGGGAAGTCGCAGAGATGGATACTCTCCGGAGCATCTTTATCCACGCTTCTTACCAGGTTCTGATAGATGTCTTCTGTCATGAACGGGATCATCGGAGCTGCTGTCTTGGCAATGGTTACCAGTGCATGGTACAGAGTCATGTAAGCATTGATCTTATCCTGCTCCATTCCCTTTGCCCAGAAACGTTCACGGCTTCTTCTTACATACCAGTTACTCATCTCATCTACGAATTCCTGGAGTGCTCTTGCTGCTTCCGGGATCTTGTAGTTTGCCAGATCATTGTCTACTGCCTGAACAGTTGTGTTTAATCTGCTGAGGAGCCATTTGTCCATTACAGGAAGCTGGTCATAGTTCAGTTCATATTTGGTCGGGTCGAAGTTGTCGATGTCTGCATATAATACGAAGAATGCGTAAGTATTCCACAGTGTACTCATGAATTTACGCTGTCCTTCCACAACTGCCTTGCCATGGAAACGGTTCGGAAGCCATGGAGCACTGTTGATGTAGAAGTACCATCTGATGGCATCTGCGCCGTATTTGTTCAGTGCATCGAATGGATCAACTGCATTTCCTTTGGACTTACTCATCTTCTGTCCGTTCTCATCCTGGACATGTCCCAGAACGATTACGTTCTTGTATGGTGCTTTGTTGAAGAGCAGTGTGGATTCTGCAAGGAGTGAGTAGAACCATCCACGGGTCTGGTCTACTGCCTCGGAGATAAAGTTTGCAGGGAACTGCTGCTCAAATAATTCTTTGTTTTCAAATGGATAATGATGCTGTGCGAAAGGCATTGCTCCTGAGTCGAACCAGCAGTCAATAACCTCCGGTACACGATGCATTTCTCCACCGCACTCCGGACACTTCAGTGTGATCTCATCGATGTATGGACGGTGAAACTCTACTGTCTTGGCTCTCTCATCTCCGCTCATCTCGAATAATTCCTGACGGCTTCCGATGGAATGCATATGTCCGCATTCACACTGCCAGATATTCAGTGGAGTTCCCCAGTAACGGTTACGGCTGATACCCCAGTCCTGAACGTTTTCAAGCCAGTCGCCGAAACGTCCTTTACCGATGCTCTCAGGGATCCAGTTGATTGTATTGTTATTTCTGATCAGGTCATCCTTAACTGCTGTCATCTTGATGAACCAGGATTCTCTTGCATAGTAGATCAGTGGTGTGTCACATCTCCAGCAGTGTGGATAATCATGCTCGAATTTCGGAGCATCGAAGAGCTTGCCTTCTTTGTCCAGATCTGTGAGGACCATAGGATCTGCTTTCTTTACGAAAACGCCTGCGTATGGTGTCTCTTTTGTCAGGTTACCCTGTCCGTCTACGAACTGTACGAATGGCAGTTCATAGTTACGTCCGATTCTGCTGTCGTCTTCACCGAATGCAGGTGCGATGTGAACAATACCTGTACCATCACTCATAGTAACGTAGTTATCACAGGTTACGAAATGAGCTTTCTTTTTCTGTTTTGCTGCTGCCTCTCCTGCACATGCGAAAAGCGGCTCGTATGCTTTGTATTCCAGGTCTGTTCCTTTGTAGGTTTCCAGAACTTCATATGCTTTCTCGCCTTCTTCTTTTGCAAGTTTGCCAAGGACTTTGTCAAGGAGTGCTTCTGCCATATAATAGGTATATCCGTCTGCTGCCTTTACTTTGCAGTAAGTCTCATCCGGGTTTACGCAGAGTGCAACGTTGGACGGAAGTGTCCATGGTGTTGTTGTCCATGCAAGGAAGTATGCATCTTCACCAACAACCTTGAATCTTACAACTGCGGAGCGCTCTTTTACAGTTTTGTATCCCTGGGATACTTCCTGTGCGGAAAGAGGGGTACCGCATCTTGGACAGTAAGGAACGATCTTGAAGCCTTTATACAGAAGCTTCTTGTTCCAGATTTCTTTTAATGCCCACCATTCGGATTCAATATAATCGTCATAGTAAGTTACGTATGGATGTTCCATATCAGCCCAGAAACCAACAGTAGAGGAGAAATCCTCCCACATTCCTTTGTATTTCCAGACGCTTTCCTTACACTGTTTGATGAATGGCTCCATACCGTATTCTTCGATCTGCTCTTTGCCATCCAGACCAAGTTTCTTCTCTACTTCCAGCTCTACCGGAAGTCCGTGAGTATCCCATCCTGCTTTACGCGGAACCATGTAGCCCTTCATTGTACGGTATCTCGGGATCATATCCTTGATAACGCGGGTAAGTACATGGCCGATGTGCGGTTTACCGTTTGCAGTAGGCGGTCCGTCGTAGAATGTATAGGTTTCTCCCTCTTTTCTGTTCTCCATACTTTTCTCAAAGATATGGTTTTCTTTCCAGAATTCTTCTACTTTTTTCTCACGGTCTACAAAGTTTAAGTTCGTATCAACTTTCTGGTACACAGTAATTTACCTCCTGTTTAAATTATTTGTATCAGACACCTGAAAATATGCAGGACGTTTATATACGCTGAAAAATATTTCCGGTGTCCTTTAAGAACGAAAATAAGCCCATAAAAAAATCGCCCTTTTGTAAAAGGACGAAGGTTTATTGACGTTCGCTATACCACCTGTTACATTGTACGGGCATCCTCTGCCGATACATGAATCTTTTAACGGGGATTTCCGTCAGCTCTTACCTGTCTGTACACCCTTCAGAGCTGCAACTCCGGAGTGATCTTCACTGCATTTACTCACCACCGGGCTCACACCCTCCCCGGTTCGCTGTCTGCTTTCCCCTGCAGTTACTCTCTCCATCAACGTTTTTGTGGACATATCATTTATTTAACTATGCGGATTCATTATAAGGTCACAAAATTCACTGTGTCAAGTATTTTTTTGAATATTAGGGTAATCCTGTTACTGTTTAATAACACTGGTTACTGTCAAACTCCCGAACAGTAACACACTGTTAACATACTATCATATAAATTTTACACAGGCATTGTAATTAATGATATAATAAGGTAGAATATTTTGTCCGAACGTCATTTAAAACGATGTACTAGGATATGGAAAGCAACTACTATGTATATTTAATGAAGGGTAATTTCAAATGTTTAAAACAAAATTTCATAAATTAATGAAACGTTTCCTCACCGGAATGCTTTGTGCAGGGATTCTGACCTCCCAGCCTGCAGTCACTTACGCTGCCGAGACCTCTGCCACTCCTGAAGCCGGTCATTCAGAAACCTATTCACAGGCCTCAGATATCGATTCTGTCAAAGGATGGCCCACAGGTCCTAATATCGAGGGACAGTCCGCAGTGCTGATGGATGCAGTCACTGATACTATTCTTTATTCCAAAAATGCCAAGGATAAGCTATATCCCGCCAGTATCACTAAGATCATGACCGCTCTTCTGGCCTGTGAATATCTGAATATGGACGATACGATCACCATGTCGCAGGAAGCGGCTTATGGGATTGAGGCCGGAAGCTCCAGCATTTACGCAGAAACAGGAGAGGTTTTCACCGTAGAGCAGGCCCTGATGGCTCTGATGCTGGAATCCGCCAATGAGATGGCTCTTGCTCTGGCAGAAAAAACAAGCGGTTCTGTAAAGAAGTTTGTTGAACTGATGAACCAGAGGGCAGCTCAGCTTGGCTGTAAGAACACCCATTTTAATAATCCAAATGGTCTTCCGGATGAGACGCATTATACCACCGCAGGTGATATGATGAAGATTGCAAAGGCAGCCTGGTATAATCCCAGATTCCGTAAATTTGTGACCACACAGGTTTATGAGATTCCTCCGACTAATAAGCAGTCTGAAACCCGTTATCTTCTCAATCACCATAAGATGATGCCCGGACAGTCTTATGCATACGATGGGGTTCTGGGAGGAAAGACCGGATACACCGATGCAGCGGGAAGTACGCTTGTCACCTATGCCAAGAGAGGAAATTCCATTCTCATTGCAGTTGTGCTGAATTCTACAAACGGTGCTTTTCCTGACACAACTTCTCTGCTGGATTACGGCTTCGACAATTTTGAAAAAGTAGACTTGAATATAGATACCGATCCGGTACCGGCAGTATTTCTCCCATGCGAAAAGCACCTGTTAAAGGACTGGAATAATCTGTGTTCCTTCTATTATATGAGGCATGTGTACGTAACTGTCCCCACAGGAACCGATGTGAGCCAGCTTGTAAAGAAGCAGAAACTTCTGAACAATTCTGTCGGTCCAAAGCGAATTAAAAGTAAATATTATTTAGACGATCATATGGTCGGATATGGAATGCAATATGAAAAGGAGATCCTTTCAGATCTCCTTCTCAACGCTTCTTTTTAGTTTTCGCCTGAGGCGGAGGACTTCTTTTCTTTCACGAAGTTCTTCCGCTTCTTCTGTATCTGTGAAACGCAATGTCTTCACAGCGAAATATTTCTCATCTTCTGTTTTTCGGATGCGGATCTTGCCTCTTATCAGTCCATGTTCTTCACAATTGGATATGCTGTAATAAACCTTTGAATTATTCATAAACCATCGGAGTTTGCGCTTTGCAGGCAGATGACAGACCGGACATCTGGTGCTGGTCACCTCGCGGTCTTTCATGATTCGCTCTCTTGTGGCAAATTCTCTGGATACATATTTGTCATGATCCGGATAGGAAATATGTATCTCGTCTTTTTTCTTCTTTGGATTCTGGTAAACATCCAGTGACGGATGATTGATGATGATTATGTTATTTATTTTCTCCAGGACTTTCGCTGTATACCACGCATCTGCAAGCGCCCGGTGAAATCCCCTGGATTTCTCTATTTTCAGCTCATCGATCGCATGCTCCAATGCACACCTGTGTGTACCGTCATCATAACTGATACTGTATAGTTTCTGCACATCATAATAGGTCACAGGTCCGGGAAGCAGATCCAGCAGGCCATAGAACTTCATATTTCTCTGAAGTTCCATCACGTCCTGATTTCCCCAGGTAAAAAAGTACCAGTCTTCTCCGCACCAGTCAATAAATTCCCTGACTGCCTGCTCAAAGGGCACTCCTTTCATTAGATCTTTATAATCTACATGAATTACCTCATGGATGCTGTCATGAATCCATTTATAGACCTGTGGTTTGATCAGTCGGTGAAAATGATCCGTTATTTCTTTTTTGCTGTTTACTTTTACAGCCCCAATCTCGATAATCTCAAATGGAAGCCTGTCGTTACGTGTTTTCTTTCCCGAAGGATTCTGATTCCATTCCAGGTCAAAGACAATATAGTTCATTCATCCGGTCCTTTTTGTTTATTACTTTTTCGCATTTATTTTCCACTGCTGATAAACATATTATTTCACAATCTTCAGTTCATACTGTCTGGTTCCCAGACCAATCTTCTCTGCCTGATCCAGTGTTGCCTGCCATTCAATGTTCGGGTTGGAATCTTTGAAATGGTCGTGGTGGCAATGCCAGTCAGGTTTTGCCAGGTGTTCTCCAAGCTGGCTGTTCTCGATCGGAGTTGCTTTCAGACAGGCATCTGCGCAGGCCTGGTCCAGAGCAACCGGGTCAAAGCTTGCAAACATTCCGATATCAGGAAGGATTGGTGCATCATTTTCGCCATGGCAGTCACAGTTCGGGCTGATATCCTGAACAAGCGCTACATGGAAATGCGGACGGCCATGACAGACTGCCTGTGCATATTCTGCCATCTTACGGTCAAGAAGTTCATTCG
>OGOS01001302.1_pt1 | contig 16479 bp, 9 predicted proteins | sample 1552701 | NCBI WGS metagenome assembly OGOS01 (sample SAMEA2580128, study PRJEB22360) | human gut metagenome | biome: human gut; feature: human-associated habitat; material: faeces | place: Denmark | collected 2008/2010
TCGGAGTCTGCTGATCTCACCATTCTCCAAAGCTTCTTTTACTCTGCATCCCGGTTCATGGATGTGTCTGCATCCCTGAAATCTGCATGTATCCTCATATTTTCGAAATTCCGGAAAATAATTTTTCAGATCCTGCTCTTCCATATTCATCAGATATAAAGACGAGAATCCTGGTGTATCCATCAGAAACGTATCTTCTCCAACCGGAATCACCTGTGAATGTCTGGTCGTATGCCGGCCTCTCTTCAGCTTACGGCTGATCTCGCCGGTCTCCATCTGTACTTCTCCCTGCAAAAGATTCGTCAGGGAAGACTTACCGACTCCGGAAGGTCCTGCAACAACTGTTGCCTTTCCCTTCAGGATCCTGTGTATCTCATCCAGTCCCTCTCCATTAAAAGTACTGGAAAAAATCACATCATATCCACAGCTCTTATAAGTTTCATATAAAAACTCCAGTTCTTCCTGTTTTGCAAGATCTTTCTTGTTAAAACATATAACAGCCGGAACATTCTCTTTCTCCATCATGATCAGAAAACGGTCAAGCAGCATAAAATTAGGTTTCGGACTCTCCATCGCAAAAATCACAAAAGCCTGATCCACATTGGCAACGGCCGGACGGATCAATGAATTTTTTCTGGGAAGGATGGCAGTCACACTGCCTTCCTTCTCCTGTTCATCCAAAACCTCTATCTCCACATTATCCCCTACAAGAGGTTTCTGTTTATCTTTTCTGAATATTCCCTTTGCCTTGCATTCATAAATCTCATCATTTTCTGCATAGATGTAATAAAATCCTGCAATTCCTTTGATTATCTTTCCCTGCATGGATCATTCAGCCTTAGCAAATGTAATAGAATAATTTCCGAGTTCCTTATAAGTGCCGTTAATCTGTTCAGACAGATACAAAGTACCCTCGCTGATACCAGGTGCACCTGTGATATTCAGATCATACGGGAACTGGATTACCTGATCTTCCAGAACAACTGAAGCAGTCGGTGTTCCGTTTACATTCTGGATCAGTTCCAGACGTACCGGACCTCCGGAATATCCTGACGGAGTATTCAGAGTCTGTGTACATTTCCATACTTCCCCGGCTGCTGCCGCCGCACTGTTATCTGCTGTCTGTGCCGGAGCATCAGATGATGCAGCAGTATCTGCGCTGTCACTCTGAGCCGAAGGTTCCTGATCTCCGGTACTTACTGTGATCACAACATTTACATTATCCGGATCTTCCCAGTTTCCAGCTTCCGGTTCCTGTGAAATTACTTCTCCTTCTGCCACCTCTGTACTCTTTTCCTCTTTTACTTCCACATTGAGGAACTTACCAAAGGTAGTAACTGCATCATTCTTTGTCATCCCGACAACACTTGGAACCTCCACACTGTCTCCATAGTCCACGCCTCGACTGACAAGCAGTGTTACGCTGTCCCCTGCTGAAACAGAGTTTCCGGCTGCCGGAGTTGTGGAGACTGCATATCCCGGATCTGTAACCGGAGTACCATCATCATTTAATTCACTGTATTCTTTCTGTATCTCAACAGTTAATCCCATATCTTCCAGAGTCTGCTGTGCGTCTACTCCGGTCTGTCCATCCACATCCGGAATTGTGATCTTCTGCGCACCCTTGCTGATATAATACTTAATGGTCGTATACTGCTCTACTTTACTTCCCTTTGGAATATCCTGTGAAGAAATGGTTCCTTTTGCCTGATTTGAAGCCTCCTCGCCCATAGGCTGAATACCCAGTTTCATATCCTTTGTGATATTCTTTGCTTCATCCTCTGTTTTTCCTACCAGATTCGGCACAGTTATCATTCCGTCATCATCTGATTCCGATGTATCTGAGGCCTCAGTTTTTTTGTCTGTATCATTGTTACTTCCAATAAGTCCGGACGCCTTTCCTGCGATCAGAATGATTGCTATCAGAATCACAACACCCATCAGAAGCATTACAATAGTCAGCCCATGTCCGCCTCCTTTTTTCTTTTTCTCAGGCTTATCTGATTTCTTCCTGTGCTTTTTCACTTCCGGCTCATCATCATAATCTGTTTCATTGATTTCTTCTTCCAGAGCCTCAGGTTCTGACTTTGCGATCTGCTTCGGCATATGTTTGATCTCGCCAAGCTCCTTATCTGAGATCACAACTGTTTTTGCTTCGTTATCCACAGACGTCAGCGTTACGAAATCTCCCTGTGGATCGATCAGAGAATGCTTCAGATCTGCGATCACATCCTCCATATTCTGATAACGGCGATCCACGCTTTTCTGTGTACATTTCAGAATGATCTGCTCCAGACTGTGGGGAAGCTCCGGTGTATAAATACTTGGAGGAACAATCTCTTCCTGAAGATGTTTGATAGCAATAGCTACTGTGGTATCTCCGTCAAAAGGAACCTTCCCTGTAACCATTTCATACATTGTAATACCCAGTGAATAAATATCACTCTTCTCATCACTGTATCCGCCTCTGACCTGTTCCGGTGAACTGTAATGAACAGATCCCATTACATTTGAGCTTATGGTATTGGAAGAAGCGGCTCTTGCAATACCAAAATCTGTTACTTTTACCTTTCCATCCATGGAAATGATAATATTCTGCGGTTTTACATCACGATGTACAATCCCATGGCTGTGTGCAGCTTCCAGTCCCATGGAGACCTGGATTGCAATACTGGTTGCTTCTTTTACAGAAAGCTTTCCCTTTTTGGAAATGTACTCCTTGAGAGTAATTCCCTCAATAAGCTCCATAACAATGTAATAAACTCCGTTATCGTCACCAACATCAAATACATTCACTATATTCGGATGTGTCAGGACTGCTGCAGCCTGAGCCTCACTTTTAAACTTGCGGATAAACGTCGTATCCTCTCTGAATTCCGGCTTAAGAACTTTTACAGCAACAAACCGATTCAGCTTATGGTCTTTTGCCTTGTATACGTCCGCCATTCCGCCGGTACCAATTTTTCCTAATATCTCATAGCGTTCTGCTATGATCATTCCCGTTTTTAACATGCTTTCACCTCGTCTGTGAATGGTTCTACCAATACAATTGCAATATTATCCTTGCCGCCATTGCGGTTTGCTTCTCTTATAAGTATCCTGCCTTTTTCATCCAGATCTGTAGATGTGTCAGAAATGATTTCCCTCAGCTGGCTGTCCTCAACCATATTGCTGAGCCCGTCCGAACACATCAAAACTACATCTCCGGGTTCCAGTTTCAGATCAAAGAAATCAATATCCACTGTTTTCTCTGCTCCAAGTGCTCTTGTAATGATATTTTTCTTCGGATGCTTCCTTGCCTGTTCAGGGTCAAGTTCTCCCATTCTTACCATCTCCTGCACCAGTGAGTGATCCCTTGTTATCTGCTGAATCTTCTCTCCGATCACATAAAGTCTGCTGTCACCTACATTTGCCACATAAGCGTAATGTCCTACGATAGTAGCTGCCACTATCGTTGTTCCCATTCCTCTGAGTTTCTCATCCTGCTGTGCCTGGGTAAGAATCTCGGTATTTACACATTCAATGGCATGACGAATTACCTTTACCGGATTAAAATCCGCATCCTGCCGGATTTCCTCCACCATGGATGTAACCGCATGAGAGGATGCATAATCACCTGCATTATGACCACCCATACCATCTGCAACAACAAACAGATTCGGAAGATTTCCAACCGGGTCAGCAGTTGCGAACACATAATCCTGGTTCATCTTCCGCTTTTGCCCGACATCAGTAGCTGAATATATCCTCATGTCACTTCTCGCTTTCTGTTTTTTCCATATAACTTTTTCTTAACTGTCCACAGGCACCATCAATATCACTGCCCATTTCTCTTCTAATAGTAACATTTATTCCACATTTTTCAAGTTTTATTTTGAAATTCTCCACAGCCTGTCTTGTTGAACGCACAAAGGAACGTTCCTTAATAGGGTTTACCGGGATCAGATTTACATGGCAGTTCATATCTCTGATTCTGCCGGAAAGTTCCCTTGCATCCTCATCGCTGTCATTAACTCCGGCTACCAGACTGTATTCAAATGTGATCCTGCGCCCGGTTTCTTTAAAATAATAACGGCAGGCTTCCAGAACCTCATCCATGCTGTATTTGTTTGCGATCGGCATCAGTTCCCGTCGCTTCACATCATTAGGTGCGTGAAGGGAAAGTGCAAGTGTCATCTGAAGCTTTTCTTTTGCAAGGTCATAAATCTTCGGAACCAGCCCACAAGTAGATACAGTCAGGTTTCTCTGACTGATATGAAGTCCTCCGTCTTCTGTCAGGATATGTATAAACCTGAGAAGATTTTCATAATTATCAAGAGGTTCCCCCGTTCCCATGACCACAACATTGGAAACTCTTTCTCCTGTCAGAGCCTGTATCCTGTATATCTGATCCAGCATTTCTGACGGGAGAAGACATCTGGTCAGTCCTCCTATGGTAGATGCACAGAATCTGCATCCCATGCGGCATCCCACCTGAGAAGAAATACAGACAGAATTTCCATGTTTATACCGCATGAGAACACTCTCTATCACATTTCCATCACTGAGACGGAACAGATACTTCTGTGTACCGTCAATCCGGGATGTCTGTACATCTACCATCTTCAGTGCTGTGACAGGGTATTCTTTCAGTTTTTCCCTCAGGCTTTTGGAAAGATTGGTCATCTCATCATAAGAAGTAACAAGGTGTTCATGCAGCCAGCTGTAAATCTGCTTCGCACGAAAAGGCTTATCTCCCAGAGTGGTCATCAGTTTCTTTAATTCATCGATCGTCATTGACTTAATGTCTGTCATTACTTATTTTCTCCTGAATTTTGCAATAAAGAAGCCATCTGTTTTGTGTACTCCCGGCAGAAGCTGAAGATAACCCAGAGCTGTTGTCTCAGAATGCAGTTCTTCCGGAAGATACGGATCAATACTCTCCAGTTTGAACGGATGATTATTCATAAACCACAACATGTTCTCTTCATTCTCTTCCTTTGCGATAGTACAGGTACTAAATACCAGCACTCCGCCCGGTTTCACATATTCTGCCGCATTGTCAAGGATTGTTCTCTGAAGGATTACAATCTCTTCCTGCTTCTGTGCTGTCACCCTGTATTTGATCTCCGGCTTCTTTCCAATTACTCCATATCCGGAACATGGGACATCTGCCAGAACGACATCTGCCTTGAGTTCTGAATCTACATCAAATACCGTAGCATCCATCACATGAGCCTGCACATTAATGCAGTCTGTTCTGTGAATATTCTCTTCGATCATATCCACTTTGTACTGGCTGATATCGCGTGCATCTACTGTTCCGTAATCTCCCATTTTATCTGCAACATGGAGACTCTTTCCACCAGGTGCTGCGCACATATCTATCACATAATCCCCTTTTTGCGGATCTGCAATTTCTGCCACCAGCATTGAGCTTACATCCTGCACCTGGATTTTCCCCTGTATAAATGCATCCAGTGCAAGAATATGGTTATAATTTGAAATTTCATATGCATAGGGAAGATAAGGTGCAGGTTTCACTTCCACTCCCTGATCGACCAAGCTCTCATAAATCTCTTTCTGTGGATATTTATGAGTTCTGCAGCGTACTGTAATCGGTTTCTCAGTGAGAAAATCTGTAAGGATCTTTTCTGTTTTTTCTTCCCCGTAATCCTCAAGCCAACGGTTTACCAGTGTTTCCGGCATAGAATATCTGACAGACAGATATCTGACCGGATTTTCTTCCCTTGAAGGAAGTTTCAGATTTTTCCACTCTCTGGCAATCGTACGAAGAACACCGTTTACAAAAGGTTTCAGGCTGTAAAAGCCTTTTCTCTGTGCCAGCTTCACCGCTTCATTACACACTGCACTGTCCGGCACACTGTCCATAAACCTGATCTGATAAACTGCACTTCTCAGGATTTCCCTGATCACAGGCTTCATTTTATCTACAGATACTTTTGAATATGAATCAATAATATAATCTATTAAAATACGATATTCCAGTGTTCCTTCACAGACTCTGGTAATAAAAGCTCTCTCCTGTCTTGGAAGGAACTGATATTTGGAAAGAGCATTGCGGATTGCAATATGGCTGTGTTTTCCCTCTTCCTCAATTTCCAGTAATATCTGTAATATCAGTTCTCTTGTATTTATTCCATTAGTCACGGTCTCTTCCTCCGGCAAGTATGATCAATCTTAAAAGCTGCAGGATTGATGAAGCAAGTGCTGCAACATAGGTGAGTGCTGCCGCTGTAAGAACCTTCCTTGCACCTTTTACCTCATCGTTTCCAAGCATTCCTGAACTTCCAAGCATTTTCAACGCTCTTGAAGAAGCATTGAATTCTACCGGAAGAGTTACAAGCTGAAAAAGAACCGCAAATGTAAACAAAATGATTCCAACAGTCAGCAGTGGACGGATTGAGAAAATCAGTCCTGCCAGAAACAATGGCCAGGAAAGTGTGGAACCGATGTTTGCAACAGGCACAATCGCAGAGCGAAGATTCAATGGCACATAGTTAGTCGCATGCTGAATAGCATGTCCACATTCATGCGCAGCCACCCCGATCGCAGCCACAGATGTTTTATCATATACATCCTGGGAAAGTGCCAGTTTCTTACTTCCCGGATCATAGTGGTCTGTCAGGCTGCCGGATATGGGTACTACCGTAACATCCGTAATTCCCGACATACGAAGAATCCGTCTGGCAGCATCGGCACCTGTAAGCCCCGATGCACTGCGCACTCTGCTGTAAACAGAAAACGTACTCTTTACCTTTGCAGATGCCAGTAAAGACAGCACCATTCCGATAACGAGCAGTAAATACGTAGGATCAAAATAATAATATCCGTACATCTAATCACTCCTTATTATCTGTAAAAACAATTCCATTTTCAATATGATATCCCCGGAGAAAGGCTTCTGTTTCCATACGCTTCTTACCTTCCAGCTGTACCTCTGTAAGAATCAGCACTCCTTCTCCACATGCTGTATGGATCCCCTCTTTATCTGCCAGGAAGATTGTTCCCGGAACAGCATCTGTTTTCTCAGTGCTGACTTTACATTTCCACACTTTCAGAGTTTTTCCATTAAGAAATGTATAAGCACTTGGCCATGGATTCAGGCCGCGTACAAGGCGTTCCAGTTCTTCTGCAGATTTTCTGAAATCCATCAGTCCCATCTGTTTGGTGATCATAGCCGCATAAGGTGTAGGACTCTCCTCCGGCTGTTTTTCAAACTCCGCAGTTCCCTGCTCAATAGATGGAAGCGTCTTGATCAGCAGATCCGCACCGGCCTGCGCAAGTTTTCCAAACAGGCTTCCACCTGTTTCTGTCGGAGAGATCGGAATTACTATCTTTGAAATCATATCACCGGTATCAAGACCTTCTCCCATCTGCTGGATCGTTACACCTGATACTTTTTCCCCGTCGATCACAGCCTGCTGGATAGGCGCTGCTCCTCTGTATTTCGGAAGAAGAGACGCATGAATATTGATGCATCCAAATTTCGGAAGCTCCAGGATTTCTTTTGGAATAATCTGTCCATATGCAGCAACAACTATGATCTCAGGATTGATTTCTTTCAGAATCTCCAGAAATTCAGGGTTATTTCTCACTTTCTCCGGCTGATATACCGGAATATCGTGCATAACGGCTTCTTCTTTTACAGGTGTTGGCAATAATGTCTTACCTCTGCCTTTTGGTTTGTCAGGCTGGGTCACTACTGCTGCCACCGCATATCCGGCTTCTGTCAGTGCATGTAATGACGGCACTGCGAAATCCGGTGTTCCCATAAATACTATCTTCATTTGATTATCACTCCTCATCCTCATCATAGGAAACCTGATGAAGTTCTCCTTCTACCAGTTCTGTATACATATGTCCGTCCAGATGATCGATCTCATGGCAGAAAGCACGCGCAAGAAGACCTTCCCCTTCATATTCTACTTCATTCATATCCTCATCCAGAGCTTTTACCTTTACATAGTTCGGACGTGTTACCTGACCAGCCATTCCAGGTACACTTAAGCATCCTTCATCACCAGTCTGTTCGCCTGATGTTTCAAGGATTTCAGGATTGATCAGCACGATAGGACCCTCTCCTATATCGATCACAACAATACGCTTCAGCATACCTACCTGTGGTGCAGCGAGGCCAACACCCATTGCATCATACATGGTTTCAAGCATATCCCCGATCAGATCATGAATACGTGGTGTCATTTTTTCTACCGGTCTGCTGACCTTTGCAAGTACTTCGTCGCCCTGTAATCTGATTTTTCTAAGTGCCATTTCTTTATTCTCCTCTTCTTTGATTATGATGTTAGAATCAAAAGATATTTTGCCCCTAACCTGATATCTTGATTATTGTTATATCACGATTTCAGAAATTACTGCCTTCCGGATTTCCCTTCTGCAGCAGATTACTTCAGTAATGAGATTTTGAAAAAATCTGCCATAATTAACTGAAATCAAATTGTATGTATATTTTCCGGAAACCGGAATTTATCTCTATGTATTTCTCCAGCTGGTCTTTGATATGTACCAGCGTTTTATGATCTTTATGTTTTAAATAGATAACCTGTCTGTAAATATCCTTAACTTTTCCAACTGACGCATATGCCGGGCCAATGATATGCAGGTCATTTTCTCTGTATATCCTTTCTATATAAAGTTTCAGATAATACATTGCCTGAACCAGTTTCTCATCTTCCGGACCTGAACCCAGAACTGCCAGCATATGTGCCGCAGGCGGATAATCCAGAAGCATACGGTAACTCATCTCTTCCTCATAGAATGCCTGATAATCCTGCACTGCCGCCGCCTGAATACTGTAATGATCCGGATGATAGGTCTGGATCACTGCCTCTCCCGGTTTTTCCCCCCGTCCTCCCCGGCCGACTGCCTGACAGAGAAGCTGAAAGGTACGTTCCGCACATCGATAATCCTCTGCATTCAGCGAAAGATCCGCTGCTACTATTCCCATGAGTGTGACATCCGGAAAATCATGCCCCTTAACGATCATCTGCGTTCCGATCAGTATATCTGCCTCATGAGCAGCAAAAGCTGCAAGGATCTTTTCATAGCTGCCCTTGGTTCTTGTTGTATCAAAATCCATTCTGAGAGTCCTGACTTCTGGAAAATCTTCCCGCACTACCTTCTCGATCTGCTGTGTTCCTGCCTTAAATCCGCCAATATAAGGCGATCCGCACACCGGGCATATCCGGGGTTTTCCTGTCTCATATCCACAGTAATGACATAAAAGCCTTTCATTATTATGCTCCGAAAGAGAAACATCACAATGCGGACACTTCATCACATGTCCACAGGACCGGCAGGATACAAAACCTGCGTATCCTCTTCTGTTCAGAAAAAGCATTACCTGTTCTTTTTTCTCAAACCGGCCTTTCATCTTTTGCCGGAGTTCTCTGCTCAGTACAGACCTGTTTCCTGCTTTTAATTCCTCACGCAGGTCTACGATAGAAACCCGGGGCAGAGGTCTGCTTCCATATCTTGTTGTCAGCCTGACCAGACTATATTCCCCATTCATTGCCTTACTGTAGGCTTCCACTGATGGAGTAGCTGAACCCATTACCACATTTGCATGTTCTAAAACAGCTCTCCTGATTGCAGTTTCCCTTGCATGATAACGGGGTGTGCTTTCACTTTTATAGCTTGATTCATGTTCTTCATCAATAATGATCAGTCCCAGACTGGCAAATGGCGTAAACAGCGCAGATCTGGGACCGATCATCACCTGGACTTCTCCCTTTTTCGCACGTTTAAACTGATCATAGCGTTCTCCCTGAGACTGTCTGGAATTGATAACTGATACTTTATCCCCAAATCTGGCATAAAATCTGCGTACCGTCTGATATGTCAGAGCAATCTCCGGGATCAGCACGATTGCTTCTTTTCCCTGAGAAAGCGTCTGCTCGATCAGCTTTATATACACCTGGGTTTTCCCGCTCCCTGTCACTCCCTCGATCAGTACAGGCTTCGGCGATGGTTTTTTCCACTCTCTCTGTATCTGCTTTACTGCCGCTTCCTGTTCATCTGTAAGCGGCATTCGCCTTTCTCCGGAAATATCACCTGTATTCAGTGAAGTTCTCATTATCTCATCATATTCTATGCGGATAATCCCCTGCTCCTGAAATTTCTTTACAACAGCAGAAGTTGTCCCCAGTTCTTTCGCCGCATGTGTATAATCCAGTCTTTTTTTCTCCAGAAGTTCCCTCAGAAGTCTTGTTCTGGCTTTAAACCTTGTTTGTTCAAGTTCTTTCAGCAACTGCGCTCCCGCCTCTTCGGAAATATCCAGGCATATATATTTTTTCTCTTTTGCCTTGATTTTCTCCTGGATAGGAAGTACTGTCCTGAGAGCCTGGATCATGGTGGAACCATAATTTTCTCTCATCCAGGCTGCCAGGGCGATCAGTCTGGATTCCGTAGTCTCTTCTCCACTGCAGATTTCACTGATTTCTTTAATCTTTTCGGGAGCAATTTTCGGTTTATCTGACAATCCGATCACATATCCTTTACGCACCCGGCCGGCATTTCCAAAAGGGATGGCTGCCACCATCCCTGCCTTTATTTTCTTCTCCAGCCTTTCCGGTACACGATATTGAAAACTCCGGTCCAGTTTATCACTGGAAATATCAATTATTATATCAGCATATATCATGAACTTATTCCTGTTTGACCCGCTACCTATTTACCAGCAAGAATATCTGCGATCAGGACACGTTCATCCATAGGATATTTCTTTCCTTTAATTTCCTGATAATCCTCATGTCCCTTACCTGCCAGAACTATAATATCCCCCGGCTCTCCATGATGGATCGCATAGGCGATGGCTTCTTTTCTGTCCGGAATCTCTACATATTTTCCATCGGTTTTCGCCATACCGATCTTGATATCATCGATGATCGCCTGTGGTTCTTCATCACGTGGATTATCAGAGGTAATGATGGTAAGGTCTGCAAGCTTTCCGGAAACCTCTCCCATCTCATAGCGGCGAAGCTTTGATCTGTTGCCTCCGCATCCAAACAGACATACCAGTCTGTGGGGATGATATTCTTTCAAAGTGGTCAGAAGACTCTCCAGAGCCATGGCATTATGCGCGTAATCGATCATCAGAGTAAAATCATCGGATACTTTTACCATTTCGATACGGCCTTTTACCTTAGCTACTTTTAAGGCTTTGAGAATGTTTTCTTCCGAAACCTTAAAATGACGGCAGATCGCGATTGCTGTCAATGAATTGTAGATGCTGAATTTACCGGGAATATCTATCTCCACATGAAAATCCAGAAGTCCTTTCAGATGGTAGGAAATACCCAGATATCCTTTACCTCCGACCAGCTTTGCATCTTCCGCACGAAGGTCTGCTTCCGGTGAAAATCCATAAGTTTCCAGGCTGCATGTATGACCTTCAATAATTTTCTCGAAATGTTCATCATCTCTGTTTACAATTCCTACCTTGCACTGTTTCAGAAGTAAGGACTTGCATCTGAGATAATCATCAAAATCCTTATGTTCATTTGGTCCGATATGATCCGGCTCAATATTTGTAAAAATACCAAAATCGAAAACAAATCCCTGAGTTCTGTGAAGCATCAGTCCTTGGGAGGAAACTTCCATAACCACACAGTCACAGCCGGCTTCTGCCATCTCATGGAAATATTCCTGAATCACATAAGACTCCGGTGTTGTGTTCTTTGCAGGAATCACTTTGTCACCGATGATCGCTTCAATGGTTCCGATCAGTCCCACTTTATATCCGGCATTTTCCAGAATAGATTTTACCATATACGTAGTGGTTGTTTTTCCTTTTGTTCCTGTGATACCAATTGTTTTCAGTTTCTCTGCGGGATATCCGAAATATGCGGCAGAAATAAACGCCATTGCATATCGTGTATCTTTCACAAGAATGACTGTCACATCTTCCGGTGCTTCCACAGCTTCTTCCACGATCAGAACCTTTGCTCCTTTTGCAACTACATCCGGTACAAATTTATGGCCATCCACCACTGCACCGCGGATACAGATAAAAAGAGAGCCCTCTTCTACTTTCCGGGAATCATAAATCACATTTTTTACTTCCTGGTCTGTACTGCCCTGAAGACATGTATATTCCAGCTTTTCCAGTAAGGATATTAATTTCATTTTAATCCTCCATATTATTTCCTGCCTGCCTGAATTTCATACAGCCTCTGCGGCAATTTCGTTACTGTTCACTCCGTTCACAGTAACTTAGCCAAAATTCATTCCAGATTGCCTGCGGCAATGGAATTTTGGCTTGTATGTCTCGGGATTTTGGCATATTCATGCCAAAACACCTCGCGGGATAGTGATGTGTGAACAGTAACGCAATTTCTTTAAAGTCAGGCAGAGGTGTTTTACTAAAGCGTATATTCTATATAAGAATAGCACACCTCCCCTGTCGTTTCAACGTTGTTTCTCTACTTCTGCTGTTTTTTTGTCTTCCTGTAACAGAATGCACTGACTCCGGACATGATTGCAAAAATCCCCAGTACAATATACAAAGCCGTTTCTGTCTCATCTCCTGTACGTGGTTTGGAAGCAGTAGTATAAGCACTTCCGGACTTTGAGTCATATCCATAACTCTGGGAAGCCAGAGATGCCGGTTGCGGCGTAACTGTAACAATATTATCAGTTTCCTTTAATTCTACGTTTGCCTTAGATGTCATTGCCTGTGTACCAGTCTCATCAGATGTAACAATTACCTCATTGATCAATTCCTGACTTGCCATATATTGTGGAACAGTCACTGTGGCGTAAAGCGCAAAAGCCTCTCCCGGTGCGATCTGCGGAATCAGCGCCTGTGTGCCTGTGCTGTTTAATGTTACGCCCTCTTTCCTGACAAAGTTTGCCTGAATACCGGCATTTTGGAATCTTTCTGTACTGAGAACCGAATGAAGTGTCCGCTCACCTGTATTCCTGATGCAGATCTGATATGTAATCGTATCTCCCGGATATGCCTGTGTTCTGTCCGCAGTTTTCTCCACCTCAAAAGTAGCCTTTAATGCAATGACTTCTGTTTCGACTGATTTCTGACATCCAATACTTTCTTCCTTTCCCGGATATTTCGCTTTTACAGTTACTGTATGAATAAGCTCTCCTGCCTGCTCTTCTGCAAGCTGTACTGTCATCTGAAGATTTCTGATTTCTCCTGCCTTAAGACCTGAAATAATTCCCTGCATACCATTTGCAGTAAATCCCTCTTCCTGTTTCCATTCGGCTTTTATATTATCCTGAGAAAAAACACTGGATATCTCTATATTTTCCAGAGGTAATTCTCCTGTATTCTCTACAGACAATATATAAGTAAGGTTCTGCCCTGCACGTACCTCTTTCGTCTCCTGCTGTAACCGGGCTGTGATCCCTGTTTTTGCCTCCTGTACGGAAAGCAGAGCTGAAGGAGTTTCTGCAACAGTCCGGGTTTCATCCCCTGATTTCATCCAGAAATACGCACCTGTCCCCTCCCAATCTTTGCAAAGCGGTGCATCCTGGCACAGAGGATAATCTGTTTTTACAGAAGAAATACGATATTCTTCACGCAGAGACACCGGCACTTTCATGGTAAAGATATCTGTTTCCGCATCTGAAAGTGCAGTCTCACAGGTCAGCTTTGTAATCTGGGTTGTCTCACCTTTCTTATTTTGTATCTGTACGGATTCAGCCTGCAGATCATTCTTTAACGCTTCTGCATTTACCTGAAAATATTCTGAAATATATACAGTCAGAAAATATCTGGTTTTATCTTCCCTGATCTCATTTTGGTTCTCCTGCTCACTCTGTTGTGTCTGTCCGGTTTCTGTGTCAGATCCTTCTGCCTTCCGGTATTCTTCGCTTTTTATATCTTCTATATCTATTACTGCACTCTCTGATTCACACTCTGTATTTTCGGAATCCACTTCATCTGTCGTATTTTCTGCTGCTTCTGCTTCTCTCACTTCTCCATCCCATGTACTATTTTCCATCTGCAACTGTCCGTTCTCCGAAGCAGTATTCTCCTGTTGACTTTTGTACAGTTCTTTCAGACCGCTCACTTCCAGTGTCAGTTCTGCCTGAAATTTCTCTTCATCGATCCACTGTGCACTCTGCTTTAAACCCACAGCAGGAACATATAACTCTGCAGCTTCAAATTCTGCTGCTGATACTGCTCCTGCTCCCAAAATCCCGACAGCAGCCGTTATCATGACTGCTTTTTTTAACTGATTCCATATTCTTTTTTTCATTCTCTCATTCTCCTGAATTTTTATTCTATGTCATCTGAGGTACTTCCACTGTCAGAATGATATCGGTACAGTATCTTTCGAGATTATAAGTTCATGTCCACAGACATACGCATCTCTCCTCTCTGTTTTGCACAATAAATAAGATTTTCAGAGTTTCTGCTCAGGATTCAAAACCATCTCCCGGACTATCAATAAATAATTGGAAATTTTTGCACCGGACCGGTGCGTGAAAATAAGAATACTGATAACGGCTGTTGCCGATGAATCTACTTTAGCATGTCTATGCTATAAAAACAAGATACCACTTTTTATTTTTCGTATTTGTTTATAATTCTTTTATAAATTTACCGATTGTTTCAGAAATTCGACATACTTTGAACATAATTTTCCCATATAATAGGTCTTGGATAGATGAAAAACCACTCTCTATCTCCCCCCTCAAAAAAACAAAACAGCTCTCACAGAAATGTGAGAGCTGTTTGTTTTTTGTTACTGTTCACTGATAATATCCCGCGAGGTGTTTTTTGAGTTATTTTCTATTGCAATTCTACTGGCAGTCTTTTATAATGTAGGATATCAATATGATTGAATATTTATGATATCAGTGATAAAAAATTTCAAAAATCTTTATATATAAGATCACCCCGCAGATATCATATTTACAGAACATGAAAGAATCGAGGTAATTCCCATGAGCGAAAAAATTACAGTAGTTGCACTGGGCCACAGAGCATTAGGAACCACCTTACCGGAGCAGAAAATCGCTACAAAAAAAGCAGCCAAAGCTGTCGCAGATCTTGTAGAAGCCGGAAATCGTGTAGTCATTTCCCACAGTAACGGTCCACAGGTTGGAATGATCCACACAGCCATGAATGAATTTGGCAAAACACATCCTGACTATACATTTGCACCTATGTCCGTATGTTCGGCAATGAGTCAGGGCTATATCGGATATGACCTCCAGACCGCAATCCGCGCAGAACTTATTTCCCGCGGTATTTATAAACCGGTAGCTACTATCCTTACACAGGTTGTCATTGATCCATATGATGATGCTTTCGCTGAACCTGAGAAGATCATCGGACGTGTCCTTACAGAAGAAGAGGCTGAAACTGAAGAAAGCAAGGGAAACTTTGTCACTAAACTGGCTGACGGCACTTATAAAAGAATCCTGGCAGCTCCGAAACCGCAGAAAATCGTAGAGCTTGAAACAATCCGCACACTTGTAGATGCGGGCCAGGTAGTAATCGCAGCAGGCGGCGGCGGAATCCCGGTTATGGAACAGGGAATCGATCTTCATGGTGCAAGTGCGATCATTGAGAAAGACCTTTCCAGCGGACTTCTTGCACAGGAATTAAATGCAGATACTCTTCTGATCCTTACCAGTGTTGAGAAAGTAAGTCTGAACCTCGGTCAGGACAACGAAGAATATCTTAATACAATTTCTGTAGATGATGCTAAGAAATATATGGCTGACAATCAGTTTGCCCCAGGCTCCATGCTTCCTAAATTCGAAGCCGGAATCTCTTTTATCGAAAAGGGAGATAACAGAAGAACGATCATCACAGATATTGCGCATGCAAAGGATGGATATTTCGAAAAAACCGGAACTATCATTAAATGATTCTATAGCAATCCTCGTAAATAATACATTTAAGAGGATTGCTATATTTTATCTGACAATACAAAAAGACATATACCAGAGCAATACATATCATCTTGCCGGTATATGTCTTTTAATTATCATATTATGATGTCAGATTCAAAAGTTTACCCCTGACCTGATATTACATAGATTTACGTTCCGCAATCTCTGCCATCTTCGCTTCGTTCAGACGAGTATCACCATGCACACGGCTGTAGGAAAGATATCCGTTCATACGGTCAATCTTTGTCAGATTCTTGGAACCGCAGACCGGACACACGTCCATTTCAAGTTCCTCATGTCCGCAGTCATCACAGTAAGCAAGGGAAAGATTTACTCCCTCATAATATCCCAAAGACATGGCTCTGCGGATCAGAGTGCGTATTGCTTCACGATTATAATCGATCGGATAACGTACATACTGAATCTTACCGCCGTTGCACAACTCCCAGAAACGTCCCTCCAGATCCTGTTTTTCAATCGGAGTTACATCTTCAGTCACATGACAGTGGAAACTGTTGCTTACATAAGGACGATCAGAAACCCCTTTCACAATGCCATACATCTTACGGAACTGTTCCACCTGCAGTC
>OGOS01001306.1_pt1 | contig 16459 bp, 24 predicted proteins | sample 1552701 | NCBI WGS metagenome assembly OGOS01 (sample SAMEA2580128, study PRJEB22360) | human gut metagenome | biome: human gut; feature: human-associated habitat; material: faeces | place: Denmark | collected 2008/2010
TATAGCTTTGATAAAAAATACATGCTTTGATATTTTTCTTATATCCATTTTTCACATTGACATATTGTGAGGCAGAAATAAGTACTTTATTTTTTGGATGAATATTTTCTTCAACAACTTTTTTTAAAATCCTCAGATTTTTATTATTATAATCTTTATTTACTTGGTATTCTATTGATAATTTTTCACGAAATTGCATGCCACCTTTCGGTGCCTCATACCAAGATGAATAACTTGGTTCTTGTAGTTCCTTTTTTTCATCTTTAGCTTTAATATAATATTCTCCAAATCCAATATCTACAACATTTGATTTATCCGTTATTCTTTTATTTCCTATGATTTTTTTATCCAATGGAATATATCTAATGCTTTCAACATTTGATACATCTTTTATATAGAAGGATAATAAGCTATTTTCCATATCTTTTGATTTTTTATCATTCGCAAATACATTTTCTGTCTTTCCACTTAATATCAACATACCTAATAAACATATAATTACAACTACATATTTTTTTATCTTGTTTTCTTTTATCATGATTTTTTCATATCCAATCGTATGTTATCAAGCAGAAAATATCTCAAATAAATTCTCTGCTTGATTAAAATCCTTTTATTATCTATTTTTTATAAACCTTCTAATATTTTCCTCACATCTATATCCTAAAACACAAAATAATAATGCTTGTATTCCTCTTCCTACTGCATTATTAATGTCTGGAGTTAGAACAATAAAAAATAAAATAAGATAACCAATTCCTATAATTAAATATCTATTATTTTTTTTATTTTTCAATTCATTTCACCTACCTAAAACAAAACAAATACAATTAATCTTGCTCCTATTCCAGCAAATGTTTTTGGAATTCCTACTTTTTGTAATGCATGCTGAATTGCGTCTGTAATTGTCCCCTCTTCCATAACCATTACTCACATTGATATTATCTTCCTTTAATGAAAAAGTCCCGAAACCCGCATAAATGCGTGGTTTCGAGACCTTTAACCGAAAGCGATAGACGGGGCTCGAACCCGCGGTCTCGACCTTGGCAAGGAGTTTTGTTGAATAAATCGGTACATATTCCTTGATTTTATGTATATTTCTATGACATTTCTTTATAAAATATCTATATTCTACATACTTACTTTCACAAAACTTTGACAATTTTACATTGCTTTATACATTACTGCATTCTATCCATATCCCACGCAATTTTATGCAATTCTTTATCTGCTTCAACAACTTCTATAGGTGCATCTTCTCTCAAATGACACCCATCAAGATATGGCTTTACTTTCTTCCACAATTCTTTCTCTCGTAGATCACGAATTTCCATAGAATCACCTCTTTTTTTCATTTTACCACGAAACAGCACTTAATGAAAAGATTTCATCATCTGTCAGTGATTCATAATCAATAGATACCCTGTTATTTCTCTTGTATAGTCTTATGATTCTCTCATGCTCTGCGATCTCTCTTACTTTATCACTATTTCTCAGCTGTCTGATCGCTCTGTTTTCCCTGGTCCTCGCTTTCGTCTTATCAATTCCTAAGGCTTTACCACACTCTTCCAACGTGCAACCATGGATATATCATCCTCTATTACCTGGAAGTCATCAGAATCGCTTACAGCTTCACTGACTGCTGCCCATAATGACGTTGTTAGTCGTTCATGGTCCACCTTATCCTCAATCAGTGTCATATCTGCGGTATGATCTGCGATCATATCATCTATCTTTATATCTTCCAGTATCTTATCCTCTGTAGAACTAACTGACATGATCCCCATTGATTTCTTTAAGCTGTCTAACTGCTTCTGTGTTAGCTCCAGGTATGCTCTGAACTCCCGATCTGTTGGCTTTCTGTTATGTGTTCTCATGAAATAACTTGATACCTGGTTATACCGGTATATCTTCTCTTGGGTATGTACTGGAACTCTGATCACTCGCCCCCACATCATCTAAATACCTCTTCAAATGACGGCTAATGCAAGTTAGGGCATAAGTAATAAAGGTTGCTCCATTATCTGCCTTGTGGCTGATCGTGACTTCATACAGAGGTATATATAACTCTTGCATTAGATCATCTATATCAGTCATCGAATCAATATTACTGTATTTCTTCGCTGTCTTCCGCAGCAAATAGTAATTCTGATCATAGAGCTTTTGCATATTCTTTTTTATATTCTCACCCTGTTGTATCAATAAGACTAATTCTTCATTATTCATGATCATATATTTCTATAATTTTTATGCAATGTGGCAGCAGTCCGCCGTTGCATTTTGTTTGCTTCTCTCGTTCAAATTATATCTTATTATTTATCTAAACTTAATACTTTTATCAAGCCCTAAAAGCGGATTCAAACCGCTTATTTTCTTGCTTTTCTTATATTTATTTGTTACAATAAATTTGTAGTATTTATATTACAATATGGCATTGAAAAGCATCATGGGCGTTGTCCTGTGGTGCTTTTTCTTTGAGTATGTATATCAATGTTTTTTCTGGTTTTATGCCTTTTATTTTACAAGTTTCTTTATGTTTTTTCAATTTTTTCTTGCATTATTCCATATTATTTTATTATTTTTCTAGCAGATTTCTTTATATTTTTTACCTTTTTTCGTTGATATTCTGCCTTTTCTGATAATTCAAAATTTTATATTTAGAATTGTGTGAAAATAATTCTATGGCGTGCGGTCTATAGGAATCATCAAAACATTTTGACCACCCCCCCTCACGTGCGCGAGGCAAAAATCTCGATTGTCGAGTCCACCCACCGGTCTCCCCTAAAAAAACTAAACCCGTTTTTTTCGTATGGGGGGTACTATTATTTTTTTGTCAGACTCTGACAAAGTTTTTTGTATTTTTTTGAATCCTAATGAAGTTTATTCCTCATGTAATAATAAAAAGTGCTATAAATGTTGTAGCCGCTATGCTGTGGATCAATAAACTGCATCTTCAAATCATATCGTTGTTCAAAACTCTTTAAGCTCGCCATATATGATGTTGGTTTTAATTGTGTGTTGTAATTGTGTTTCATAATGTCGTTGAGTCCTTGCGGATTCTCTACCATCAAATGAATACTACAACCGTTATTTCTAGCTTTTAAAAATTCTTTCTCGAATCTCTCCCGACCTTTTCCCAGATTGCCGCTTAATTCCTCTAAACTATTCTTTCGTTCTATTACAATCTCTTTGTGAAAATACAGTTCGTTACATAACAACCCGTCCACTTTTGGCAGCATAAAACTATAGTCTCCAAACTCCAAAGCCTGCTGCCTGTATGCGATATTCTTTTTATTAAAATAATTCAAGATATGATCATTGACTTTTTCTCTCGTGTCGATCAATATTACCATCTCTTTTGATAGCTTCTTGATCTGGTCATGTGTTAGTTTACAAATACTAATCAATGTGTTTACTCCTTTCTTCCAGATCCTGAATAATAACCATTAATAACCTGCTGCATAGGTTACTATTTTTGTATTTATCCCTGACCTTTCCACATTCATTTACAAGTTCATCCCAGAACTCATTATTATCCGTTACAAAGTAAAATTTCTTATAGACATTCCACACATCTTTGAACACTTCAAATTCTGTTTTCATCTCTTCATTTTTTGCCATGATTTTTAACCCTTTAAATTTTATTTTTGGTTTTGCAAATTTCAAGACTGATTTTCTCTATTTTTTGCAGTGCCGTAAAAGCACGTATTTATGCGGTTTCTATTACTAGTGGAACCTTTTGACCCTTTTCAGGCGTAAACTTTTATATAAAAACTCCTATATAGAATAGTTCACGCCATAAAAAGGTACTTTTGGTCCACCCTTATTTTTTAAATGGATTTGCATAATATCCTTTAATAACATTTTTATATTTTTTACCATTAATCCTACATTGGTTTCTTAATCTTCCCATTCTTCTAAAATAGTCAGTAAATTTCGTTTTCCCTAGTGCCTGATAATTATTTTTTGTACACCAGTTTTCATATATTGGATAAAGTTCACTGATTGTAACGGACTGTGTTAGATCTTCCGTTAACTCCTCACTAATGAACGCCGCTATCCTGTCACTGTCCATATGGTAGGATTCTATTTCTCTATCCATGGATTCTGTTGTTTTCAGTTCATCTTTCTGATATTTCTGATACCCTGCAACACACCAGTTAAAAAATCCGCTGATATTCTGCTTTCTTCTCAATCTGCGTTTTAAACCTTTGTCCTGCTCTTTCGCTGTAAAATGCTTCTTGAATGGAATTACTACAATCCTGCCACTCGTAAATAACGTTTCGTCTGTAATGATCGGTAAGTGGTTTGTATTGATCACTGTAATGAACACTGGCATGAATGTGATCTCTTCCTGATATATCTTTCTGGCTGTGATCATATCGTTCCCCGTTAACTGCTTGATCAGTGCAGCATCTAACCTCATACTCTGTGGTGGCTCTGGTGCATCTACAAACCTTACACCTTTAAGCCTTGCTATATCACTACTCGCAGATCTTGAATCCTTTTTTGATAATGCCAATGATTCAGGCTGCATCGTTGTGCCATAGTCCTTTATCATAAATAAAAATGTTTCTACCAGTGTACTCTTTCCATTTCTGGTAGATGGTCCGTAAAAGATAAATAACTTTTCTTCGTCTGTGTTACCCATCAGTGCCAAACCTAGAATCTTTTGAATGTACTCAATATTTTCCTTGTTTCCCTGCATGATCGTATTCATGAACTTTTCTATTTCCGTACCTGAGGCAGCAGGATCATAGTAAACGTTGCTGATCTTAGAAATATAGTCCTCTGGGTTGTGTTTTTGTAACGTTCCAGTTTCTAGGTTATATGTACCATTCTTGCAGTTGAATAGATTGGTGTTCTGATCAAATTCTTCCGTTTTCACTGGATATTTAGACCTTGCATCTGTGATCATGTTCTTTCTAACGTGCTGTTTTCCCATTTTTATAATGTGTTTGGTATATTCTTCTCGCTTCTTATAGTCCTCAATTGTTATTGAATAAATCAGCAAGGCATCTTGTAAGATTTTCGCTCTTTCTGCAACGATCAGATCAGAGCTATCCTCTTCCCAGTATTTCCCGTTATAGCAAAACCAACATCTGGCTGTGCTGTTAAATCTGCATACACCTTTGAACACATCAGCAAATAGATCTCCATTGCCTCGATCATCCAACGAGTAGTTAACCTCTGGCTTTAGCTCCGCGACTTTGTCCTTGATCCATTGCGGTATTTCCTTTTTCTTCTTTGGCTTGTCCACTTCCTGCCCCTGATTCTGTGGAATAGTTTTTGCTTCTCTTACTAATTTGTTGAAATCTTCGATCGTGTAGCCATCTTGGAAATAGTCCGTTACATCTCCATGATCCCGTTCAGATGTTTTTACTACCTTGATACTATTAACGACTCCGATCAGATCACTTATGATCCTTTCTGTTAGCTTCTCGCCTGCTTCGTCATTATCTGGCAGCAGGACCACGTCAGCCCCTGAAAAATACTTAGAAAAAAATCTACGCCAATCCCCAGAACTTCCTGCCGTAGTTGCGATCAATCCCAGTCCTCGCAACGTTTCAACATCCTTTTCGCCCTCAACATAGTAAATTGTTCGTTTTTGTGCTGCTGCCTCTCTGATCTCTGGCAGGTTGTAAAGAGTTTTATGTATTCCCTTTAATCCATATTGAAACCAGTCTTTTTCTTTGTTGAGAACTCCGTACAGCATTTCTTTCTTGCCGTTCTCATCCTTTTCAAATCTGATCTTGCTGTATAGGTATTTACCGCCCTCGTCCACATAATCATAAATTTCCACGATCTTCTTTTTCTTGCTGTGTTCTAGGCGGTCTTTCCAATCCTGCTTTACCTTTGTAACGTTACTATCGTAAAATAGATCACTCTCACGAAGCCCGACAGCCTCTAGGATTGATTTTGTTTCACACCCTGCATGACAATGTATCAATATTCCTTTCTTGCCCTTAGATACGGTCATGCTTGCCGTGTGATCATGATGTACGGGGCATTTGCATTGAAAACTGTTGTCCTTAAATCTTGTTACTCCGTTAAAATATGTGCTAACTTCCTGTAAATTCATTCTTTGTCCTTTCTCCTGCTGCCTGTGTTTGCCTGATCTGGCAGCAGCCTTATAGATGCTTGTGTTAACCCTGTATAATTTCTAATCATTTGATTACTCAACGCCTGTCAGCTCATTCAAATATTGGTCAATCTTGACTTTATCCCACAATGTACGTCTACCCATTTTGATTTTTGCCCCTGCTTCAATTCCTAGCTTTGTAGCCATGTTTTTTCCTAAATTGGTATAGGCTCTAAGCTCTGTTGTGTCCATTAATCTAGATTCTCCTTTAATCGAAATATTTTCTCTACTATTCATGTAGATACCTCGCTTTCTTGTGTATGATTGTCTGTTGCCTTTGTTATGACTTAATGTTATACTGTTTTCAAAAGAATAGCTAATGTTATTTTTAATGTTTTTTAACCATTTAAAGATGTAATTTTAGCACTATTTAACGCAAATTTAGAACATAAATGATTAATATTTAACATTATAGGAGAGAAAAAAGATATGAATTTAGAATACTTTAAAAGAAAATTTGACACCTTATACAAACAAAGTGACACAAAAAGAGAAGATATTGCTGCAAAGACTGGAATTGATAAAAATAAAATAACTAAATTGCGAAAAATTAAATACAATACTCAACCAACCGTTGACGATCTAATTGCCATTTCTGATTACTATCACGTTACCATTGATGAATTAATACACCCTCAGAAAGAAGCTGAACAGATTGAAAATCAGGAAATATATTTTAATTCTCTAGGGGATATTGTTGACGCACTATTTGAAATTGATGCAAATGTTGGACTACATTTTCGAATTTTAGAATCAAAAACACCAATTTGTATGATTTATTTTGACAGTGAACTTATGAACAATTTTCTTAATGAATGGAACGATATACGAGAAACAACCCTAAAGATGAGAAGTGGACCTAAATTATATTATTTATGGCAAAGTGACAAAACAAGAGAATACACTATGTATGATTTTAGTGAAAATTATCTTTTTGATCGTTGTTTTTCAGATGCTGAAGAATGTATTAATAATCTAGAATCAGCTTATAATTTATACTTGTCAGGTGTTGAATCTGAGGATTTTTTTTGTACCGAACATGATAGCGAACTTATAGAACTTTGGAAAACTCTTCCGTTTTGTAGTGATAAGCAAAAAGCTAAAATTGATAAAGCCCTGAAAGAAATGAATATAATTACCGTTGACGAAGATACATTATCTAAAAAGCAAACATTCTGCAAAACAAAATAGTGCTATTGTCAAAAAGTGGTACAAAAAGTGGTACACTAAACCCACTACAAGGTAAAAAAGAAACCGCTGAATAATCAACGGTTAAAATAAGTTCGCTATCTTCTGTAGCTCTTTTGCTTTGGTATCTGGCAGTACATGGGCGTATAAATCCATTGTCATTGATAACGTACTGTGTCCTAAAATTCCTTTTAATACCTGCGGTGGTATTCCATTCTCTATACATCTTGTAGCAAATGTATGACGGAATGTGTGTGGTGTGATCCGTTCAAACTCATGACCATCTTTAATGATCGCACGTTGTATTTTATCTACTTTGGTTTTTAACGAACTTTGGTACATTGGCAGTCCTGATTCTTCCAGAAATACAAGATTTTCAAATCCCTTGACTGGTTGCCACTTATCCCCCATATATAGTTTTTTCTCCATCTGCTGCCGCCTTACTTTCTTTAGCAGGCGTTCCACATTTTCCAACATCGGTATATCTCTCTTTGATGTTCTGGTCTTTGGTTCATCTTTACGCCATCCAGTTTCCCCACTGTGGCATAATGTACCCGTTACATGGATCACTTTATTCTTGAAATCTATGTCAGTTTCCCAGTCTAAGCCTCTTAATTCTCCACTTCTAAGCCCTGTGGATAGGAACAATTCGCATATATCCGCTATTTCACTATCTTTTGCATATTCCATAAATAACTTCTGTTCTTCCAACGTCATAACTCTTGACTCCTTTTTGTTCTTCATTTTTGGGATTGTTGCCATTGATACGGGATTTTTCTGTATCATCTCATTCTTATACGCCTGTTGAAACATACTGTGTAAGATCGTTCCTGTTGTCTGAATCGTTGACTTTGATAGATCATGCTTTTTCATTGAATTATACAGCCTCTGAATCATTTCAGGGCGTACCTCTTTTATCTTCCTGCTGCCTAAAGGCTTTTTGATATGCTTTTTATAAATAATCTCGTATGTATCAATCGTGTTTTCCTTAACAGTTGGCTTTTTGTATTCGTCTATCCATGTACGAAACCAACTGTTGACCGTTACAACGGACTCTTTGCAGTAGATCCCGTTCTTGATCTCGTATTTCATCTTTTCCAGTTTGTCAGCACACTTCTTCATGTCCTGATCGGTAACGTTGTACCTGATTCCCTGATATTGAAAACGACCTACATACAAGCCGTCTTTTCGCTGTGTTACTCCGTTGGGTAGCTTTGCCATACTAATTCCCCCTTGTACAAAAAAGGCAGCAGGTTTTTTATGTCTGCCGCCTGTTGCTTTTAGGCTGAATTATGGTATAATTTAATCAGCCTATTACTTCGTTGATAGGTTCTTGTGTTAGCCCTGTAGCTCATTTGCCTGTGAGTGCAGGGTCTTTTTATTTTCTATTGCTATTTCTTTGATCCATGAAAGCGTTTCAAATGCTAATCCATATTCCCTAGTGTTACAGCTCTTTTTTAATGAATCTAGCGTTTCATTGATAGAACTTTCTATTTCGTCTATTTCAAGCTTTTCAAGTTCAATAAGCAATTCTTTAATTACTGTAAATAGTGAGTCATTTTCTTTGTTCATTACTTAGCCTTTCTCTGGTTCTTGTGTTAACCCTATGCATTCATTCCCGTAACGGAAAATCTCATTGTTTCCTGTTTCTTCTGGTAACTTTTATAAAGGTCCTCGTGATCCGCTCTGAATCTCTTAGAATCAAAACGATTAGATATGATCTTCTTGCATCTAACGATAAAGTTGCCTGCCTTTATCTGATCAATGCCTTTCTTCTGCATATCTTTCTTGATCTCGTCCTTTAGTTTTTCTCTCTCGGCTTCAATCTCTGCCTGCTGCCTGTCCAGTTCCTGAAGCCTACGGATTCTGTTTTGTATTGCTCTTTCTCCCATAGCTTACACTTCCTTTCTTTATGGTTCTTGTATTAGTTCAGCAACCCCTGAATCATCTTCTTGACTATTGCGAATCCCTTTGGTAGCTCACAAGGATATGGTTTCAGGTATCGAGTGCTTTCGGCTTTCCTCGGTTGCCTTTCCTTTACTGTAATTACATTGTACACTTTTTCGTGTCTTTTGTCAACACTTTTATGTTATCTTTTGTAAATATTTTAATTGCTTTGTACACTTATTTGTGTTATTCTATGAATAGAAAGGTGGTGTATTTATGCCTCTAACATTTGCTGAAAAAGTAAAAATTATATGTAACCGAAAGAACATAACTATTAAGGATCTGGCTGAATCTCTTGGAACAACTCGCCAAAATCTTACCAACAAACTAAGCCGTGACAACTTTCCTGAAAAGGAAATGGTCAAAATTTGTAAGGCTCTGGATTGCTCATACAATAGCATTATCACAATGAATGATACAGACGAGCAAATATAACCCCGTTACAATCAAATGATCAGGGATGCACCTTATACTTTTGTGTGCGTCCTTTTTTGGTGCATTTCTGTTTAATGCTTAACGTTTTTACAAATTCATATCAATCGTCTTAATATTTCTTTGTTTTAGTATATACAATTCAATAGTTCTTTCATCTTTTGGCATTATTGCGGCGATCTCTGCCTTTAATATATCTTTGGAAATTATTGTTTTATTTGTAACGGTGGCTACATGATCCTTTTCAGGTAGGATATAAACTTCTAAACGCACTCTATTACCTGTTGCTTTTAAAAAATTCTTTACTTTCATTTCTTTTTACTCCTTTATCTTTGTTATTAATATGCCCAACCTCACAGAATCGTTTTTTAGAACTTTTATATTAATCATCAGCGATTTATGCATTCAAACTATTAAAATCAATTTTTGCCCATACTACGTGAGTTCTAGCAATAGTCAGCGTTATAATATCAACACCTTTTACGTCTTAAAATTCCGATGTGGGAATATTTTGTAAAGAAAGGTGGGGCGTCGGTCTGGTTTGTTTTTCATTTTTTCAATCTTTAAATGCGGGGGGATACTGTGACATATCCAGATTTTCCAGTGTTTTATTAAGAATCCTGTGGGTGTGTGCTTTGTCATACCCTGTCTTTTCTGCTATATCATCCCACTTCATAAGCTCTATATATCTCATATGGACTATATCACTAGCTACACCATCAGGAATATTTACAATTATTTTTTCAATAGCTGCACACTTATTCAACATCTCGTTTTCTGCTGCCTTTACCATTCTTAATGTATCATCAAGTTTTATCATAATATCAGATATATCTTTATGTTTATTACTTGATGGCATCCCTGACAACACTGCAGCTCTTGGCCTGTTGATTATCATTCTTAAATGCTTCTCTTGATTCTTCAAGGCATGGTATTTCCTAACTGCTGCCCCATATGTATTTAATATCTTTTTCTTTTCTTCGATTGTTTCATTCATTTCCCTTGTCTCCGTTCTGTCTCCTAAATGGAACCGCCCCTTTAATCGTCTCCATATTTATTTTTAATTGCTTTCAACATGATACCAATATCTCTACTAGATAAAGTTTTAACAGTTTTCCCGTTACATCTACACCAATCATTCAGGCTGATTTTATGCTTATCACAAAGTTCTTTTATCGTTTCAAGCTGTGCATCTGTTGCTTTTTCTTCAGATACTGGCACATAGTCAATACTTTCCTCTTTCAACCAAAGATTAAAACCCAACCCTGTATTGATAGCCACACACTTAACGAATGATCGGCAGGCACTTGCCCACACTCTCGCTTGTGTCATAGAATTAGCTTTCACTGGATTCTTACCGTTCATTACTGGGGATTGCATATAATACACTTGATCATCTATATAAACTTTGATTCTTGTTTCATAACACTGATTAAGATTCTTGTTCTTGTCATAAAATTCCTGATCACTACAAAATAAACTGCTGCCTGTTTTCTCATTCTGACATAGTTCAAAGTAGACCTTTTCAGCTCCGTTTTTTCTCAAAAGGTCTATACATCTCGCCCAATTAAGGTATAAAAAACCCTCTCTTTCTTCACAATATGGTGCAACATCTACCTTTACCAACTCATCATAAGACTTTAACATTCTCAAAACCTCACTTTCTTTTTATTTGCTTATATACTCTTCATATGCTTGATCAATCCGCTTTCCTATATCCTGATCTTTTGGATCTATGTAGTGGGCTACCTGTTGAAAAAACCATTCTTCAAGCTCTACACGTAGCTTATTATCTGACGTTACCAGATCCCACATAAACTCAAACACTTCCTGTTTATCTTCTGCGTGTGTCCTACATTCATATTCTATTTTTTCAATCGCAGGTCTTCCGCTTTCTAAACACTCATAGCCAAAAGAACCGTTATACTCATATCCTGTCATATATTCCACCTGCCTTTATTTTCATACCACACCCCTTACAAAAAATTGCTCGCATCTGGAAAGTCTAGGGCTCTCACCGGTCTCCCCTAAAAAAACTAAACCCGTTTTTTTTCGTATGGGGGTACCATTATTTTTTTTGTCAGACTCTGACAAAGTTTTTTGTATTTTTTTGAATCCTAATGAAGTTTATTCCTCATGTAATAATAAAAAGTGCTATAAATGTTGTAGCCGCTATGCTGTGGATCAATAAACTGCATCTTCAAATCATATCGTTGTTCAAAACTCTTTAAGCTCGCCATATATGATGTTGGTTTTAATTGTGTGTTGTAATTGTGTTTCATAATGTCGTTGAGTCCTTGCGGATTCTCTACCATCAAATGAATACTACAACCGTTATTTCTAGCTTTTAAAAATTCTTTCTCGAATCTCTCCCGACCTTTTCCCAGATTGCCGCTTAATTCCTCTAAACTATTCTTTCGTTCTATTACAATCTCTTTGTGAAAATACAGTTCGTTACATAACAACCTAGGGCGTGCGGTCTATAGGAACGCCAAAAAACAATTTGAACGCCCCTACACCCTAGAAGCGTTCAAATTTTAATATTTTTCTTGTTCTTCGTTCTGCTGCCTTAGTATTACTCCCTGTCCTTGTGATTCTTGATAATAACATAAATCCTTTTCAAGAATAATTCATCTTCAATATTTTCAATTAGTTCCAAAATTTTACTCTTATACCATTCTTTCATGTTCCACCTATCCATTATCTTTATTTTGTTTCTGGTTTATGTTACAATACATTTGCTTATATTCCATTAGCTTTTTGGGCTATGGATTGCCTTTACTGGAAGTTGTCTCTTCCTGTAAGGGCTTTTTTATTATAGCTGTGAAAGTCCCGATAATATAAAGGCTGCTGCCATTACCGGACTGATTAACTGTGTTACCAGGAGTAAGCAACCAATAACTATGATCACTTGCCCCAAACGTCTATCTTTCATATGTGATCCTTTCTCTGTTGCGGCATCGCAATTTAATTATATTTACCATTCTTGACTTCTTCTAAGTGTTCCAGTATCCAGTCAAACGTTGATTGAAATGTTTTGCTTTCTGTCAATCCTTTTAAATAATCACTGTTTTCTGCGTTAGTAAATGCTTGTCTGTAATCCTGTTTTGTATATCCAAAACAAATACATGTACTTAATGCTTTTGAATAAATCATATAATCTCTTACTGGTTCGTATGACTTACAAATAGCATTGAACATATTAACAATTTCATCTGGTTCTAATAACTTATGTTCTGTCTTTGCGGTAGAGTTGGTATATAACTCTCTCTCTATCTCTTTATCTACTCTCCTCTTATCTTCTCTTATCTCTTCTTCTCTTACTCTCCTCTTCTCTCCTCTCCTCTGTGTTGCTTGGGTGTTGCTGTCTGTTGCATTTGCGTTGCTGTCCGTTGCATCTGTGTTGCATTGCAACACCTTTTCTTTTTTTCTAGCTCTGCATTTCCTTGATCTCTCTGTGCTGTCCGCTTCTGAATCAATTCCGTTTTTCGCTTCTGGCAAAAAATAATCATCTTCCGCGGTCTCAATCAATCCCATATCTTTTAATTGCTCAACGGTTTCTTTTACAATGTCCGAATCTTCATCCAGAGCTATTGCGATCTCATCACATATATCAGCTTCTACGCCCTCATATTGGATATATCCGTCATTATCAATCGTCATTAAAACCATTTGTAAATATATGATCGCCTTTGTATCTCCATTTTCAGAACGTCTCAACTTCTTAATAGTGATCTGTGTAAAGAAATTCTTTTTCAATCGCCACCAATAAAAGCGTTTAGGCTTTCTTTTCGGTACTGCTGCCATTTGGTTTCCTCTCTTCCTGGTACTCTTTAATCCCCATTCTCTCGTATAAATAACTCTTGCTGATTCTTCCAGATATAGTTATGTATCCCTTGGTTTCAAGTTCCTTATTTAGCCTTGCTATGATCCTATATGCCATAGCGGACGAACATTGTAATATTTCACATACTTCTTTCGCTTTTACAAATTCGATCACGTTGTCACTTCCTTTCCTGTTCTGTATAGCTGCACAATGCTTTATTAAGATTTTCAAGTGCTGTTTGTTCTCCTGGTACTCCATAATTTGTGTGAAAGTGAATATCATCTTGCACATTCTGGATTGTTCTGTTATGCAGTACATAATACTTGATAAATCCTTTTATAATTTCCAGATCGTTAAGATTGCTATGTGCTAGATCAAACAACCAGACTTTCATATTATCGCTGCACCTCATACAATCACCGCCCTTTATTCATTCTAAAGCCATCGCCCCGGCTTCTTTATTGTTATTCTTCTGTTTCAATGATCTCTGTTACGTCAACGCCTAAAACTTTGGCAAGTCTGCCCGCTGTTTCTGGTTTAACATCTCTCCCCTGTAAGATTCCGCAATATGTACCTTTAGGAAATCCACTAGCTTCAATTTCTTTTATTCCCATACACGCCCTTGCTTTTGCTAAATCTAATTTTTTTCTGTTGATTTTCATTTTCCTATCTCCTTTCTTTTTGGATTCATTTTGAATCTATATTTTTATATTACTGTTTCATTTTGAATCTGTCAATATTAATTATTATTCATTTCGAATCTGTTCGAATATAAAAACTTGTGTTATAATTTCAAAAAGGAGTTTAATAATAATGAAAAATGTTATAGGTGAAAATATAAAAAGAGTTAGAGAAAAAAAAGGAATGACACAAAAAGAACTTGCTGAAAAATGTAATTTAGCAACTATTACTATTAGGCAATATGAAAGTGGAAAAAGAGAGCCTAAAACTAGAACTTTAAACAAAATTGCTAAAGCTCTTGACGTTTATATTTTAGAATTAACAATAGATAAGCATGCACATTATATGTCCATTTTGGATATAATGGCAAAAGATAAAGCCGAAAGGGAAGAATCTCAATACGCTTTAGAAAAAATATCTCGTTATATTAGGTTATTAAATGACGATGGCAAAGAAAAAGCCATTGAACAAGTAGAATTGCTTACTAAGATACCAGAATATAAAAAAGACCCCGAAAACCAGGATCAAGAATAAATCTATAGAACTTTGAAAATATAATATACTTAACTAGGTAACTGGTTGGGGTGATTCCATCCGTTTCGGAGTTTTACGAAAGGGGTGGTTTTTATGAGTACTTATGAAGAATTTATGGTCATCATAAATATTGCACTATTAATTATTGCCATTCTGAATTATACACATAAAAAATAGTCACCCTGATTCTTGCCGGAACGAGTGACTATTTAAGTGATTTTTTCTGCCCGAATCGGATAGGTTTCATCTATCCTTTCCGGTTACCTTGTTAAGTATATTATAATCAATTTTCTTGGAATTATCAATATTTTCTTGGATAAATACGCATTTATCCTCATTTCCGCAGCATAAATCAAGGAATATGTATCATTTATTCATTCTAAAGCCATCGCCCCGGCAAAGAAAGAGAGGAATGATACTATTATGAGTATACAAAAAAGATCATGGACTACCAAAAAAGGCGTACAGTATAGATATTACGCTTGTGTTTGGAATCCTAGCACAAATAAACCTATATATGACAAACAACGTAAAAAGCGAAAAGAAGCGGTCCTGGATGAATCACAGATACTAAAAGAGCTTGCTTCTGGCAGCCATAGTATTACAGATCATAAAACCTTTGGACGATGTGCTGATCTGTGGTTAAAGTCTGCCCCGAATATGTACCGCCGTAGCACCTGTAAGACTTATACAGATTTCTACCATCGGCATATAGAGAACGTGTTCCAGGCTTCACAGATCGACCATATCGAGCCTATGAAGATACAAGAGTTTGTTAATACCATGAGTGAAAAGTATTCGCCAGAGACAGTGAACAAGTGTATCAACATACTCTCTGATATCTTCCAGTTCGCCATACAACCACTGAAAGCACTAGCGGCAGCAGATAACCCCATGATCGGGATCAAACGTCTAAAAGTGCCATACAAGAAGAAAGTAACATGGACCGATGAACAAGTCGCAGCGTTCTTAAATAGTCCAGTGATCAAGACTAACCATTATTATCCTATGTTCTGTGTGTCGCTGATCCTGGGAATGAGACCGGGCGAAGTCTGCGGATTCTGTGACGATGATCTAATAAATCAGAATCATACTATCATGGTCCATCGAACAATTGACAAAGAGGGAAACGTTGACGATACAAAGAACACAAACTCTATCCGTGCGTTGTATCTTCCTGGTGTGCTGTATGATATCATGAGACAAACGCAAGCGGTCAAATTACAGCTTAAAAGCTACCACCCCGATTATCAGCACGACTTTTTATTTACAACCGTAAAAGGACGTCCTGTAAATCCGAACCGCTATTCTATGCAATTTAGGAAAGCATTGAAAGAGTACAACGCCCAGGAAACGGAACCGCTGCCACGAATCCCTTTATATAACTGTCGTCACTCTTTCGCAACAAATAACTATGAACGTGGCGAATCTGATAAGGTGTTGTCTGATATCATGGGGAATAGTCCTAAGACATTTTTACAAACCTATGCCCACATAAGGCGTAGGCAATCAGACCAGGCAGTGACAGCCTATGAAGAAAAAATATTTCAGAAACTTTGACAAAAAACTTTCACAAAAATTATATATCAAACTATGCCGGAAAATAAAAAAGCCCTAAAACCTAGGTAACTCCTAAGTTCTAAGACCTTTGTAAGAAGAGCGATAGACGGGGCTCGAACCCGCGGTCTCGACCTTGGCAAGGTCGCGCG
>OGOS01001316.1_pt1 | contig 16379 bp, 15 predicted proteins | sample 1552701 | NCBI WGS metagenome assembly OGOS01 (sample SAMEA2580128, study PRJEB22360) | human gut metagenome | biome: human gut; feature: human-associated habitat; material: faeces | place: Denmark | collected 2008/2010
CAGAAGTGCTGCAGGTCACAGGGACACTTGGGACGGTAGCAATCGAAGGAGAGTATGCGATCCGCCAGTTTCTGCGGCCCGGTGATCAGGCTGTGATCTTACAGGATGGAAGCACGGCACCAAGTCTTGGACTTCTTCCGAGTGCGTTCTTTTATATTACTCCACAGTATCAGGGTGGCGTGCTGTCCGGTTTTCTGCTGAATGGAGGGGGATATGGGCACGGGGACGGCATGAGTCAGAATGGTGCAAAACACCTGGCGGAAGAGGGATGGAGCTGTCAGGAAATTTTGAAGTATTACTATGGAGACGGAGTGGAGATCATATGCGATACGTGATACAGCTGGTTTGCTGGCTGCTGAGATTTATGGATAAAAGTTCAGAGGACAGAGTGGATGCCTATTCGGCACAGTCTGCTTTTTTTATCATTATGGGATTTATTCCCTTTGTGATGTTGCTGCTTATTTTGCTCCAGTACACGCCGATGACAAAAGAAGACGTTATGACCTTGTTGAAGGTGATCTTTCCGGAAGGTTTCCATGCGTACCTGGAAACGTTAGTCGGATCTGTGTATACAAAATCCACCGCATTGCTCTCTGGAACGGTGATCACAGCAGTCTGGGCGTGCAGCAAGGCCATGATGTCTGTATCCAAAGGACTGAATAAGATTTATGACACAAAGATCCGGAAAAATTATTTTCTGGCAAGATTCCGGGCAGCTCTTTATATTATTTTGCTGCTGATATCGCTGATTCTGGCGATGGGGCTGTTTGTGTTCGGCAATCTGCTGCATGATTATCTTCTGCATTATCTGCCGTGGCTGCGAGCCGTATCCTGGCTGATCATCAGTGCCCGGACGATTGGAACGATCCTTTTGCTGTGCATGATCTTCTGTGCGATGTATGCGTGGCTTCCGTATAAGAGACAGGATTTCTTTTCTCAGCTCAGATTATTTTACAGTTACTTTAACTGTTTTGGTTACGCCATTGCATGTTACTGTGATTTTGGCAGTACCCTTTTTAATACCCTTAATTGTACCATTGGATGATACTGTAGCAATTTTCTTGTTGCCGGATTTGTATGTAACTTTTCCTGACGGAGTTGCTTTTGCTGTGATCTTAGTTGTTTTGCCGACTTTTACAGATGCAGATGTTTTGTTCAGTGTAAGAGTTGGATTTTTAACTGTTACTTTGCAGGTTACCTTTACATCTCCGCATTTAGCTGTGATGACTGCACTACCTTTTGCTTTTGCAGTAACTTTACCGGTTGTTTTGTTTACGGCTGCAACTTTTGGGTTGCTGGAAGTAAATGTAACTTTTGGTGCATCTGCTCCTGTTACAGTTGCCTTCAGTGTAGTTGTTTTTCCTTTGTAAACAGTGGCTGTTTTCTTGTTGAGAGTTACTGTTACCTTTGTATCTGCTTTAACAAGAGCCTCTACTGCTGCGTTCAGATGAGTTGTAGCTTCATCAACCTCTGCCTGAGTTGGCTTTTCTTTTGCAAGAAGATCCTTTGCTTCCTGAAGCTCTAACTGCATTGCCTTCCAGGAATCTGCTGTGTAATCTGCTTCTTTTAAGGCTTCTGCTTTTTCTACTGCTGCTTTTAATGCTGTTGTATCTGCTTCTCCTGCTTCCGGTTTTACGATGTTTGCATCTGTTGCATGAACTTCAAATACAGTATCTGCATATCCCATTGCATATACGGTGATTTTCCATTTGCCGGTTCCATCTGTTCCTTTTGGAAGCTGGCAGCGGTAGGAATCTGTCAGACCAAGCTGGATTCCCATTGCCTTGTGCATCCAGTTATCTGCTGCAAATTTTGTTCCGTAAGATGCCAGAACTTTATCACCATTTCCGTAGTAATCCCATTTTACAGCATACATTTTAGCACCAAGAGCACCATATCCGTCACCTGTAATATCTACTCTTAAGAATTCGCCGTAACTTCCACTTGCTTCTTTTACTGTTGCGGTAACATTGGATGCTGTCTGGAGTGCCTGATCTTTAAGTCCGGAACCTGTACCGTTTGTTCTGGCCTTGAATGTGAATGTTCCATCGGAACCTTTTACAGCTTCTTTTAAGCCGTTTGTTTCAGCGGTAACATCCGCAACTGCACTATAGGACTGCAAATTGTTTTCTCCAAATCCTCCGGCAACTGTGCTTCCGTCTTCCACAACCTTGAACTGGGATTTGAAGGCTTCATAATCTTCTGCCTTTACTGCGACAGGCACATATTTCAGACCTACAACGCTGTAATGGTCGAATTCTGCAACGCTTCCGTCAGCTTTTGTGATCTGTCCTCGCTCAGGCTGATTCAGCTTTACAGTTGTTCCGTCCGTAAGAACTGCATCATTAGCTGAGGTCCAGTAGGAAATCTCATAAGAACCGCCGTTTTTGTCATACATGATTGCTTCACACTGGTAGCTTCCTCTGTGCAGGCCATGGTTTACAGTAGCTCTGGTTACTGTGTCGAAACCGCCTTTGTCAAGTTCATCATGGCTGTCTTTTGTTCCATTGGAAGCTGTGTTTGCAGCATTATAAACTCCCTCAGATGCCCAGTACTGTGCCCATGTCAGACCTGCATAGACATATTTGTAGCCTGTTTCTGCTGTTGCAGCGAATTCATCTTCTGCTGCTGCCTGATCGTCAACAAAAGGTGTTTCCTCATCGCCTGCAAAAGCATCAGCAGTGTCATCTGCTGCATTAAACTCATCTGCCTGTGCCTCAGTCTCCACAGCAGTATCAGATGTAAAATCCGCAGCCATAACCGGTAATCCTGAAACCATCATTGCTGCACTTAAAATTGCAGGAGCTGCCATTTTGATTAAATTTCCTTTGCGCATACCTTTAAATCCTCCTGAATATGAGTTAGTAAATATATTTCCAAACTGTCCGGAAAACTGAAATTTTTGACAGTTCAGAGATCTTTATATAAGATAAACCTATTCACCGATGGAATAAGTATCTTTCAGTAATTGAAATCTTTCTTTCATGCCTTCCGTCATCCAGACATGATCAGAATCATCTACGAACAGACCGTCTGCATTGTATTTCTTCAAAAGTTCTTCTGCCTTTTCTTTTCCCAGTACAAAGCATGCAGTGGAAAGTCCGTCTGCGTTCAGGCCGTCATCACACACAACCGTCACAGATGTGAGACCGCTTCTTGCAGGATATCCTGTAGCAGGATCCAGTATATGATGATATCGAACACCATCTTCTATAAAGTATTTTTCGTAATCTCCGGAAGTAGATAAAAATTCAGTACCATTCAGAGTAACTACTCCCAGGTAATCACCTTCTGTATCCCGCGGATCAGTGACAGCTACCTGCCAGGCAGAGCCGTCGGGTTTGCTTCCATAGCTCATAACACTGCTGCCGCCCAGATTCAGGATCATGCCTGATACATTTTTATCTGCATCAAGAATCTTCTTTGCTGCATCGCAGCCGATTCCCTTACCTGCAGCCCCCAGATCAAGGGTTACTCCCTCCGGCATGGTAACTTTATTTCCATCCAGAGTCACCTTGTCATATCCTACATTTTCAAGCAGGGAATTTAATTCATCATCTGAAGGAATGTGCGGATTTTCTCCGTCAATGTCCCACAGGCGGATCACTCTTCCCATAGTAGGATCCATGGCTCCGCCAGAAGCTTTCGACAAATCCAGTACCTGTTTTAAACAGGTGGCAGTTTCATCAGATACCGTTGTTGTATTCCCGGCATTTTGATTGATCTGGTATATCTGAGAACTTTCTTTTGTCCAGGAGATCCCGTTTTCTTCCACATCTTTTAATGCAGAGATTACGTCTGCTGTGATGTCCTCACCTGTTGTGTAAAGAGTCTCTGATACTACGGTGTCCATAGCAAAGTCTGTTTTGGTGTATGTGTTTATTTCAGAGTTTCCCCATGCAGTCCGGGATGTACATAAAAGAGAGGCCGTAATGAAAAGTCCCAGTACAAAAGAGCGTCTGTTTGTCATATATTTCTGATTCCTTATCCTCTTATTGTTATCATCAACTAACTCTATAGACTATATCACTGTATGGAGTGTATGTCTACCAATACAGTTAGTTCTTACTAATCAAATTTTTTCAATAAGTTAGCAGTTGCTAATTTTTATCAATAATAGTGCCTGTATGAATATTTTTCCTTGGGCAGACTGCAGTGCAGGCGTGACAGCAGATGCATTCCCCTGAATGTGCAGTATCACCGTCAATATCCAGGTGTGCGGGGCATCTCTTCTTACAGAGAGTGCACTTTGGCGCACAGTTTGGACGATTTCGTTTGAAAAGTGCTCCCGGGATGATCGGCATGATTGCAAATACTGCTCCCATGGGACAGAGAAACTGGCAGAAGAAACGCTCCTGTGTACACATTCCGGCCATGATCAGGATCAGCAGAACTGTTCCCACAATGTAGGTAGATTTCGGCAGTCTGCCTGTTGTAAGCATGGAGAATACATCCCATGGACTCATTCCCTGTAATTTAGAATAAAATCCTGTTATGCAGGAAAGAAGCAGGAACGCAAGAATCACATATTTTACTTTCTGTAATCGGTGTACCCATTCTTCCGGATATCCATGTTTTTTCTTTTTTCCAAAGCATTTCGCACGGATAAACGCGGTAAGCTCATACAGAGCATCTCCCAGTGAGCCAAACGCACAGGCATAACCGCAGAAATGACGTCCGAACAAAATAGTAATGATCAACAGTAATGCCGTAATATCCAGAAAAGAGTTCCAGGTTACGCTCTGCTGTCCTCCGATTGCAAGAAAGATGGATTTGATTCCTGCAAATGCTGTGGAAAAAAAGGAGGGCGCTGCTATAAAAAATATAAGCTGTATGGCGGCACGGATCAGCCGTACCTTTCGTTGTTTCTTTTTCATGCGTTTTCCGCCTTTGATAATGCGTCATTTACTGCTTCTAAGATACCGGTAGAACTGAAAGTTGCTCCGGAAATGGTGTCAACATCTGTGCTCTGCTCGCTGATGACACTGTTTATGACATTCTCGCCCTGTGACAGATAAGCACTGTCCTCACCCGGTGCACTGACTACACTGACTGCTGTAATGGTATCATCTTCCAGAGTCACCTGAACAGTGATCGTTCCACCGTATCCGGTTCCTGAACCTTCAAAAGTACCGTTCTTATATACATTATCAGAATCATCGGCATCTTCAGAATCTGCCTGATCTGCATTTTCTTTATCCTCTGCAGAATCCTTTTCAGATTTATTATCAGCTTCCGAAGATACATCAGAAGAAGCATTACTTTCTGCTGCTGTTTTCTGTTCCTCATAAGTTTCCTTTAATGCTGTAAGGATCTGGTCCTGCTGTTTCTCCAGGCTCTCTGTTTTTGCAGTCAGGTCTGCAATATCCTGGGCCTGTTTTTTATCCTTTACTGTTCCATTATAGAAAAATACCGCCATGATGATCAGCAAAAGTGCGATCAGACGCAGATAAAAGTTTTGATTATTCACGTTGTCTCCTCCTTTATTTTTTTATTTTGCCGGATATGATATCTGTTTTTGGATGAAGCAAAACTTAATCATAACTAACTTTAAAAGTGTATCATTTTCGTATACAAAAATCTATATATAACAGATTCTGCTAATGTTGTTTTTTTCTCATTAAGATGACCCCGGAACAAAATCCGAGGTCATTTATTGTGTGAATTATTTACCTGTTATCGTTTATTTTACTTTTACTGTAAATACCTTCTTAACACCATTGCAGGTTACTGTGATTTTGGCAGTACCTTTTTTCTTTCCTTTTACAACGCCTTTGGAGCTTACTGTTGCAATCTTGCTGTTGCTTGACTTGTAAGTAACCTTTCCTGATGGGGTTGCCTTTGCGGAAATCTTTGTTGTTTTTCCAACTTTTACAGTTGCTGAAGATTTGGTAAGTTTCAGGGATGGATTTTTAACTGTTATCTTGCAGGTTACTTTGTATTCTCCGCAGGATGCTGTGATCACTGCTGTTCCTTTTGCCTTAGCAGTTACAACACCTTTGCTGTTTACAGCAGCCACTTTTGTGTTGCTGGACTTCCATGTGATTTTATCTGTAAGGTTTGTTGTAACTTTGAGAGTGGTTTTTGTGCTGCCTTTTGTATAAAGAGTCTTGGAAGAAGTATTTAATTCAAATGTATTTTCTGCTTCTTTGTAAGTAAAAGTAAGATTATTCTTATATCCCACAGCAGTTATTTCGAAAACAGTTGTGTCTGTCACCTGAAGATCTGTGAGATCAAGAGTTCCATCTTCTTTTACAATGACCTTGCTTCCTCTTCCTGTTGCGGCATATTCTGTATCATCAACTTTTACTTTGCTGATGCTCTTAATGTATGCAGAGAACTCTTCTGCTGTAATGCCTTTTGCTGCAACCAGTTTTGTCTCGTTACTGTCATAAGAAGCCGGCATTTTGTCTGTATTTACTGTAAATTCAGTTACAATGGCTGCATATTTTCCGCTGGCATCTGCAATTTCAACCTTATGTGTTCCCAATGCAAGAGCTCCAACTGCAAGTTTTCCGTCTGTGCAGGAAACCACTGTTCCGTCTACAGTATACTGTGCCTTGAAGTCTGCCGGCAGAGCCTGGTCAAAGGTAACTGCTGCAGATGAGTCTGTATTCATAATATCTGCTACTGTTGCCTTAATTCCTGTAGTTGTCTGCACCTTTACATCAGGGACATCAAAAATGATCATACCCTTATCTGTGTAATAAGTAACGCTGTCAATTGTTTTTCCCATGATTGATTTATAATGTGCAGAAGAAACAGGGCATCCGTGAACTTCTGTTGTATATCCGGTTCCCCAGGAAAGCATACTTCCACGCCAGATATTCTCCAGATGACGCAGGCCATAGTTGGTTCCGTCTGTAGTATTTACGGTTACACCATAGATTTTATCTGTATTTGTATCAATTACTGCTGCAAAAGCCTCATTGTTAAGATCAAGCTCATAATCACCGTAATTTGTTTCTGTTTTTAATGTAGCATCAATAGTAACGTTCTTTGTCTGGGCACCTTTCATTGCTGAGAAAGAATAGCTGCCATCTGCATTTACAGTAAGTTCTTTGTAATAAGATGGTGTTTCGTTTAAAACGTAATAAGAATAAGAGGCATTTTCAATCAGGGAATCTTTTCCTGTATAGGTATTGCTGCTTGTCTGTCCTCTGTTTGTCACTGTGATCGTTACAGAGTCGGAATCTGTGACCTGCTTCTGGTCTTTCAGAAGGGAAAGATCACTGACCTTTACAGGGAAAGTAACACCTGTTACATCGGTTCCATTGGGGTCTACGTGATAAGCGGAATTTCCGTTCATCATACCTACGGTTCTTGATTTATTAAGAGTTGCAGATGTGAAAGCATCAACTTTTACATCATTATTTTTCAGTTCTGCCTTGTAGAAATCATCGTATGGAATATTCATAAGCACATAAGCTTCGCCCTGCTGTGCTTCTGCAGCAAAAGCATCCTGGACATCTTCGGTGGTAAATTCTTCCTGCGCATCCTCGGCGGCAAACTCTTCGGAAACAGAGAAATCTGTGCTGTCTGTAAGTACCTCACTGTCTGTGAAATCAGATGCCAGAACTGCATATGGCATGCTGGTCATAGCAACTGCGGCACTCATTACAACAGGTGCTATTTTTTTCATAAGTTTTTTGTTTGTCATGTTTTTCTCCTCTTCTAAAATTTTTTTTGCGGAATCACTCTTACCAGAGGGTTAATCAACTTATTAACCAAAGGGATTTTACTTTTACCAAAAGGGAGTGACTTCTGCCAAAGATATTCATATAGGATTGCTATAGGTATGCTGTCAGCAATAATTATATAAATTAGTCACTACTAACTTATAAAATAGTAACATGTCTGTCTGAGAAAATCCACACTTTTTTATCTTGGATATTCGTCATTTTTTCTCAATAAATGCTTTCAGTAAAAATCAGTATTAGTTGCATCTAACTTATGGTTGCGGGAATATTTTTTCTGTGTTAAAATGTCTGAAGAATTCTGATAATTCCATTTTGGATTTTTTGAGAGGAGAAAATAGATTTATGAAGCAAAAAACAGCCTGCCTTGGACTTTTTTCAGCTGTGGCGATTATTTTGGGATATGTGGAATCACTGGTGCCGGTTTTTGCGGGGATTCCGGGGATTAAACTTGGACTTGCCAATCTGGGAGTACTTTTTATTTTGAAGAAATATTCATTTAGGGAGGCTGCCCTGGTTTCTGTTGTCCGCATTCTGGTGATCGGATTTATGTTCGGAAATCTGTTCAGTATCCTGTACAGCCTGGCAGGCGCTGTGCTTAGTATGACAGTTATGACACTTATGCTGAAAAAAACCTCCTTCAGTCTGATCGGTGTCAGCGTTGCAGGAGGTGTTTCCCATAATATCGGTCAGTTGATCATTGCCATGCTGATCGTACAAAATGCAAGTGTGTTTGTATACGCACCGGCACTTCTGGTGGCAGGTGTTGCTGCCGGGGTAGTAATCGGAGGACTTACTAACGAGATTTTGAAAAGAGTTCATCTATAACTTTAAAAGCATCAGTTATCTGAATTTATAATCTTTCAGATAACTGATGCTTTTTTCAATCTTCTTCTATATGTTCCCGTCCCTGGTTGATAATCGTGCGGACATGATCATCTGCCAGAGAATAAAAAATAGATTTTCCCTCTCTACGGCTCTTTACCAGTTTATTCTGTTTCAGAATACGAAGCTGATGAGAAATCGCAGACTGAGTCATATTCAATGCTTTGGCGAGATCGCAGACGCATACCTCTGCCTCAAACAAAACAAACAAAATGCGTATTCTGGTAGAGTCTCCGAAAACCTTGAATAATTCGGCCAGATCATAAAGCTCTGTTTCTTCCGGCAGGGTTTCATCTACAATTTTAAGCAGATCTTCATGTATTTCATTACTCTCACATAATTCTTCTTTGCATACTTCCATTTTCTTACCTGTTACCTTTCCGGCTTATCACAAAAGGTTTCTGCTGATTTGCCTGTTTCTTATAAATTCTTTACAAATAATGTACGGATCGCGTTTAATACTGCCAAGATCATAACACCTACATCTGCAAAAATGGCCGCCCACATGTTTGCAATACCTAAAGCTCCAAGGATCAGACAGAGAATTTTAATGCCGATTGCAAAATAAATATTCTCATATACAATACGGATACATTTACGTGCAATTTTGATCGCTTTGGAAATCTTCAGAGGATCATCATCCATCAGAACGATATCTGCTGCTTCGATAGCTGCATCTGAACCAAGTGCTCCCATCGCAATACCAATATCGGCTCTGGATAATACAGGAGCATCATTGATACCGTCACCTACGAATGCAAGTTTATCCTTTTCAGATTTCTGATTAAGAAGTTCTTCTACCCTGGAAACTTTGTCAGCAGGTAAAAGTTCGCTGTATACTTCCTGGATTCCCAGTTCTTCGGCAACCTGATCTGCAACACGTTTTGAATCGCCTGTCAGCATAACAGTCTTGCTGATTCCGGCTTTCTTCAGTTCAGCGATTGCCTCTTTTGCATGAGGTTTGATGATATCGGATATCAGGATATGTCCTGCATATTTGCCGTCAATGGCCATATGCACAACAGTTCCTACATGATGGCAATCCTGATAAGCAATGCCAAGTCTGTTCATTAATTTGGTATTACCGGCAGCTACAGATATGCCGTCAACTTTGGCAATCACACCATTACCACTGATTTCTTCAATATCAGTAACACGATTTCTGTCGATTGGTTTTCCGTATGCTTTCTGCAGACTCTTGCTGATGGGATGGGAAGAAGAACACTCTGCAAGTGCTGCATATTCTAACAATTTCTCATCAGGCATTTCATTGTGATGAATACCACTTACTTCGAAGACACCCTGAGTCATAGTACCTGTTTTGTCAAATACAACATATTTTGTCTGAGCCAGTGTTTCCAGATAGTTGGAACCCTTGACCAGAATGCCCTGATTGCTGGCTCCGCCGATTCCTGCAAAGAAACTTAACGGGATGCTGATGACCAGCGCACATGGACAGCTGATTACAAGGAAGGTAAGGGCTCTGTAGATCCAGTCTCCCCACATGGCAGGTTTTCCCATAATAAGAAGTACGATCGGCGGGATAAATGCAAGAGCAAGGGCTCCGTAACATACTGCAGGTGTATAGTATTTCGCAAATTTGGAAATAAAATTTTCAGATTTTGACTTTCTGGAGCTGGAATTCTCTACCAGTTCAAGTATCTTGGATACTGTAGATTCACCGAATTCCTTAGTTGTACGGATCTTCAGCAGACCTGTCATATTGATACAACCACTGATCACTTCATCGCCTGCTTTTGCATCACGCGGAAGACTCTCACCTGTCAGTGCACTTGTATTTAATGTAGAAGTTCCCTCGGTGATCACTCCATCGATCGGTACTTTTTCACCCGGCTGAACAACAATAATGGTTCCGATCTCAACTTCATCAGGATCAACCTGTTCCAGTGTTCCGTCTTTCTCTATGTTCGCATAATCAGGACGGATATCCATCAGTTCACTGATGTTTCGTCTGCTCTTTCCCACTGCATAGCTCTGGAAAAGTTCTCCAATCTGGTAGAAAAGCATAACTGCAACACCCTCGGAATAATCGCCAAGGAGAATTGCACCTACTGTGGCTACAGCCATCAGAAAGTTCTCGTCAAACACCTGTTTATTTAAAATACCCTTAAATGCTTTCTTCAGGATATCATAGCCGATGACCAGATATGGGATCATAAAAAGAACAAATCTCAGGTATCCCTCTGCCGGCAGTAAGGAAAAGACCACGATCAGCACTGCTGCTATGATAATTCTGATCAGCATTTTCTTCTGCTTCTTGTTCATATCAATACCTCTCTCTTCTTAATAAAAGCAGGACCGCTGCAAAAAACTTTCCGGCAAAAAGCTCAGTGCCGGGATACGTTTTATGCAACAGTCCATTCTCCGGATAACTCAGAATTAAAGATAGATCTCACAGTCGTCTTCTACCTTCTTGCAGTTCTTTAATACGTCTTTCATAACTGCTTTTGGATCCTGTCCGTCTTCGAATTCAACGATCATCTTCAGCATCATGAAATTAACTGTTGCATCTTTAACACCGGCTGTATTCCTGGCAGCTTCCTCCATTTTATTAGCACAGTTTGCACAGTCTACATCGATTTTATAAGTTTTCTTCATAATATTTTCCCTTTCCGCTCATCTCTTTTATATTAACATATGAGCACTTGTTCATTTGTTTGATTTTATTATAGCATTATTTTCTCTTCTGTCAATAGTTTTGAGGAGATTTCTTTACGGAAATCAAAAGTTATGTTATAATCCATGTTATTATAGTTTAACGTGTTGCTTTAATGTTTTAAAAAACAGGATATTATTATCCGGCAGGTATCAAAATCATAAAAAGAAATATGATACTCTTTGACAGAACATAACTGTCTGTACTGTTTGCGTACAGCAGTTCACAGCAGCAATATCGGAAAGAAAAAAGGAGGGTATCAATATGGCGATACATGAATCAGGAGAAGATTATCTCGAAGCGATCCTTATGATCCAAAAAAGAAACGGTAATGTCCGCTCTATCGACATTGCGCATGAACTGTCTTTTTCAAAACCGAGTGTCAGTGTTGCAATGAAGAATTTGAAAGCCAGTAATTACATTACGATTGATGAAAATGGATTTATCAATCTGACGGAAACCGGGCAGGAAATTGCAGATAAGATTTATGAAAGACATACCTTTCTGACAGGATGGCTGACTTCTATCGGAGTTGACCCGAAGGTTGCAGCCGAGGATGCCTGTAAGATGGAGCATGCGATCAGCGCAGAGAGTTTTTCTGCCATTAAGAAGTCTATTGCAGGCACGCATGAAAATTAAATAAAAATATAATAAAAACCATATCCCGGATTTTCAGAGACTAAGCATCTGTTGCTTTATCATGAAATCCCGGATATGGTTTTTTATGGTTATCTTTATGCTTCCTCTTCTTTTGGAAGAAGATTTCTCATACTTCTTAAACTGATAGTCAGTGTTGACATGTTATGAAGCAGTGCAGATGTTGTAGGCATAATGATACCTGTAACTCCAAGTGCGATCAGACCGCCGTTTATACCGATAATAGTTCTGTAATTATTGTGGATACGCTTCATCAGCGCTGTGCTCAGTCTCTTTAACGTAACAATCTCATGGAGATTATCTGCAGAAATTGTAACATCTGCGATTTCACGTGCAATAGCTGCGCCATCACTGATAGCAATTCCCACACTTGCAGAAGAAAGTGCCAGAGAATCATTGATCCCATCACCGATCATAATAACTTTATGCCCCAGTTCTTTTTCTTTCTCTACAAAAGATGCCTTATCTTCCGGCAGAACTTCGGAGTAATATTCATCTACGCCTACACGTTTCGCAATAGCTGCTGCTGTACGTTCACTGTCACCGGTCATCATTACGACTTTTGTAATGCCGGCTTCTTTTAATTCACGTACTGCATCTGCAGCCTCTTCACGAAGCGGATCTTCTACACAGATAACTGCTGCAAGTTTTCCTTCGATTGCAAGATACAGGTGAGAACATTCTAATGGCAGGTGTTCAAATCTGTCTTCCATTCCTTCCGGAATTACACACTTTTCATCTTCCATTACGAAATGCCAGCTTCCGATCACTGCCTTTTTGCCTTCAATAGTTGTAGAAATACCATGAGCTACGATATATTCTACTTTTGAATGCATTTCCTCATGAACAAGATGTTTCTCTTTGGCTGCATTGACAACTGCTCTTGCCATGGAATGAGGGAAATGTTCCTCCATACATGCTGCAATACGCAGAAGCTCATCTGAACTCAGCTCTTCACTGAAAGATACCACATCTGAAACTACAGGCTTTGCTTTTGTAAGTGTACCCGTCTTGTCAAATACAATAGTCGTGGCATCAGCCATTGCTTCCATATATTTACCGCCCTTTACAGTAATACTGTGAGTACTTGCCTCACGTATAGCGGATAATACGGAAACAGGCATGGCAAGCTTCAGTGCGCAGGAGAAATCTACCATAAGTACCGCAAGGGTTTTCGTCATGTTTCTGGTAAGCAGATAAGTTATCCCTGTACCTGCAAGAGTGTATGGTACAAGTCTGTCTGCAAGATGTTCTGCATTACTTTCCACAGAGGACTTCAGCTTCTCAGAATCCTCGATCATGTTGACGATCTTCTCATAGCGGCTGGAACCTGCTGCTTCTTTAACCTTAACAGTGAGTTCGCCCTCTTCCAGAACAGTTCCTGCATAGGCAAAACTGCCTTCTGCTTTACGTACAGGCGCAGATTCACCTGTCAGAGAAGTCTGGTTGACCATTGCCTCTCCTGCTGTAACATTTCCGTCAAATGGAATCACATTGCCCATATGTACGCGTATCAGATCACCTGCTTTAACAGAAGAAGCAGATATAAGAACCTCCTGTCCGTCTTCATTTACAAACCATACTTTCTCTGCATTGATAGACATGCTTCTTGCAAGGTCATTGACGGATTTCTTATGTGTCCATTCCTCAAGGATCTCACCGATTCCAAGCAGGAACATGGTGGAACCTGCAGTATTGAAGTCACCGCGGAGCATAGATACACCGATTGCTGCTGCATCCAGAACAGGTACCTCCAGTTTGCCCTTCATCAAAGTACGTACACCATGATAAATGTATTTCACTGATTTCACTGTAGTGATCGCTACACGTACCGGGTATGGCAGAAACATTTTATTTAATGTACGCATTACTACAGAGTTGATCAGTTTTTCTTTATAGGTTTCGTTTAATTCACGTCCGGAATTCTCAAGTGCTGATTCAGATACCTGAGCAGTTTCATAGGAAAATCTGCTCAGTAAACGAATCAGCCCATCTCTGCTGCCGGTATAGACAACAGCGACATCCTGAGTTCTTACATAAACCGATGCCTTGCTGATATTTGCCTCTTTCTCCAGATAACACTGCAGAATATCCGCCTGTCTGTAGGTCATGTGTTTCTGCGCAAGGTGGATACGAATTCGTCCTTTTATTTCATGCTTAATAGCAAATTTCATTATTCCTCGCTGCCTTCTTCTGTTTCTTCTGTCTCTTCTTTGAAATCTGTTGTCTCTTCTGTTTCTTCTGCTGCTTCGTCAGCTGTATCTTCTACCACTTCCTCAGCTGCTGCTCTGTCTTCGTTGATCTGCTGTGCTTCTGCATAAATATCCTCAGCATTCTCCTGAATTGCGGAAGCTGTTTTCATTACACATGCCTTTGCACGTAAAACGGCTGCTGTGCAGTTTGTGTATAATTTCTTTGCATCTTTACTTGTAAGAATCTTGATACCTGCTGTACCGAAAGCTACTCCTGCTGCAAAGATTCCTGTTTTTTTACCGTCAAATTTAATCATTGATGTATCCTCCTGTTGTGATTTTTAATTTATTGTAACCACTCAGCACCCTTTCGGTGCTGAACAGTTATGAACTGTTTTCAGATAAATATGATGGGCAAACGCATTATTGCGACATCAGCTTATTTATATTTCATGTATTATACAGCCAAAGTTTCTGTATTTCTACTTTTTTTTTCTTATTGAGAAATGTTCTCATTTCAGACATGTTAAGATGGTTACCGGAAACCGTATTGCCAAAAGAGCGTAAAAAACTGAAGAAATATAAGAAAGCCACCGGAAATTATACTCTTCAGTATTTCCCGGCGGTCATCAGTTCGTTCTCTATTTAAATTTTTACTTGTTTTCAATGTTTAAAATCACAGGAATTTACGAACATCCGCTCGATTTCCTGTTTGTCAATGTATCCACAGGCCTTCAGTCCTGTCAGAACTACATTGTTAAAACTGTCTTTTGATAATTTCTGGACTGTATTGTCATCCAGCTCAATGGTGCATACACTTTCATCTTTACAATCCGGATTTCTCACGATTTTATACATATTTCTTCTGCTGATCGCACCAATTTCTTCCAAAAGGTTTACCATACGGTACACCGTAGCTGATCCGATGCCCGGATCCAGGCGGGATGCATTGTAATAGATTTCTTTACAGCAGGAACACTCATTTTCAAGAATGACTTCCAACAGCATTCTTCTCTGTTTGGTAATCCTGCATCCTCGCTTCTTTAATTCCTGGATTACAACATCTTTCTGCATTCGGGTTCTCTGGTAATTGGGCTCTTTACAATTTTCCTGTCTCTGTAATGCTGCTGCTCCCAAAATCACATCATCCTTCCGCTTGTTAATTTCTGTTTCCTGACATATGGCTGCTGTTTGGCATCAGGTTTCAGTAATATGCCTGATTCTCAATGGCACCCTCTGCAGTGGCTGCAGTCTCCGCCACATGATGACTTGCCACTTTTTTTGTCTCTGACGATTCCTTTTATGATCAGTCCGACAATTAAAATCAAAATTGCTCCTACAATCAATGTTCCCATAAATGACACCTCCTGCTTTATATCATTATCATACACATATAATCACTATACTGCAATCTGATAATCAGCAGTCCACTAACTGTGAAGATACGTTACTGTTCACTTCGTTCTCAGTAACACGCTCCGCGATGAAAAAGGTATGAAACAGTTGCAATTCTGTTTATCAGAACCCGCACCACCAGATGGGACGCAGGCTCTAATCTTATTACTGTTTTATCTGGCTTTTGCCATACCCTTTACCTTTACATTAAGGCTGCCGCTTTCCTTATAAGGTCTGAACAGCAGATATAAAAATCCGATGATAATTGCGAATGCAACCACTGTCCAGATACCGAAACCGCCGCCTGTAACCAGTGTACCGATCTGATAGATACACAGAGACACAAGATATGCAAGTCCACACTGATATCCGATTGCAAATAAAAACCATTTTGTATTGTTCATCTCTCTCTTGATCGCACCCATAGCTGCGAAGCAAGGAGCACAAAGAAGGTTGAATACCAGGAAGCCGTAAGCTGCGATCGGTGTCATGGCTGCTGCCAGGTTACCCCAGATCTCAGCACCGTCTTCTGCAACTTCTGCGAATCCATAAAGCATACCAAATGTAGCTACTACATTCTCTTTTGCGATCAGACCTGTAACAGCTGCAACTGCCATCTTCCATCCTTCGCCGGCTTTTGTCCAGCCAAGAGGTGCAAAGATCCATGCGATTGCTGTACCGATCTTAGAAAGGATACTCTCGTTAAGTTCTTCAACCATACCGAAGCTTCCGCCTTCCCATCCGAAGCTCATTAAGAACCACAGAATGATTGTTGAAAGAAGGATGATTGTTCCGGCTTTCTTAATGAAGGACCAGCCTCTTTCCCACATACTTCTTAAGATATTGCTGACTGTTGGCCAGTGGTATGCCGGAAGC
>OGOS01001317.1_pt1 | contig 16369 bp, 15 predicted proteins | sample 1552701 | NCBI WGS metagenome assembly OGOS01 (sample SAMEA2580128, study PRJEB22360) | human gut metagenome | biome: human gut; feature: human-associated habitat; material: faeces | place: Denmark | collected 2008/2010
CCGAGTCATTTGTCCCTTGCTCGTTTGGTATCTTTGTCTTTACCGGAACGCAGCCCCATTCCGAGCTCGTTGAGCATCTAGTCGATCTGGCGCCGGACGGCGGTATTGTTACTGATGATTCCATGGCGACCCGCACGCCAGGTCTATTTGCCGCTGGCGACATCCGTTCCAAGCGTTTACGCCAGGTTGTGACTGCCGTTTCTGATGGAGCCATAGCGGCAACGAGCGTATACGCGTTTCTCCGTGGATAAGTACGATAATATATCTTATGTAAGGTTGCTATCTTTAAACAAAGTGGTTGGACGGTGCATCAATGTGCTGTCCAACCACTTTTACTTGTCGGCTATGTGATATGCAAAACTAGATAATCTAGAATACAATATAGAAATGAACGGAGGACCTTTATGAACCACGTTAAACACGTTATTCCGATGTCTGATTCGTCGGTCAGCATTAAGCCTGAGGATATTCAGCCCACTGTGCTGCCCGATGCATTTATTGAGTCCGATATCGTTCGCAAACTCAATACGTTGAGTCTGCCGCGCTATAATCAGTTGCCCAATGTGACGCTCTACCGCGACCAGGTCATTGAGTATGTTGCACTGTGGATGGAGCCACTGTCCATTTGCGTTGAGCAGCCCGTCATTACGCCATCGATGATCAATAACTACGTGAAGGTCGGCCTGGTGCCTGCTCCGGTCAAAAAGCAATATGGCCGCGAGCAGATTGCCCGCCTGATTGCTATCTGCATCTTTAAGCAGGTGCTACCTATTGCTGCGGTGCAGGCACTCTTTAACATTCAGCGTTTGAGCTACGATGCCCCTACGGCCTTTGATTATGTGGTCGATCAGCTCGAGGCATCGATTCGTTCGGCGTTTTCCGTCGAGCAGACGCCGGTTCCCGATACGGCGCATCAGGTAACGCGTGAGTCGCTGCTTGTGCGCAGCGCGGTTTCATCCTTTGTTTCGAAGGCTTACTTGATGAGCTATCTCAAGTTCAACGGGTTTAATAGCTAGCCGACGTATAAAACGGGCGGGACAAAGAGCCATCTGTCGCTTTGTCCCGCCCGTTTTTTTGCTTGGTTGGACTTTATTTGCCTGAAGCTACGCCCATGCCGTAGCCGATAATGAGCCCATGCATTTCGGCGTAATAGGAATCCAGGCCGTTGCAGGGCATGATGATGGTCTTGGAACCGGGCCAATGCTCGACTATGCGGTCAGCAAGCGCCTGGGCTCCAGCTTCGTTCTCAACGTGATCGATAACGACCTCGCCGCCCGTAAAACCCTCGGCTTCCATGGTGTCGATGATCTTGTTGAGCATCTTCTTTTCGCCACGAGTGTGTCCGACGAGTTCGATTTTACCTGCCTCACTCGCCGTGCCCAAAATGCGGATATTGAGCTTGTTGGCAATGACGCCGGCTGCCTTAGGGATACGTCCGGCTTTGGCGAGGTTTTCGTAATTGCACAAACTGAAGAGGATTTTGCTGTTCTGTTCAAGGCTATCGAAGTATGCGCAAGCATCCTCGAATGAGACATTCGGATTGCTTGCAAGATAGCGGTCGAACAGCAGGAAAATGAGGTCCATTTTACCGCCAGCTGCGCGTGAATTGACTAGATGAATCTGTCGGTCCGGTTCCTCGGCAAGAACCATATCGCGAGCCGTGGCTGCCGCATTGTAGCTGCCCGACACGCCCTCAGAGATCGGCATGCAGATGGTCTTGTCTGCCAATTTGAAGAGCTCGGCCCACTCCCCTACGCTGGGACAAGCGCTCGAAGAAGCGTTCGTCTCCGTCTGTACAGCGCAGTTGAGCTCATGCACATCGAGCGAAAGGTCATCGACGAATTCACGCTCCCCCACTCGAATTTTGAGGGGCGCAAATGCAAAGGTGGTATGGGGTGCGGTCGGTTGCCAATCGCGGAGGTTGCAGCTTGAATCGGAGATAAGTTCCCAGCTCATAGAGGGTCCTTTCTAATTGTTCCCATACAATTATAGCCATCTTGCAGACCGATTGGGCCGCTATCTAGTATTCAAAACTAGATAGCGGACTGCACTAAAGGCAAAAGAATGGACCCCATGACTCAAAGCCACGAGGTCCATATCCGTTTGCTTTATCTGAATACTTAGTAACGCACAAAGATATAGTTATTGTTCATGCCGGCGGCAACGGAGCTGATGATGACACCCGTGTTGTAGTCGGAAGCATGAATCATCTGACCACCACCGATGTAAATGCCGGTGTGGTACGAGTTGACCACAACGTCACCGGGCTGCGGATCGGACACACGCGTCCAGCCCATAAAGGTACCCGTGTCGCCCAGGCGGCAATAGCGACCAGTGAGGCAATAGCTAACAAAACCAGAGCAGTCGAAGCTGTTCGGGCCAATTCCGCCCCAGGAATAAGCGCAACCAAGCTTACTGTACGCACGCGAGACAACAGAGCCGCCATCGACGGACTGGCTCGGAACAGAAGGCGTCGGAGCTGGAGCGGGCGTGGAGGGCTGCGGCGTCGGAGCAGGTGCCGGCGTAGGAGCCGGAGTGTTGCCGCCCTGGTTGTTGTTATTGCTGGTCTGGCCACCGTTGTTGGTGTTTCCGGTCGTACCGGCAGTCTCGTTGCTCACCGTGGCCTTCTCGGCGGTACTGGCGTTGATGCCGGCCTGCAGCGCGGCGTTGGCCTCGGCCTCTGCGGCAAGCTCGGCTTGCAGCTGCGAATCCAGGGAGTTTACGACGTTCTGGGCTTCAGCCTGCTGGGCGTTAAGCTCGTCGACCTTCTTTTGCGTGGCTGCGACGTTCTTTTCCTGCTCGGACTGCTTATCGGTGAGCTGCTGCTTAAGCTCCTTGACCTCTTGAATGGTCTGAGCTTGCTTATCGGAGACTTTGCCGTAGTAGAACAGACGGTTGAGCATATCGCTCAGGTCGTCAACGCCCGTTAGAACCTGAAGCAGGCTCAGACCGCCGGTCTTGTACTCGCCGGCGACATAGGTCGAGAGCTTGGCCTGACCGTCAGCAATCTCCTGCTGCTTTTGCGTGATCTCGCCAGCAGTCTGATCGAGCGCCTGCGTCTGCGTGGCGAGCTCATCGTAAATCTGCTGGGTTTGGGTACCGATCTGCTCGAGCTTCGTACGAGCAGCGGCAAGGTCGGATGCGGTATCGGCGTAGGCAGGAGCCGCGAGGCCCAAGCCCAAAACACAAGCGAGGGTTGCCGTAGCAGCGCAGCGTGCCATGTTTTTGTGCGTGTTTGCTGTGCGCATGTAGCTTCCTTTCCAGTAACTAAGGGTAACGGCTAGTCCACCGTCACCAGGCTAAAGAGCTCAACATCGTCGTCAGTCGACGTGAGCTTCTCGCGCGGGTTGAGAAACGCAAGCTCAAGGATACACCCGTAGCCCACAAGCTTTGCGCCCATATCTCGCACCAGTTTACCTGTTGCCTCGACGGTTCCGCCCGTCGCGACCAAGTCGTCCAGAATCAACACGGTATCTTTAGAGCTGATAGCGTCGGCATGGATCTCAATTGAATCGGTGCCGTACTCGAGCTCGTAGCTCTGGCTTACGGTCTCGCGCGGCAGCTTGCCCGGTTTACGTGCGGGAACAAAGCCGGCGCCCAGAGCGCCGGCCGCGGGACCCCCCACCATAAAGCCGCGAGCCTCGGGACCTACGACCTTGGTGATTCCCATGCCGGCAAAGTGCTCGGCGAGGGCATCGGTCATGGCTTTGAGCGCCTCGGGATTGCCGAAGAGCGGCGTGATGTCTTTAAAGATGACTCCGGGCTCGGGATAGTCGGGGATGTCGACGATTTGAGATTCGAAGTCGTACATTGCATGACCTTTCAATGGGTTGCCGGATAAGCGGCAGCTGTTACTTGCCCGCGGTGACGGTGCCGGATTGCGGAGGATGACGAGCGGATTGCGAAGGGGCGACGACCTTGAGCGGCTTTACGAGAGAATCCTCGTGTGAAGCCGGCGCGACTGTCTCTTCGTTTTTGGCCTTGGTGGACTCGGAGCGAGTGATTTCCTCATCGAGTGCATCGATGTCGGCGTCCTCGACCACGGCGTTGAGCGACTCAAAAACGCGGTTCTTGAGCAGCGCGGTGTGCACGCCCTCCGTCAGGTCGTGAAGCTTCTTAAACGCACGCTCGAGCTTGGCGTCGCGCTCGTCATCGGAAGTATCCATGCCGAGCATGCTCACGAGCACCTGCTCAAACATCGAGGACTCGCGGTTGGCGGAAGACACGTACTGACGCAGGTTGCGCGGCTCGATATGGAAGCGTGACAGCTCGGAGCAGTAGCGGATGATCGGGAAATCGCGACCATCGACGAGCTCACGATTCTGCGGACTCTTGATGATGCGAATGAGGTCGTTCTCGGCGAGCGAACGGATAAACGAAATCTCGACGCCCAGCATATCGGGAATGGTCTCGATGGGATGCAGCTTTTGCTTAGTCTCCTTGGGCTCCGTCTTGAGCGGAACATCGGACAGCAAGCCCACCTCGTAGGCGAGCGTTGACAAGTCCGTGGCGTTTTCCAAGCGCTGCTTAATCACGTTGAGCGGCATGTAGCGGGTCTTCTGCAAGTGCAGGATGACCTCCAGGCGATCAACGTCCTCCTTAGAGTACTGACGGTATCCCTTAGGCGTACGATGAGGGGTAATGAGCCCCTCATCCTCTAGAAATCTAATTTTTGAGTTCGAAAGATCGGGGTATGCGCCTCGAAGTAGGTTGACGACTTGGCCGATACTCAGATAGTTGCGTTCGGCCATGCCCTACTCACCGGTTTCGATGCGCTCCGGCGTGCTCTCGTGGTAGATGAGCGTAAACGTACCGATCTGAACGGAAGAACCGTCGTGCAGCGGGGCTGCATTGACAATGGCACCGTCGACCCAGGTACCATTGAGCGAGCCCAGGTCCTCGATGCGAGCGCCGAGGCCCTCGCGAATAATGCGCGCGTGGCTGCGCGAAACGGTCATGTCATTAAGGAAGATGCCGTTCGCGGGATCGCGGCCGATGGTGGTCACGTCGTCCTCGAGCTCAAAGGCGGCACCAGTCTGCGGACCCTTGACGATGGACAGAACGGGGGCGGTGATGCGCACGTTGGCCATGAGGTCGGGAACGGTGACGTCGCTTGAAGGCACGCGGAATACGCAGGTGGCGTCAGCAGTCTTATCATTCTGAGGCATATTGTTAACCATGTTGTCCATGACAACCCCTAACTTATCGCGGACGTGCCGCAAATAATGAACCGTACGTAATCATACCCCAACGAATCAGTCTTCGATTTCAGGGTTCAGAAAGTCGATGTCCTCGTCCTCGGGATGCGTGAGAGCCTGTTTAATGGCCGCTCCGCCCTTAATGGAGTAGATGACAGCCGTGAGCATGGAGAAGATCACGCCGCCGTACACAAAGAAGATGCCGAGGGGCACCGAGCTTCCGTTGAGGCCCGGGAAGGCCGTAAGGGATGAAGGTAAAAGATGCAGGCCGTCAACAACGGGGAAACCGAGCAGCATGAGCGAGAAGCCGGTCATGAGCAGCGCTGTGGCAATCTTTCCGGGGAAGACGACATCGATGGGGCGACGGTGATAATGGCGCACGATAAGCGTGCCGATGCCCAGATAGATGTCGCGGCCAATAATGAGCACGCAGACCCAGATGGGCAGCTCTCCGCGAACCACCAGTCCAAGCACGCCGGTGAACAGCAGCGCGCGGTCGCAAATGGGATCCATGACCTTGCCGAGCCATGAGACCGTCTTAGTCATGCGGGCGATCTGGCCGTCCATCCAATCGGTGGAGGCGGCAACGGCGTAGATAACGATGGCGATGACGCGGTTGTTATCCGTCACAAACAGGTACAGAAATACCAGGGTGAGGATCAGGCGCGTAAAGGTGATGAAATTGGAGATCGTAAAGATCTTATTCGACGGGTAATCGGAAGTGCCGATAAGCTCCTTTTTGATCTTCTTTTTGATGCCCACAGGACTCCCCCGCTGGTTAACGACAAAACTTTCGATACTATACCCGTTCCGGCGATGTCTATCCAGCGTAAGCATAGAGAGTCCAGACATGTGGAGGGTGTTGTTGGCGGGGCGGGAACTCACATTTATGTACATCAGCCTCCAAACATGTCGAAAAATGTCGGTTTTGGAGGGTGATGTACACGTTTTTGTTGCGCGTGTGCATCATCTCATATGTTGCCAACGCTAACGGTGAACCTGAGCGCCCGGGCACATTCTTTGTTGGCTGAAACCGGCATAGCAACTAGCGGAAGGCATCATCGAAGGAGTGTGCTGGAAAGCACCCGTCTCCTTAACTGTTAGAAATGCAAGTTAATAATCTATGTGGTCAATATGATGCCGTTGAACCCGCGTATCGATACCGCTCAGCCATTCGCCTCGCCCCCATCGCACGCATCTTCATTCGGTCTGTCATTATTAATCTAACGATGCTTTGAGGAACGTAGGTGCTTCTAAATGTACTGTCGACTTCTTCTCAAACTAATCCTAAGAGACAGGGCCGTATGGATCTCTACGCTCGTTCTCGCTGCAGCCTTTTTCGTCCCCATTGCGTTCAATTCACCCATCTACGGGCCCTTCTTTATGAAGCAGGGCATGCAGGGCTTTGTCGACGCATTCAATACGCGCGCGCCCCAGGCCAGCGGCACAGACCTATCGCCAGAGCAGCAAGATGACGCTGAGCTTGCAAGATACGCGAACGCCGCCCTCGCCGCTCAAACCGACGCCGCCTTTCTCGATTCTGCCGAGAGCTACTACGCGCTCATGGGCGAAGGCTTCCAATCCGGGTCCATCGTGGGAGACCGAGAGACCAATGACGCAGCGCTCGCATATTGCCGCGCCCTGAGCAGCTCCGGCATCACGGATATCCCGGCCTCCGCAAACGACCTGCCATTCCTTTCCTTCCTGCCTTACGCCATTGCCACGGCGCCGTCTTTCCTCCCCTTCATCCCCTTCCTTCTCTCGTCGATACTCGTGCTCGGCGCCACAAGGCCCGGGACCCTGGCGGCAAAGGCGCCCGCGCCCAAATTCCGGCGCCTTATCCAAACCGTGTTTTCGATAATCGCCGCGGGGACCGCGATGCTCCTCGCCGGCCTCGCACCCGGGGGCATTTACGCCCTGGCCCTAAACGGCTTCGGGCAGATCGGGTACCCGATCGCCTTCTTCCATGACGGCGCGCTTACCACCACGACCGCGGGAAACGTCTTCACAGCCCTGCTTCTCGCGCTGCTTGCGGGCGGAACCTTGATATCCGTTTGCTCCGTCGTCCTATCGACCGCAACGAGGCGCGTCCTCGCAGGCCCCCTTGCCTCCGCGCTGCTTGTCGCGGCCCCGGCATTCCCGTTACTGTCCGATTCGGCACTAGGGCATAATGCCGTGCTCGGGCTCCTGCCGCTGGCCGTATTCTCGCCTATCGAGGCAACGGGTTACGTAGGATGCTTCCCGACAGAATTCATTGGCTCCGGTTCAAGCGGCGCATCGATGCTTGCCGTGGCCCTGATATACGTCGCGGTCCTTTTCGCGGTCGGCGCCGTTGCGACACATTCGCCCAAACAGTCTGGACCCGCGAAAAAGCACCATGGGCTCGAGCTCCTGGACGTGAGCGTGGGATACGGAAGCACGACGATACTTTCAATCGGATCGCTTTTCCTGAGCCCGGGAACGGCGGCGGGCCTCATTGCCCCCAACGGCTCGGGGAAAACCACCTTTCTTGAAGCGCTGTCGGGCCAATTTCCCACCCGTATCCACTCGGGAAGCCTGACGGCAGACGGAATCAGCCAACGTCGATCAGCCGAATTTGCAGAACTCGTCTACCTGAGCTCTTCAGGCGGCACGGATCTCTACCCCACGCTATCAGCCCTCGAGCACCTTGCCTTCGTTAGGGAGGCGTGGAAACCAGCCACCGACGTCGACTCGCTCTGCGACTCCCTCGGAATCCCCCCATATCTCGACAAGCCGACCCGTAAACTCTCGACGGGAATGAAGCAGCAGGTAAAGCTTGCCATGGCGATAGCGACCGATTGCCCGTACCTCATCCTCGATGAACCGCTGAACGGCCTCGATCCGGGAAAACGGAAAACCTCCTGCGACGCGATGCGCAGCGAGGTGGCGCGGGGACGAAGCGTGCTCATTTCAAGCCATCTGCTCGACGACCTGGCAGACCTCACCGACTCGTTCTACTTCATCGAGGCCGGCACGCTCGTGGAAAAGACCGAGTCGTCCTCGCAGACGCTCAAGCAGGAATACCTCGATACATACGAAGGATGAATGTGGGGGAGTGTTCGGATGATAGTTGATATTCAAGGGCCAGCTCGTGTCGTGCCGAAAAGACCGTGAACCTTTTGTGGGACACGCGGCGCCGTGGTACCATAGCCGAGTTTGTTGTCTTGGTCGGAAACCAAGACGCCTTATGCGCTGATCGGTAACCAGCGCCTGACCAATAAGGAGTCCTACCATGAAGCAGGGTATCCATCCCCAGTATGTCGAGTGCACGGTGACGTGCTCCTGCGGCAACACCTTCAAGACGCACGCTACCGTGTCCGAGATGAAGGTCGAGCTTTGCAACGAGTGCCACCCGTTCTACACCGGCCAGCAGAAGTTCGTCGACACCGGTGGACGCGTCCAGCGCTTCGCCGACAAGTTCGGTGGCGCCGCTGCCGCCCAGCTCAAGAAGGCCGAGGAGGCCAAGGCTGCCAAGGCCGCCAAGGCTGCTGAGGCCGAGGCCGCTCGCAAGGCCGCCGCTGAGGCTAAGGCTGCCGAGAAGGCTAAGCGTGCTGCTAAGTTTGCCGAGGAGGCTGCCAAGCAGGCCGCCGAGGCTCCCGCAGAGGAGAACGCCGCCGAATAGCGGCATGTACCTGCAATCAGGTGAGTTTGCCAGGTTCCGCACGATGCGGAACCTGGCCATTTTTTTAGTTGTCGGAATCGTGCGGCACGATTCGCGCCGCGGATAATCGCAAAGGGGGTAAGCCGATGGACATGGCCATACTGCAGGGCATCCATGCTGCGTGCGTGTCGCCGTTCATGGATGCCCTCATGCCCTTCGTCACGATGTTGGGCGAGAACGGATTCATCTGGCTGATCATCGCAATCGTTTTGCTGGCGCGCAGGGATACGCGACAGTGGGGACTGGTGATGTTGGCGGCGCTGGTCATCGACCTCGTCTGCGTGCAGGTGCTGAAGATGCTCGTCGCCCGCCCGCGTCCGTTCATGGCAGATCCGTCCATCCAGCTGCTTATCCATCCGCCCGACGGCAGCTCGTTTCCCTCGGGGCATACATCGGCGTCGTTCTGTGCTGCATGCGTGCTCCTGTTCATTCCGATAAGGCGCGTGTGGAAGGTTCTCGGCATGGTGCTGGCAGCCCTTATCGCCTTCTCGCGCCTGTATTTGGAAGTGCATTATCCGACGGACGTGCTGGGTGGCCTGCTCATCGGCGTTGCCGTAGCGGTTGCGTGCTGCCTCATCTACCGTCGGTGGGCGGCGCGCCATACCAGCCTGCCGGGTAAGGCGTAGGTCACCGGCCGTTTCCGCAACGATGCGTATGCACTCGTCTGCGCGGGGTAGGCGGGGTAGAGTGTAAGCGAAGGGCTCCCCGGCAGCTTGTCTGCCCGGGAAGCCCTTTGTCATGGTGGTGTTCGGTTGCCGCCGTTGTCCGAAGCATGGCGGCAACCGGATAAGCGGTGCGGCGCTTCCGGCCTATTCCGCCAGGTTCCAAGAATTCATGTACTTGATCTGCTCCGGCGTCAGCGTGTCGATTTCCACGTCCAGCGTCTCCAGCTTCACGCGGGCCACGCCGTCGTCAATCTCGGCGGGAACGTTGTAGACCTTCTTCTCCAGCTCGCCGGCATGTTTCAGCAGGTACTCGGCAGCCAGCGCTTGGTTCGCGAAGCTCATGTCCATGACGGAGGCAGGGTGGCCTTCGGCGCAGGACAGGTTCACCAGACGGCCCTGGGCCAGCAGCACGACCGTGCGGCCGTCTTCCAGCGTGTACTCCTCTACGAGCGGCTTCAGCTCGCGCTTAGAGGTGGAATGCTGCTCCAGCCAATCAATGTTGATCTCGGAATCGAAGTGGCCGGAGTTGCTCAGGATGGCGCCGTCCTTCATGTTCTCGAAGGCGGGGGCGTCGATGACGTTGCAGTCGCCGGTAACCGTGACCCAGACGTCCGCATAGCGGGCGGCCTCGGCGGCGGGCATGACGCGGTATCCCTCCATGTGGGCTTCCAGTGCCTTCAGCGGGTTCACTTCGCAGACGATGACGTTCATGCCCATGCCCTTGGCGCGCAGCGCCAGGCCGCTGCCGCAGTAGCCGTAGCCGGACACGACCATCGTACGGCCGCACAGCAGGCGGTTTGTGGCGCGCACGATGCCGTCGAGCGTGGATTGGCCGGTGCCGTAGTGGTTGTCGAAGAAGTGCTTCGTGTTCGCATCGTTGATGTTGAAAACGGGGTAACCCAGCGTGCCGTCGGCGGCCATGGCAGCCAGGCGGACGACGCCTGTGGTGGTCTCTTCCGTGCCGCCGATGATACCCGCCAGCTTATCCGTGTGGCGCGTGTGCAGGGCCGTGTCCAGGTCGGCGCCGTCATCCATGATGATCTGCGGGTCCGTGGCGATGACCGTCTCGATGTGGCGGTTGTAGGTGTCCATGTCCTCGCCGGTGATGGCGTGGACGTTGATGCCGTAGTACTTCACCAGAGCAGCGGCCGTATCGTCCTGCGTGGACAGCGGGTTGCTGGCGCACAGCTCCACCTGCGCGCCGCCGGCTGCCAGCGTGCGCATGAGGTTTGCCGTTTCCGTGGTCACATGCATGCAGGCGCCGATGCGCACGCCCTCTAGGGGCTTTTCGCGTTCGAAGCGCTCGCGGATGCTAGCCATGACCGGCATGTCTCGGTCTGCCCACAGAATGCGGTCCCTGCCGGCGCCTGCCAGGTTGATGTCTTTGATGTCGGAAGCCATCGGTTCTCCTTTACATAGTAGATAGTGTCCCTAGGTTAGCAGGATTTATGGCCTGCGGTCAGGGACGAATACCGAGGGAAGGGGTATGTGGAGGGATTGTGCTCAAGGTGTGGTGGTCGTGCTCCGTTTTTGGCGTTTGACGCGGGGTTTTACACGAAAAGGAGCCATATTACGCGGAAGGGTCTATAATCCGTCGCAGTGCAAGACCCCAGCGGCGGCACGGCATTATAGGCCGGAGAAGGAGTTTCGTTGTTCGATTCGCTGTTCACGCAGCTGTCCTTTGTCGACATCTTCAATTTCTGCGTCTTCTTGATATTCACCATCGGCTATTCCTACCAACTGTATTACGTGTTCCACGTGCTGACGCACAAAGTGCCGCAGCGCGTGGCGAAGAAGAATCACAAGTACGCGGTGGTCGTCTCCGCACGCAATGAGAGCGCCGTTATCGGCGACTTGATCCACAGCATCCGCGTGCAGAATTATCCGCAGGACCTTATCGACATCTTCGTCATTGCGGACAACTGCACCGACAACACGGCCGCTGTTGCCCAGGAGGCGGGCGCCATCGTGTTCCCACGCTTCAACCGCGAGTACGTGGGCAAGGGCTACGCGCTGACGTATGGCTTCAACTGCATCAAGCAGAATTACGGCGACAACGGCTACGAGGCGTACTTCGTGTTCGATGCGGACAACGTGCTGGACGTGAACTACTTCCGCGAGATGAACGCCACGTTCGATGCGGGCGCGAAGGCATCTACGAGCTACCGCAACTCGAAGAACTACGCTTCGAACTGGATTTCCGCCGGCTATGCCGTGTGGTTCATGCGCGAATCGAAGTACCTGTCGCAGGCGCGCCTGCTGCTGAATACGAGCTGCGCCATCTCCGGTACGGGCTTCTTCATCTCCGCCGAGCTCATCGACAAGGCGGGCGGCTGGAAGTGGCACCTGCTGACCGAGGATATCGAGTTCTCCACGCAGACCATCCTGGATGGCGAGCGCATCGCGTTCACGCCCACAGCCATGCTCTACGACGAGCAGCCCGTGACCTTCCGCCAGTCCTGGCGGCAGCGGCTGCGCTGGGCCAGAGGATTCTTGCAGGTCTTTATGAAGTATGGCTTTGGCCTGCTCAAGGGCATCGGCAAGGGCCACTTCTCCTGCTATGACATGAGCATGACCGTCATGCCTGCCTATGTGCTGACTGTCTCCCTGATCGTCGCCTATCTGGTGACGGGGCTGACAGGGGCCGGAACGGTCTTACCCATGGTACACTACGTACTCCAAATGGTGGCGGGGCTGTATGCCACCTTGTATGTGGTGGGGCTGTTCACCACCATCACCGAGTGGAAGAATATCCACACCACACCGGCCAAAAAGGTGCTGTATACCTTCACCTTCCCCATCTTCATGCTGACCTACATCCCCATCTCCCTGGTGGCGCTGTTCAGCCGGAAGGTGCAGTGGAAACCCATCGAGCACCACCGCGCCGACCAGCGGGTCCTGGAGACCGCCGCAGCCGGCCGCAACAAGTAATTCCGCATCGACAGACGACCGCCCCCGCTGGTTTCCCGGCGGGGGCGGTTTGCATGAGTTTGCATTTGAAAGGAGATTCCCCATGGACGTGACCGGCAAGCACTACACCTGGTTTCAAAACAAAGAATGTGAATACTTCCCCTGCCACAAGGGCGTGCGGGAGGAGGAATTCAACTGCCTCTTCTGCTACTGCCCTCTCTACCGGATGCCCGACTGCCGGGGCGGCTTTGTGATGCGCGGGGGCATCAAAGACTGCTCCTACTGCCTGCTCCCCCACAACGGGCTGGAGAGCTACCCCTACATCCTGGCCAAGCTGCGGGAGGAGAACAGCAAGCAGCGGCAGTAATCCGGCTAGAGGCGGCTTAAGCCCACGTCTCTGCGGGAAACCGTGAATCAAAAAGGGAATAGAAATCCCCGGAAGAGTGCCAGCTCTTCCGGGGTTTCGTTTTGGTGAAGTTGTCTGGATAAGAATCGTATCATTTTCTTTCCGTATTTATTATATCGCAATCTTGTGTATGATGTCAACCGCGACAAGCCCCAAAAAGCAATTTTCTCACCGCAGACTGCTCCGACCAGCGCCACATCGCCGTCATCCGCTTCATCATCGGCCTGAACTCCGAAAGAGAAATCGCTCTTCCGGAGTTTTTATATTGTCTTCAAAACAGCGGCGCGAACAGGCGATAGACCGTCTGCACGATCCTTCTTGGGAAGGAGAGGGTGCGGCAGTCGTCCAGCGTGATCTCCTGGCAGACCTCCATGGTCTGCAAAAAGTCGTCCCGGACGGACAGCACGGCCCATTGGCCCTCCCGGCGCAGATCCACCCACACATGGCCGTTGGGCTTCCCATAGCGATAGGCGTTGGAGATCAGGTTCGTCAGCAGCCGGGACAGCAGGGTCACGTCCCCGTTTACCAGCAGGTCCGGCTGGGTATGCACCGTCAGTGTGGTGCCCTCCGGGGCCAGATGGGCCTGCTCCTCGCAGAGGACCTCCACCAGCTGGCTCAGGTCCGCCGTTTCCAGCTGGAGCTTCTGTGTGCCCTGCTCCAGCCGGGTGATGTGCAGCAGCTGGCCGATGAGACGGGACATCTGCTGCCCCTGGCGGCGGATCACGTCCACGGACTGGCGATAGTCCTCCTCCGTGGGCTGGCCGTGGTCCAGACTGTCGCACTCAGCCAGGATCACCGCCACCGGCGTCCGCAGCTCGTGGGACACGGAGGAGATGAACTCCGTCTGCATTTTCTCGCTCTGGCTGATTTTCAGGGACATGTTGTTGATGTTGTCCACCAGCTGCCCCAGCTCGTCGGTATATTTGTTGGCGATCTGGATGCCGTAGCTGCCGGAGGAGATGCGCTTGGCGGCCTCGGACACCTCCGCCACCGGCTGCACCACGTTGTTGATGAAGATCAGGTTGGACACGAAGATCAGGAAGATCACCGCCGCGATGACGGCGGCCATCACCAGCACCGTCAGCCACAGCTGCTGATCCAGCAGCCGGGTAGAGGTGACGAACCGCATCACGGCCACCACCGTTCCGTTGTAGAACACCGGGCTGGACACCGCCAGGATGCTCTCGCCGGTCAGGGCGCTCTCATTCACGGCGCTGGAACCTTCCAGCACAAGGCCGTCCACCGGGATGTTCTCACCGGGGCGCACGGCAAAAATGTCGCCGGTCCTGACTTCGGCTATGCCTACTTCCACTTCCTTTCCGTCGCGGATAAGTGTGGCCTTCTGCGGCGCCATGGCCATGAGGCCTTTCAGCGCGTCGGTGGTCCTGCCCTTGCTTTTGGCCTCGAGAAGCTTGCCCACAGTGATGAGAGCCAGAATCATGGCCGCGGATTCGAAGTAGAAATCGCCAGCATACTGCTTCACGAGATCGAGGCGGCCGTCAGCCTGGGCACGGGTTATGGCGAGAAGCACCACTGTGCTCCACACAAAAGAGGCGCGGTATCCGAGGCCCACCAGGGCGTCCATATTGGGCGCTCCATTGAGTGTGCTTTTGAAGCCGTTTACAAAAAATTTCTTATTGATGACCATGACCGCGAGGGCCAGGAGCATCTGCACAATCCCGTACGCCGTGTAGTTTCCGTCAAAAAACGCGGGAAGGGGCCAGTTGAGGAAGGCATGCCCGCTGGTCATATACATGAGCGGGGCAAGAAGAATGAGCGACCAGATGAGGCGGCGCCTGAGAACAGGTGACTCGCGGTCTTTCAGAGCGTCTGCGTCCATGGCAGCGGCGCTCTGCGTATTTCCTGCCTGCCCGTTTTCCGGCTTCGCGCCATAGCCCGCGTCAACAACCGCTTTGACGATATCAGCGGGCGATGCCGTGCCTTCCACGCCCATGGTGTTGGTGAGCAGGCTCACCGAACACGACGTGACACCCGGCACGGCGGAAACGGCCTTCTCCACACGGGCGCTGCAGGCCGCGCAGCTCATGCCCGTGACAATATATTTATCCATCCTGTCTGTCCTTTCCGCAATTTAAGGTTGAAGAAAATCTGTACTTGTAAAAGATAAACTAACTTCTAAAGCTGTCAACTGCAAATTGAAAACCATTTTCAATAAAACGGCAAGTCCCCATCCGGACAGCAGAAAAAAAGAGCGCCATCCTGGGAAAGGGACAGCGCTCGTAAAATCAGGGAAAGGGGAGAGCCTGATATCAGGCGTAAAGGGCGGTGGAGAGATAGCGCTCGCCGGTATCGCAGATGAAAGTGACGATGTTCTTTCCCTTCATCTCCGGCCTGGCCGCGATTCTGAGGGCCGCGGCGACGTTGCAGCCCGAGGAGATGCCGCAGAGGACGCCCTGCTCCGAGATGAGCTTCTTCGCCATGCTGATGGCGTCATCGTTATCCATGGTCATGACCTCATCGAGGAGATTCACATCCAGGGTATCCGGAATGAATCCAGCGCCAATGCCCTGAATCGCGTGCGGGCCGGCCTTGCCGCCGGAGATGACGGGGCTCGCGGACGGTTCCACGGCAACGACGCGGAAGCCTTTGATGCGTTCCTTGAGGAAGCGGCCCGTGCCGCTCAGGGAGGAGCCTGAGCCCACGCCGGCCACGAGCACATCGGCCTGGCCGTCGAGCTGTCTGTAAATCTCGGGACCCGTGCTGATGTAGTGAGCCTCGCGGGCTCTCAGATTGGTGAACTGGCCGAGGACCATGCCGCCCCTCTCTTTGGCGAGTTCGTAGGCCGTATCAAGGGATCCCTTCATGCCCTTCGCGCCGGGCGTGAGCACAACCTCGGCGCCAAATCCGGCTATGAGTTTGCGGCGCTCGACGCTCATGGTTTCCGGCATGGTCAGAACGGCCTTGAGTCCCATGGCCCTGGCGGCCAGGGCGATGCCGATGCCCATGTTGCCGCTGGTGGCCTCAAGAACGGTGCTCCCGGGCTTCAGGGTGCCGTCGCAGAGAGCGCAGCGGATGAGGTGCAGGGCCACACGGTCCTTGATGGAGCCGCCGGGGTTGCGGCTTTCGAGCTTCACGAAAACGTTGCCGGGCAGATCGGCGTCCAGGGCCGCGAGATGCAGCAGAGGGGTATTGCCGACGCCTTCGAGAACAGAATTCAGCATGGGAGGTTTCTCCTTCTCCGCCCTGCGGGCGGCCCCACATGAGGGCCGTCCGCAGGGGATGTGTTATTTCCTTTCCAATAGCCCCAAAGCAGGGGACCCGCTAGTCCCCGCAGGCGCGGAAAGCCTGATCAAGGTCAGCGATGATGTCCTCAGCGTTCTCGATGCCAATGGAAAAGCGCACGGAACCGGGTCTGATGCCGGCCTTGAGCTGCTCTCCGGCGGGCATCTGGGAGTGCGTGGTCGAGGCAGGATGGATGACGAGGCTCTTGGTATCGGCCACGTTGGCGAGCAGGGAGAAAAGCTTCAGGCTGTCCACAAATTTCACG
>OGOS01001319.1_pt1 | contig 16328 bp, 15 predicted proteins | sample 1552701 | NCBI WGS metagenome assembly OGOS01 (sample SAMEA2580128, study PRJEB22360) | human gut metagenome | biome: human gut; feature: human-associated habitat; material: faeces | place: Denmark | collected 2008/2010
CCGGCCGCCACGGAAGACTCGGCCCAGGAGACTGCTGCCGAGATTGCAGCCGCCGCCTCGGCCGTGGCAGATGCCGCCGTCGAGGCCGTCAATGCGCTGGCGGACCGTCCGCAAAGCGCCGATCATCCCGCGAATCCGAACCCTCCCGCACCGCAGAAAGGCACGCCCATGCGCGAATTCAAGAAGTCCTCGAAACTCGATAACGTCCTGTACGATGTCCGCGGCCCCGTTGTGGACGAGGCGAACCGCATGGAGGAGGCGGGCACGCACGTACTGAAGCTGAACATCGGCAACCCCGCGCCGTTCGGATTCCGCACGCCGGACGAAGTCATCTACGACATGAAGCGCCAACTGACGGAATGCGAGGGCTATTCGCCTTCGAAAGGCCTGTTCAGCGCCCGCAAGGCCATCATGCAATACGCGCAGACGAAGCACATCCCAAACGTGACGATGGAAGATATCTACACCGGCAACGGCGCAAGCGAGCTTATCAATATCTGCATGTCCGCACTCCTGGATAGCGGCGACGAGATTTTGATACCCAGCCCGGACTACCCGCTATGGACGGCGTGCGCCACGCTCGCGGGCGGCACGCCCGTGCATTACATCTGCGACGAGCAAGCTGAATGGTATCCCGACATGGACGACATCCGCAGCAAGATAACGCCGCGCACGAAGGCCATTGTCATCATCAACCCGAACAACCCCACCGGCGCGCTGTATCCGCGCGAGGTGCTGCAGGAGATCGTCGACATCGCCCGCGAGAACCAGCTGATTATCTTCTCGGACGAGATCTACGACCGGCTGGTCATGGACGGCGAAGAGCACGTTTCCATCGCCTCGCTGGCTCCCGACCTGTTCTGCGTCACCTTCAGCGGCCTGTCGAAGTCGCACATGATCGCCGGCTTCCGCATCGGCTGGATGATCCTGTCCGGCAACAAGCGCATTGCCAAGGATTACATGTTGGGCATCAACATGCTGTCCAACATGCGCCTGTGCTCGAATGTGCCGGCACAGTCCATCGTGCAAACCGCCTTGGGCGGGCATCAATCCGTGAACGACTACATCAAACCGGGCGGACGCGTGTACGAGCAGCGCGAGTACGTGTATAACGCGCTGAACGACATCCCGGGCATCAGCGTCGTGAAGCCGAAGGCGGCGTTCTACATATTCCCGAAGATCGACGCGAAGCGCTTCAACATCACGAACGACGAGCAGTTCGCCCTGGACCTGCTGAAAGACAAGAAGATCCTGATCGTGCAGGGTTCCGGCTTCAACTGGCACGAGCCCGACCACTTCCGCGTGGTGTACCTGCCGCGCATCGAGGTGCTGACGGAGTGCATGGACAAGCTGCGGGATTTCCTGAGCTACTACCGCCAGTAACCGCTACGGTAACGCATGCGGCACGCACGCCGCACCAGCGCCTGCAGCACGCGGGCCGCGGGGCACGGGAAGGAAACGACCTGTGCCCCTTTTCTGTGTTGTGCAGCCGCTTCCAGGGATTATGGAGAAGCATTTGAAGCCCGATTGAATCGTTCAGCCTGTTTTGGGGCGGCATCCGAGCATCGGGGACAGACAGATAACCCGAACGGAAAGGAGCCGATCTACCATGAACAGACACCATGACTACCTTTCAGCGCTGATCTCGATCGGCATCGGCACTGCTGCCTTCCTCATCCTGACCACTTTGGCGACGTATGGCCCGCTGGACGGAGAGTATGTCGATGCCGCGCTGTTCGCCGCATTCATGCTGTCGGCCAACTTGGCCGCAGCCTATGCCGCGCGCCGGATGCCGCGGGATGCTACCCAAGCACGCGCCGCAGCACGTCCACCAGCGCATCCACGGCCGACGGCTGCGTGGCCCAGCTGGTGGCGAAGCGGATGACCGTATGGGATTCATCGGGCTTCTCCCAGAAGCAGTACACCACGTGCTTGCGCAGCTCCGGCAGCACGGCGTCCTCCACCACGGCGAACACCTGGTTCGTGGGGGCGTCGTAGAGCAGCGGAATGTTCAGCTGCCGCAGCTCGTTGCGGATGCGGTTCGCGGCCTTGTTCGCCGATGCCCCGATCCGGCCGTACAGCCCCGTGCGGAACAGCTCCGCGAATTGGATGCCCAGCAAGCGGCCCTTCGCCAGCAAGGCGCCGTGCTGCTTGATGATAGTGAAGAAATGCGGAATGGTATTCGGCTTCGGAATGACCACGGCCTCGCCGAATAGCGTGCCGCACTTCGTGCCGCCGATGTAGAACGCATCGCAGAGGCGGGCCAGGTCGACCAGCGTCACAGCGTTTTCCGGTGCGGCGAGCGCATAAGCCAGGCGGGCGCCGTCCACGTAGAGCTTCGTCCCGTGCACGCTGCAGACGGCGGCGATGTCTTCCAGCTCCTTCAGCGAATACAGCGTGCCGTATTCCGTGGGCTGGGACAGGTACACCACGCCGGGCATGACCATGTGATTGCAGCTCTCGTCGTTCTCCCAGCTGGAGATGCAACCTTCCACAGCGTCGGCCGAAAGCTTGCCCATCACGCCGGGAAGCTCTATCACCTTATGGCCGCCGAATTCGATGGCGCCGGCCTCGTGCATGCTGACATGACCGGTATTCGCCGCCACAACGCCCTGGTAGGAAGCAAGCAGGCCGTCCAGCACCGTCGCATTCGTCTGTGTTCCGCCGATGAGGAAATGGACCTCGGCTTCGGGGCAGCTGCACGCATCCCGGATAAGCGACCGCGCCTCTTCGCAATAGTCGTCCGTGCCGTAGCCGAGCGTCTGATCCATGTTCGTCTCGGCCAAGCGCGCCATGATTACCGGATGCGCGCCCTCCTGGTAATCGCACTCGAAATACAACGGCTTCTCTGCTGCGCCCATATGCCCCCCTTGCCACGCTCCCGAAAGAGCCCACTCGAACCAGACTGTTGCCGACGAACGCCACGAAGAGAACGCGCCCTTGTCCGGCGCCCGCCCCGCCGCATACCGCAACCGCCTATCAATAGGTAACGATGTATGCAACGAGCACTATATCATCATGCCCGAACGCTCTGCTCATCAGCGTATATTCCCGCTTGCACGGATTCGCGCTGCAAGGTGTATCGTTCGAAGCGGAACATTCGCAAGCCAATCGGCGCATGGCATTCCCCGTCGGTTGGCACCAGACGAAGGAGCACGCTATGACGAAAGCATTGGTTGCGTATTTCTCCGCATCGCACGGCAAGGTGACGGAAGCCGTGGCAAAGAAACTGGCCGCCGCAACGGACGCCGACCTTTTTGCGATAGAGCCCGAAACACCCTACTCGCCCGCGGATCTGAATTGGAACAACGCGAATTCCCGCAGCACAAAGGAAAGCAACGACCCGAACAGCCGCCCCGCCCTGAAGAACCCGGTGCCGGACCTTTCCGCCTATAACACGGTGTACGTGGGCTTTCCCATCTGGTGGTACCGCGAACCGCGCATCATCGACACGTTCCTGGAAGCGGGCAACTTCGCCGGCAAGACCATCATCCCGTTCGCTACCAGCGGCAGCAGCCAGATGGGCAACACCGGCGAACTGATGCAGAAGATCGTTCCCGCCGCAAACGTGAAACAGGGCACGCGCTTCCCCGCCAGTGTGACGGAGGAAGAACTGGGAAACTGGGCGGCCCAGCAATAGCCGTTCGGAAATGCCGCCTGCCGGTGCACGTTCCCTGCGGCAAGCGGCAACCGCCGCAGGATGAAGGAGGAGCAGCTGAATGGAAGCCCCGTACGAAAAGGACAAGCCGCTGTTGAGGCGGCTCTGCTGCAGCGCGCTTGCCGCTGCCGAACAAGGCGATGCCGAATCGCTTCGCGCCTATCTCACCGACGATTGCACGTTCCACCTGCCAAACGGGAACGCGCTCTCGAAACAGGAATTCCTGGCAGCCGTGGCAAATGGCGGGATGCACATTGCCGGCATCGCGCATCCCGCCGTGGACGTGCGCATTTCATTCGATGGAAGCCAAGCGCAAATCACGTGCCGGACGGATGCGGAAGAATCCGGTACCGATGCGTTGCAGCTGGAAATTGCTGCTGCGAAGCGGGAGGGCTCCTGGCGCGCCACGGCCGTTCACGTAGCCGCACGCTAGGCACGCAGGGCGCCCCGTTGCCGTCGGGAAATCGGGCCGGCGGACGAAAGCGACGCGGGCTAACAACCGGTACGCGTCGTATGCCCGAAGAGCGCGAGACGCCGGTACGCGTCGTACGTCCTATGCGGCCTGTGCCTGGTCGGCGGCATCGCGCGGCGACGGATACTGCTTGCGCAGGTCGTCTTCCTTCCTCTCCAAGCGGTTGCGCACCAGCAGGTACGCCACAATCATGGCCACGCCCGTGACGATCCACGTGATGGGAAAGATGTAGATCAGCATCTCGTATGTCCCCACCAGCGGGAACACGAAGAACACCCACAGCACGCGCAGGATGCACGTGCCAAAGATGGTGATTACGGCCGGGAGCGTGGACCACTGCATGCCGCGCAGCGAGCCGGCCGAGATCTCATACGTCGAGGGAAGGCATTCCAGCAACTCAACGTTCCACATGCGGATCATGCCGAACGAGATGGCGACTGCGTTGCCGGTGAACAGGCCCAGCCAGAATTCGCCGAATGCCACGAACACGGCGCTCACGCAGATATCCAGCGCGAAGCTGCACGCCATGCAGATCCACCAGATGCGCCGGCAGCGCTGCATATTGCGCGCCGCATAGTTCTGGCTCGTGAACGTGACGGCCGCCTGCGCGAACGAAGCCGTGATGAAGTACGTGAAGCACTCGTAGTTGATGCCGGCGGCGGAACCGGCAATGGCCTCGGCGCCGAATCCGTTGATGGCACCCTGGATGGTCAGGTTCGAGATGGCGAACACCGCACCCTGCACGCCGGCGGGCACGCCGATCTTCAGCACCACCATCAGCGGCTCGCGCACGATGCGCAGTCCGCGTGGTTTGAAGCGCAGCGCCCCGTCCTCATGCATCAGCAGGTAGACGATGATGAACCCGGCCGCCGCGTACGAGATCACCGTCCCCAGCGCGATGCCCACCACGCCCCAGTGCAGCACGCTGACGAACACCAGATCCAGGGCGAAATTCAGAAAGCAGGCCACGGCCAGCGCATACAGCGGACGCTGGGAGTCGCCTTTGCTGCGCAGGATGGCCGAACCGAAGTTATAGAGCATCATGAACGGCATGCTGCAGAAGTACACCTGCAGGTATACGGTGCCGATGCCGATGATGCTATCCGGCGTGGATAGCAGGCGCAAGGCGGGCTCGGATACGAAGAATCCCAGCGCCACCAGCATGATGCCGCTGGCGACGGCCACCGCCATGACGGTATGGACGGCGTCGTCCAGCTTCTGCCGCTCCTTCAGCGCGATGCCCGATGCGATGACCACGTTCGCGCCCACGGAAAGACCCACGAACAGGCTGACGAGCAGGTTGATAAGCGGGCCCGTGGCGCCAATGCCGGCCAGCGCATCGTTGCCCACCAGCTGCCCGGCCACGGCAGAGTCCACGGAGTTGAACAGCTGCTGCAGCACGCTGGTCACCGCCAGCGGCAATGCGAATGCCATGATCTTGCCCAGCAGGGGGCCGTGGAGCATATCTATCTCATGCGTCCGCGAACGGGTGGCGGGGCGCCCGTGCGGATTCGCTGACATATGAATCGACGTAAGCTATCGCCTCTGACTTGCCTTTGAATTTCGGTGGTGGCAACAAGCGCGCCTGCCCCCGATGCCGGCAGAAGGCAGCAGCCTCCGGACGCACCGGACGCTTTCGGTCCGCTGTCGCACATTTTTTTGCATCCGTGATGCTACACCCCGCCCGCCGGCAACGTGGTTTCGAGTTTGTTTCTATATGGAATGACCACGCAGAAATTACGAGGGGAAGCACGGTATTCAACCGACGCATACCGTCTAGGCTCCGAAACCACGCCGCAAAATACCAGCGAAAGTATGAATATCCGCTGCTCATCGCACATTTCACACTAATATGGAAGGTTGGCGGGCAGCACAAGACGACGGCCTTCCGGATACGGGAATCGCCTCCGCAAAACGGCCGCGCCCACTCTTCGCCAACAATGCAACCTGGTCTATAGACCGGCAGAAAGGAGACCCGATGCCTGAAGGACGGTCACGGAACGGCAAGCGAGGCGATATGCCCTGGGGCGAGCGGATAAAACGCTACGCGATCTGCTTCCTGGGCATCTTCTGCATCTCGTTCGGCGTGGCCCTGTTCACGAAATCCGGCACGGGCACTTCGGCCATCTCCGTCATTCCCTACACGCTCTCGCTTGTCCTGACGCAGCTTTCGTACGGCACGTGGGTAGCCCTGTTCAACATGGCGCTGGCACTTGCGCAAGCCGTCATGCTCCGACGCAATACGGACTGGTTCGACATCATCCAGCAGCTGGTGTTCGCCACCGTGTTCGGCTCCATCGTGGACCTGTCCATGTGGATCCTTACGAACTTCAACCCCACGGTGTACTGGCAGTGCTTCCTGACCATGCTCGTCAGCGTGCCCGTCCTGGCGCTGGGAGCGTACCTGACGCTCATCAGCCGCGTGGGCATCATGGCCGGCGACGGATTCGCCCGCACCATATCCCAGCTCACGGGCAAGGAATTCGCCATGATCCGCGTTATCTCGGACTCCACCATGGCGGTCACCGCCATGGTCATGTGCCTGGCATTCTGGGGGCAGCTCATCACCGTCCGCGAGGGAACCATCTGCGCCGCGCTCTTCACCGGCACCGTGGTGGGTTGGTACAGCAAGCATCTGAAGCGCTTCGAGTACGCGCTGCTGCCGAACAACCGCGCGCAGGATCAAGCGACCAAAGCGCAGGCTCCGGTGCCTGCGCAGAACTTCGTGGTCACCATCAGCCGCGAATACGGCAGCGGCGGGCGCAAGATTGGCCGCATGATTGCGGATGAGCTGAACGTGCCGTTCTACGATTCCGAGATCATCAACCGCCTGGCCGTCGAAGAGGGCTTCGACCCCACGTACGTGCAGGACAACGACCAGCGCATACGCAGCTCGGCACGCGAAGCGTTCTACCGCTTCTACGCCGGTGCCGTACCCGACTCCGAGATGCCGAAGGTCGAGCAACTCTACCATGCCGAACAGCGCGTAATCAAGAGGCTTGCCGCGCAGGGCAGCTGCGTCATCGTGGGGCGTCTGTCGAATTATATCCTGCGCGATCACAAGAACCGGCTGGATTTGTTCATCCGCGCGAACATGCCTGATAAGATAACGCACGTCAGGGAACGTGAAGGCCTGAGCGCGGTCGCCGCGAAGACGAAGATCCAGAAAGTGGAGCACGACCGCACCGAGCATTGCCGCTATTTCACACATCGCGAATGGGGCGACTCACGCAGCTACGACGTATCTGTGAATACCAGCAGATACGGCATCAAAAAGACTGGTGACATGCTTGCGCACCTGGCTGCCGCCGCCCGCGACGCGGCGGCGGATGAAGCACCCGCCGCCGAAAAGGAGGCCGCACGATGACCGCGTACGGGCCTGAAAACCAACGCGTACGAACCGGACATATATGCAAGAAACCCCGCAGGCCAGAATGCCTCGCGGGGTTTCTTGCATCGCTGCGCAACTGATGCGCGAATGGCGCGCTACTGCGCGATCTTCACGCGGGCGTCGATGTCCTCGGCCGGCTTCGCATCGGGCTGCGCCGCAATGCCGCCGAACGGCATCTGCGCAAGCAGCTTGTACGATTCCGGCACGTCGAACAGCTTCTTCACAGCTTCGTCAATGACCGGGTTGTAATGCTGGACGTTCGCACCCACGCCCAGTTCGCGCAACGCCGTCCAGATGCTGATCTGCAGCATGCCGTTCGCCTGGTTCGCCCACACGGGGAAGTTGTCCGCATATCCGGGAAACTGCTCCTGCATGCCCTTCACCACGTCCGTGTCGTAGAAATACAGCACCGTGCCGGCGCCGGCCTTGAACCCGTCTATCTTCTCGCGGGCAACCTTGCCGCCGAATGCGTCGTAGATAGCATCCCACAGCGCGTCCTGCTTGCTGCCGAGCGCAACCACCACGCGCGCACTCTTCATGTTGAAGGCGTCGGGCACCAGCTCCGTCACCTTGCGGATGGTGTCCACTACCTGCTCTTCAGTCACGGGAAGCTGCTTGTTGATGCCGTAGATGCTGCGGCGCTCTGCCAAAGATTCGATGATGCCCATGTTCGTCTGCTTTCTCTTCGATGTCCTGTTGGGAAAATCATACTGAAACAATCGGATTCGAGATAGTAGGCACTTTTCCCGCGGCAAGTATGTTTCCCGGTACCGTGCCGTCAACACCGCCGCGCCACGTTCGGCCGGCAGCTTCGCCGATGAGTTGCCGATGCCCTGCAAGCCGACAGCGATGATGAGGGCCACGTATCTGGAGATGTTGGAAACGCAGCCGAAAGATGACGACCCAGCACGCATCGCCATCGCGCAGATATGCGAATACGCTACCCAAAATGCGCAGATGGCGGCGTTCCTCGCGTATCCCTGACGCGGCAACTGCGCGCATTGCGGGACAGTCATACGAATATCGACACAGCGCTGCTACAATCGTGCGGGATAATTTCCCCCGGCCCCCCATTCCGTTAGAACAAAAGGAGCATCATTCGCCATGCGGCAAAAGCTCAACGCCCTATTGAATGACAACGCCCGCTACGGGCACTTCTCCGTAGCCATCATCCTCATCAGCCTGGTGCCGTTGATGTTCAAGGACGAGGACAGCACGCTTCTGATTGTCGACTACGCCACCACCGCCGTCTTCATCTTCGATTACGTGGCCCGTTGGGCGGTAGCGGACCTGAACCTGGGACGCGGGCGCCTATCCTTCCTCATCTACCCGTTCACGCCCATGGCCATCATCGACCTGCTAACGATCCTCCCCACGTTCTTCGCCTTGAACCAGGGATTCAAGGCGCTCCGTATGATCCGCATGGTACGCATCCTGAAGTTCGCGCGTTTCATCCGCCGCTCGCGCAGCTGGCATATCCTGACGCGCGTATTCCAGCGGGAGAAGTCCACGCTCGGCGTAGTCTGCGTAGCTGCGCTTGCCTATGTGTACCTGACAGCGCTCATCACGTTCAATATAGAGCCAGATACGTTCTCCTCGTTTGCCGAGGCCGTATATTGGGCATGCGCCACGTTGACCACCGTGGGCTACGGCGACGTGTACCCCGTGACGCAATTCGGCCGCGCCGTGGCCATGTTCTCCGCCCTTGTGGGCATTGCCGTCGTGGCGCTGCCCGCCGGCATCATCACCGGAGGCTATATCGACGTCATGCACGAAATGCGCGACGAGGAAGCCGAAGCCGAGCATCTGGCGCAGATGGACGCGGCGGATACCGCAGCATATCGGGATAGCCTCGGAGACCAGGGACGGGAACGGACGGACGACAACGTGGACGCAGGACATCCTGCCTCGTGATATTTCCGCTTACGTTCTTTGCGTAAAGCAAGTCCATGTAACCAGTGCTTAACAATCATCGGGTAGAGTGGGTTGCATATCTCACTATGAATAACGAAGCAGCAAGGAAACAGGCAGATCCACATGACCGTCGAACACATTGAACCTGCACCGCAGCCGCAGATCCGCGAGGTTGCCCTCCAGTCGAACAACCTCTACTTCAGCGCGGAGCCCGCAGAAGGCGACATCGTGGAGCAGCGCCTGGTCATCACGGCAGACGGCCACGTGCGCTTCAGCTCGTTCGGCTATTCCCGCGGCACGTGCCAGCTGGCCGACGCCCGACAGGCGCATATCAGGCGCGACGACGCGCAGCGCATCCTGGGCTTCATCCAGACGTTCGTGGATCAGGACGCGCCGCGGCGCGCGCCCGGTTCGGGCACGTGGGAGATGACGATCCGTTATGCCGACGAAACGGAGCGCGAATGCGAAGGGGCCCTGGCGAATGGCGCGCATGTGGGCGACGTGAATCTCTCGCACCTGATCAGGGATGCTATCCCCATTCCGAACCTGATGGCGTTCGGCGGCCGATAGCGAACAAGGAACAGCACGCAAAACAAGAAGCGGCGCTGCCGGAATGGCAGCGTCTGGATGGGGGGGCCGCGGGGAAGGGGCGGCCCCGCTTTGCATTATGCAGAGATGGCGCATTCGACAGCGTGCATCGCCTGTCGAATGGAACCGTCTGCTGTTACGAGCAAATCTTGCCCGGGTTCAGGATGCCCTTCGGGTCGAAGACGTTCTTGATGCCCGCCATGAGATTGATGGAGGTCTCGCCCAGGCTGGCGCGCAGGTAATCCTTCTTCGCATGGCCGATGCCGTGCTCGCCGGACACCTGGCCGCCGAATTCCTCGCACTTCGCGTAGGCGTCCTTCATGACCTGGGCGCTCTGCTCCAGGAACGCCTCGGGGTCATCGCCTTCGCCGCAGCAGTAGATGTGCAGGTTGCCGTCGCCCGCGTGGCCGAAGCTGCGGATGCGCACATCGTACTTGTCGCCCGTCTCGTGGATGAACTCCAGGAATGCGGCGATCTTATCAACGGGCACGCAGACGTCCATCTCGTCCAGGTACTGCGTATCCGCCTCGATAACGGTCAGGAACGCGCTGCGGGCAGCCCATGCCGCCTGCTTCTCGGCCGGCTGGCTCAGCACCAGCACGTCGTACGCGCCCGTAGCGTCCGCAACCTCGACCAGCGTCTCCGCACGCTGGAAGATCTCGTCACCGTCGTTGCCGTCCAGCGTCACCAGGATGTAGGCGCCGGCCTCCTTGCCGTTCACCACCGTGGGGAACGTCTCCTGGCCGGTGTACTCCGCCGAGCTGTCCACGATGTCGCGCTCCATGAACTCGATGGACTGCGGGTCCAGGCCGGCAAGCTTGATCTTCGGCACGGCGCTGATGGCCTTCGAGATGTCCTCGAACGGCAGGATGAAACTCACGTCCTCGCGCGGATTCGGAATCAGTTTCATGGTGAGCTCCGTGATCACGCCAAGCGTGCCCTCGGAGCCGATGATCAGGTGCATCAGGCTGTAACCAGAGCTTGATTTCTCCACAGCACGGCCAGCCTTCAGGATCTCGCCGTTCGGCAGGACCACCGTCAAGGCCATGACGTAATCGCGCGTGGTGCCGTACTTCACGGCGCGCATGCCGCCGGCGTTCGTGCTGACGTTGCCGCCCACGGAACCGGTCTTCTCGCCGGGGTCGGGCGGATACATGAGATCGTGCTTCAAGGCATCAGCAGCCAAATCGCACAGGCGCACGCCGGGCTGGATGCGCACGGTCAGGTTGTTCATGTCGTATTCCAGAATCTGGTTCATGCGCATGGTGCACAGGACCACGCCGCCGTACAGCGGCGTGCTGCCGCCCACCAGGCCGGTGCCCGCACCGCGAACCGTCACGGGAATATTGTTGTCATTGCAGACCTTCATGACGGCGGAGACTTCCTCCGTGCTGCCGGGCAACACCATCATGTCGGGCATACGCGTGCCGTAGATGGGCATCTCGTCATGGGAATAATCTTCGTTGATGTCCTCACCGATCTCGCAGTTATCGGCTCCGACAATAGCCGTCAACCGCTCCACCAATTCAGGGGTGAGTTCTTTGTACTCGGTCATTTCAACCTTTCGAAAAGGCTCGGATGTTGCATATCCGCATTTCAGCAGACGATTCACTATATTTTACCGGGGCAGGTACATTCAATGGCCAACGCATCTTCTTCTGGCAAACGGTCATTCGGCGAACGGCAGTACCAGATGTACTGCCGCGAACGGCATGATTTTCGCGGTGAACGGTACTTCCCGCGACCTCCAGGCCATACAGGGAACGACGATGCGTTAGCGCTCGTCCACACGGACAAGACTGACGAACTCGGCATCCGTCACCTGCGCGATGATCCGGCGCGGATTGAAGCCAGCAAGTTCGACCAAGAATCCCAGGCCTGCCAGTTGGGCGCCAGCCTGCCCCACCAGCTTCACCATAGCGGCTGCCGTGCCACCCGTGGCAATGAGGTCGTCCACAATCAGCACCACATCGTCGGGGCCGATGGAGTCAGTGCATATCTCCAGCGAGTCCGTACCGTATTCCAAATCGTACTGTTGGCGATAGACGGCACGAGCAAGCTTGCCGGGCTTCCGCGCGGGAACGAAGCCGGCGCCCAGGCGATACGCAACCGGCGCACCCACCATGAAGCCGCGTGCTTCGGCGCCCACGACCTTCGTCACCCCTTTGCCGGCGAAATGGTCGGCGATGCCGTCTATGACGGCGGCGAACCCTTCGCTATCGGCAAGCAGCGGCGTGATGTCCCGGAACAGGACTCCCTCGCTGGGGAAATCGGGAATTGCGGCAATCAGATGCCCATACTGAAATGTGCCCATGGGTGCTCTCCTTGCAAGTTGCGGGGATGTTCAGGTAAAGATGCAAACAGCATACGGGATTATCCGGCATCGCGCGAAGCGACCTGCTGCTCTTCGAAATGCTCGGCACGCCATACGCGGTTGTTCTCGATGGCCTCGTCCAACGTCACGGGCATGAACTTGTTCACATCCACGCATACGTTCAAGGCGCGTTCCATGCCACGTAGCACATGCCAATACGGCGCGCGCGTTATCTGATGGACATGTCCGAATGCAAGATAGCCGCCGAACAGCTCGTAGTTGTAATCCAGGCACGGATAGTGGCACAGCATCACGCGGCGGCGGCGATCCTTGATGTTGGCAATCTGGCGCACTTCCAAGAACCAGCGGTCCAAATCGCAATCAGGCTCCCATTTGCCGTCATGGTTGCCTTCGATGAGGTGCAGCTGTCCGGGAAGCTGCCTCAGATACCATTCCACGGGCTTCTTGTTGTTCGCTGCCAGGTCCCCCACCACATATACATGGTCGGCAGGCGTCACGCGGCTTTGCCAGTTCGCAATGATGGCCGCATCCATATCCTCGACGCGCGAGAACGGCCGTCCGCTCAGTTCCATTGCTTTCGTATCGCCGAAGTGCGTGTCGGCAATGTAGTAGATCACAGGTACCCGCATTCTCCAAAACCGGCGCGCAGCCGTGCTGCTAGCGCCATTCGTGTTCTTTAGGAAGATACCGCACTTTGAACGAGGAAAGAGAGATAACACGCATGCCCGGTCGGTCCTGTGGTCGAATGAGACGACCGATGCCCGGCCCATCGGCGACCAGGATATCCTCGGAAGTCCAGTCATGGCAGATGTAGCCGCACCGCATGCAGACACGTGAAACGCGGTACCAGCCATGGCTTTCCAGCATCACCGTCACGAATGCATGCTCGCCCTCGGGACAACTCCGCCGATTCTCTTCGCCATTTCGATCCGTATCCATACATGCCCCCCCAAAGCCTATCCGGCGTACCCGGCACCCCACGGACGAATTCGCCATTGACTCTGTCTCAAGTATGGCAAGGCATTTCCCTCAACATGTACCAGGATAAGTACAGTGCTTGCGTAAATCGATGCGAAAATCGAACGGACAACATTCCCGCCGTCGGAAAATGCGATGCCTTTTGCTCTCTATCGTTTTCTTAATAATCTCTGGTTAGTCAGCAAATAAAGCCACCCCCCCCCGAATTTTTTCGGCAAACGGAAATGACAATTTGCGATTGTTGTCGACGCGGTTTCCCCGAAACGTGCGTATTCCGCACAGCAGACACCCCCGGTAACAGGTGGAACAGGTTATGTGGCACTCTCATGGATATTGCGAACACGTTTACCGCCGCCACATCCCCTCCACGGTGCACCCCTACACTTCGGCACCGACATAATAGACAGAACCGACCCGACTGTAAGCATCGGAACTGGCTGCATTAGACATCCGTCGACTCGTAACAATACCTTCCATCAGAGCCGCATGAATGCCGCTTGAGAGAAAGGCACTGTGATGAACGCTGGCAAGCAACCCTTGCATCCGCGCCTGAGGGAATGCGCGCTCCCCGTTGCCGTGGCAAGCATCCTTGCCGCCCTGTTGGCCGCCAGCATCCCGCTGGCGAACATGAGCGTGCCGAACTGGGTCTACCCGTCCAACCCGTTCAACATCCCGAACATCGCGTTCGCGTGGCTTGCCGTGTTCTTCGGCATGTGGCTGCTGACCGCAGAAAACGCACCGCACCGTTTCGCCGGTATCCTGCGCCGTGCATATTCCCGCACGGTAAGGAAGGGTGCCCCGAAAACCGCGCAAGACGGCGGCCGGGCACGCGTTTCCTTTCCCCGGCTACGCGCTGGGCTTCCGTTCTCCTGGAATCGACGCTCCGTTCTTATCTGCATGCTGTTGATACTTGCCGCCTGGCTGCCGGTGCTGCTGATCACATGGCCTGGCGGCTTCTCGCGCGACACGGTGAACATGCTGTACCAGTTCACCACGCAGGGTCCGGCATGGTATTCCGCAACCGGCACCATGGTCGACACGCATTTCATCAACCATCATCCCATATTCGATACGCTCATCTGCGGATTCTTCTATTGGCTGGGCTCGCTTACCGGCAACAGCGCCTGGGGCATCTTCTTCTTCGCGTGCGCAACGTACGTCTTCGCGTCCGGGGTGTTGGGCGCAACGGTATGCTATCTGCATACGAAGCTGGGCCTGTGCTGGGGATACGCGTTCGCCAGCCTGCTGTTCCTGATGTTCTTCCCCCTGTTCCCGCTGTTCTTCAGCTACATGTCGAAGGATGCCATCTTCGTGCCGTGGTTCCTGCTGTGGACGCTGGGGTATATCGAAGCTTGGCGCACGCGCGGGAAAGTCCTGACCGTGAAGTTCGCCATCTTCCTCTGCCTGGTAAGCGCCATCTGCATCCTATCGAAGCAGACGGCGCTGTACATCGTGCTCGCCAGCGCTGTCGCGCTACTCATCCGGGTACAGGGCGCGCGCCTGAAAGCGGCGTGCGGCGGCGTGTTCGCAGGAGCGTTGCTGGTATCGCTGGCGCTCTTCCCCGCCATCGTCTACCCCGCCCTGGGCGGCGTCACCCCCATCGGCCAGCAGGAGGCGCTGGGCACGCCGCTGAACCAGACGGTCTCGCTGTACCGCGAGCATCCCGACGCATTTAGCGACCAGGATCTCCAAACCATGAACCGCGTCATCAGGCTTGACCGGGCCGTACACGATTACAAGAAGTTCAGCGTGGACGGTGTGAAAGATCGCTGGCGCACCAAGGAGGCCACGGCCCAGGATACCGCGGCGTTTGTCGCCCTCTGGATACAGAAGGGACTCACCGTGCAGGGGGCAAACTGTTATTTCGATTCGACGGTGCGCATCTGCGCGGCATTTTTCGTGCCGGCTTCCGGTCTCAGCGCGCCGAGCTTCCTTCCACCCCGCAAAATCCAGGCATTCGCGCGGTCCGTGGACAGTGCCGGCGGCAATTTCGTAGACCTGCACCTGAAGCAGCCGGAGAAATTCAAGAACAACCGTGCGGCAATTGACGGCGCCATCGCCCAAACGGTGCAAACGCCCTTTGCGGGCATGTTCTTCACCATCGGGTTCTACAGCGGCTTCATCCCAATTGTGTGCCTGGTCGCGCTCATCGCCCAGCGCAAGCGGGCAGAGAAGGGCGCTGTGCTTGCGCTGCTGCCGGTAATCGTACTGCTCCTGTTCCAGGTGATCAGCCCCGTGGCATTCCCCCGCTACGCCATGCCGTTCGTCGTGGGTGCCCCGCTGTTGGTGGGCGCCACCATAGCGCTGATGGAAAAGCGAACCGCCCACAGCGGCCGCGGGAGCGCGCTGCAGGCGGATGGGAACGGCGAGGGGCGCCTGCAGGAAGAAGGCGCCGGACGAAACAAGCGCGGCTAGGCCACCTCTTGCGCCTTCGCCGCTTCCATAGCCTTCACGGACGAGGCGGTCAAATAGCGGACGACATCCGATCGGCTCAGCGTGCCCACCAGCTTTCCCTCCTCCGTAACCGGAATCTTCTTGATCCGCACATCGGAGAGCTTGCGGCACGCCGCTTCCAGCCCCTCGCCACGCTCGATGGACACCACCTGGCGCGTGGCAAGATCCAGCGCGCGCGTATCGCGCAGCTTGTCGAAGCTGTCCGCCAACGAATCCTTGCGCAGCCACTGCGCGTAGTACGAGGCTATGTCGTACGTGCCGTCCATGCCGCGGGAAATCGCACGCATGATGTCGCCGTCGGAGATGAACCCGGCAACCGTGCCGTCGCCATTCACAAGCGGCAGCCCGCTGGTCTTGCGCACCACCATCTCCAGCAGCGCCTCATAGGCCGTCGCGTCCGCAGGCACGGTGTACGCATTCTTGTTCATAACGCGGTCGATATCCGTCGCACCCTCAGCCGGCGCTTGCGCCTGCAAGGCACGGGCGGGGATTTGTCGGTGCGTTTGGCTTCACCGCAATCTGCTTTTCGGACCAGGCT